>JAEEGL010499332.1_pt1 | contig 15043 bp, 13 predicted proteins | sample 9134231 | NCBI WGS metagenome assembly JAEEGL01 (sample SAMN16246548, study PRJNA631951) | gut metagenome | biome: gut microbiome; feature: rumen; material: fiber-attached | host: Bos | place: Iran: Karaj | collected 2018-10 | reverse complement strand
CCATTTTCTTCACGCTTGACGGCTCTGAACCTGGCAATAACATGCTGAGGACACCATTCATACCGCTATCATCAGGATTTACGAAACATCGTACCCCTGAACCCGAAAAGATTGTCACCATTAAGATGAAGGCAGTGAAAGACGGTATTAGCAGTCCTACGGTCACATACCAGATTACTTTATGGAAAGATTTCAATAAATTCAGTGGACCTGAAATCTAAATAGTATTTCAGTTTTATATCATAGTACCCCTTTTAACACTCCCTTCTTGGGAGGGAAAGGGTGGGCTTAATATCTCTTGCCACTTGCCCCCATACATTAATGAACTACATCTCCGCACCAATCGACTTCAACTCTGATGATTCTCGACAGATGATAGTCAGAGACATTGACGACAGAATCCGTATGCTCGATAATCTTGTCGAGTTGATAGTCTTTACCCCTAGAGGAAGTTTTGCAGCCGACCCGGATTTCGGCTTCGAATATTGGAACCATGAGTTTTCAAATGTTCAATACAGGGCTTTCAACAATGACCAGATGGGCATGGCAACTAACAATGTGTTGAACGAAATCACCAGAGATGAGTGTCATGAGAGTATACGGAAAAGTCTTGCCACTTATGCGCCACAATTGCTCAATGTCGTAGTCAATATGAAATTAGATATTGCCGACAATGAGGCAATGAGCCGTAGAAATGTGAAGTCTAAATATGTTGTGTCTATACTTGTGGAAGGGAAATTAGACGATGGAACTGGCACCACCACTAATTACGTGAAAAAAGTAAACTTCCTCATAGAACCGACTTTGAAGAAAAAGGTTATCATATAATGACAATAATAAAAGGTGAACATTTTCCTTCTTCACCTTTAATTTCCTTAATTCCTATAATTTCCTGATAGATGGATATCGATATACAAAAAAGAGTGGACGAAGCCTTAGAAAGGGTTAAGAAAATTGCTCCTGAAGAGATTGAATCCGTGACAATGGATCCCGTGGCCCGAATGATGATGGTGGCCATGGAGGGTGAGACTCAGCTTGTCATGGATGAAATCAGGAAGATGGAGCAGCGCATCGCAGACCGCTTTTGTACCCATTTTATCCCGTATCAACAAATAGGTGCTACTCCTGCTATCACCATCCTCGCATTGCAGACCAAACATAAAGAGGATAAGGCTCCTGTCAAGGTCATTCCCGGGGCGGTCTTCAGCCTGAAGAGTAAGAACATCAAGACTCCTCTAAATTATATACCCTTGTTTGCCACAAATGTCATGCCATACGTCAGGACGTATGTCGTCACACACCGTGTTATCAAATATGACAACAAGCAAACACCGGTCAATATGAATATGCCAAATCGTATGTTCATTGGCATCAACACTTTGGCAGAAGCTGATTCACTGCAAGGTATGTCGATAATGTTCAAGGGCACACACGGCATAGCTCCTAGTCATATCAGTGTGGGAACGGAGCATAAAGAGTTGAATTTAACCACCATGCAGAAAATGGAGGATATTGAAATGCTCGAACCCTTTGACGCACAACAGTCGTCTGATATGACTTTTGCTTTCTATCAGGAATGGAAAAGCAGCATTCTCAGACTCAACGACCTGTCAATGGTATTCTTGACAGACGATGACAATGATAGAGACGCTTTCAAGCACAGACCTTATCCCCGGGCTTTCCAACAATGGATGGAAGACGATACGCTCGACAGTTTCGACCCTGAGACAATTTGGCTACAGGTAGATTTTCCCGATGGTTTTGTTGTGCCGGATCACATAGAGGTGACGCTCAACGTACAGCCTGTGGTCAATGTCGATGTGTGTTCTGCTAATCTTACGCAGGCTACTCCCGTCGTTAAACTTCAAAAACAAGATAACTCCTTCTTCTTGGGCGTGTTGGAGACCACTGCTGTGGGACAAAAGCAAGGTTATGAGAAACGTGAGAACGAGGTCATCGTGCGTGATTTCGATGCAGCGTGCTATCACGATGGCGACCTCTACCGTGACGTACGCCAACTCTATCATCATTTTGTCGATGATTATTATGCCTTTGTCGAGTATCACAAAATTAAAGACGGAGAATTGCTTAAACGACTCCGTCAGACCGTTAATGAACTGGGGAAAAGCGTTCTAGACGAGAAAACGGGTGAGCCGCTTAGTGCAAAATTCAAATATGACAGCGGCACTTATGCCATGAAAAGTCTTGATGCACTAAACTCAACAGCAAAAATCACCTATATTACCACACAGGGTGCTATCGGCAACTCTCCACTTGTTGGCGACACCATGGAAAACAAGAAAATGCCTGCCATTGCGCGTGAAGTGAAGGTGTTGGTCAATGCCATGTGCGGCACCGACAAAGTGTCTGCTGACAGTAGATATGAACTGCTTCGGTATTATTCTTTGACAAATGACCGGCTTTACACAAAGATGGACATTGATGCTTTCCTCAGAAAGGAAATCATGGTTGCTTTCGGCAAAAAAGAGTTCCAGCGTATCTTCATCAAGATGAACGTGGAAGGCACAGGTAGTGAAACCGGATTGAAGAGAGGACTCTATATAGACATCGAATTCAAGGATAAGAAAAATTTTGAGCGTGCGCAGGCAATCGCATTCGACACGCAGATGAAACAGAAAATCGACCAAAAAGCATGTCTCTCCATACCTGTCATTGTCAATCTTGTCAATCTGGATAACTAAACATTATAAATAGTATGGGGAGTATTCATCCCATACTCATAATCTATGCAATATAGTTATACGCACGGAAAACCGCTCCAGCGGAGTAGTGAGATAGCAAAATACCAGCAGATGCTGAATTGCATTCGCGAGGTATTTCACGGGCAATGGAAACGCCTGTCTGCAGACGGCGTTTTCGGACGTGGAACACGCGATGCTGTCAAGCAGTTTCAAATCTATGCGAATATATCTGCCACGGGTGTTCTTGACGAAAACACGCAGGCAACAATCCAGATAAAGAATCGTGATGCAAAAAGAGGTTATTCCTACTATAAAGCGCCAATTGCCAACTATCAACCGGCAAATGCCAACTATACAGTGGGAATAGCAAACCCCGTTGGAAAAACTGCAGTCCCCAAAACGGACACTTCCTCTATCGTGGATTGTGAATGGAAGAGCTTAGGAGCGGACATCCTTGATATAATCGAACAAATCTACAAGAGGATAAATGCATCCACAGTTCAGGATATCAATAACATGCAGAAATTCTTGAAAGAGGAATTTGAAAGGCATAAAGATAAAATACAGAGTCTGAGGAAAAAAGCAGATGAACTGAGGATAAGGCATCAGAAAATGCTCGATATCGCAAACAAGACTATCCGCGAAGAAGTGGGTAGGATAGGGGAAACTTCTGTTGTGATGGAAGATGTGCTTGCAGATTCTGCCAAACAAGCAGGGACAAACCATGTCCCTAATACGAAACTCGAAAGATATAATGCTGCGGTAGAGACAAAACAATGGATACAACAGAACTACCAAAAAGTAAGGCAAACTCTTATTGAAGAGGGAAATAAATCCCTGAAAGAAATTCAAAATAAGGAAATTAAAACTTACAAGGAGTCAGGTGAATTGTTCCGAAAGGGACAAGTGGCTCAAAAAGTTGCAAAAAAGGTAAATATTCTCAGTTGGGGGGTTAACGTAGGATCAGCAGGTTATTACATCATTATGGCTGTATTCTTTTCTGATACAGAAGAGGAGAGACAACAATACCTCAAGAAACTGAAAGATACGATCGCCACAACCGTCATCGATGTGGGAATTACAGTAGGCACAAATGTGGCTGTGAGATTAGCGGCTGGCAGTGCCGCTGGGCCTGCAGGTATTATTGCTGTTTCAATTTATACCGCAGTTGATCTTGTGTTCCTGTTTACTACAGGCGAATCTCTTTCTACAAGTATATGGCATTTTATTCAAAGCATCGATTGGGAACGTGCACAGGTCTATTACGATTATGCTTATATGGGGCTCAATGGCAGACGTAGTTACGGACCAAAATATTAAACTAAAGAATACTATTTTCATGATGAAAAACTTACAACGTTTTTTTACAATCATTGCCTTGTTTGTTATTGGTGTCGCCGCTAACGCACAATCTGCATCGCAAATACGTGCTTATATAGCGCGATACCAGCATATAGCTATCGATCATGAGCAACGCTATAAAATTCCGGCGGCCATCACCATGGCACAAGGTATACTTGAGTCGGGTGCGGGCTTGAGCGGATTGACACGAAACGCCAACAACCATTTCGGCATTAAGTGCGGACGCGGATGGAAAGGCGGTGTTTATAAAGCTAAGGATGATGAGCCGGGACTCAGCAGTTTCAGATGCTATTCTTCGGCAGAGGCTTCCTATGAAGACCACGCCCGCCTGCTGCTCAACAACAAGGTGTATGCCAGCCTGTTCCAATACAGTGTGTATGATTACCGAAATTGGGCATATGGTCTGAAACGTTGTGGGTATGCCACAGCACCAAACTATGCCGAATCGCTTATCGGTTTTATCGACGCCTATCAACTTTATAATCTGACTGGCGGAAAGAAACTTCGCGGAGGATCCAATAAAAGAGTCGTTGTCAAGAAAGTAGTTAAACAAGTGCCTATATTCGAAGATGAGAAAAACATCGTCATGAACGATAATGAACAGTCTTCGGAACAAATCATGGTCGAAGAGGCAGTAAAAAAATATAAAGTGGCTGTCAATGATGTCAGATGCACCATTCTTTATCCGGGTGAGACTTTGGCCGACATCTCTAAAAAATATGGTGTGCCGACTAAAGACCTGCTCAAATTCAATGAAACGAATCAGGCTTCTGATTTCCAAGCCGGAGATGTGGTTTATCTCGAAAAAAAGAAAAACAAATACACTGGCGCTGTAGATTTCTATAGGGTAAAAGAGGGTGATACACTTTACAGCATTTCACAGCAATTTGGCGTCAAGATGGAAAAATTGGCTAAACTGAACCATATTGACCTCTATTCACGCGTCAAAGAAGGGGATAAAATTATCCTCAAATAAAAATTTGGATATTCACTTATCAATTTTCACTATATTATGCTCAACATAGAAAACTTCGCTAAAACCGGAGAATTGTTTGACGGGAGATATAAACTGATACGCACGCTGAATACTGAGGGTGGAACGGCCGACGTATGGCTCGCTCTCGATATGAATACCGTTGATCAGCCTGAGTGGAGTGAAGACGGAGAGACGGTATCAGCTCCTGTTCTTGATGATTCTGGTTTGCAAGTGGCCATTAAAGTTTATAGACCCAAAAACTTTCTTGACATCGAAGGCGAACAGCGTTTCAGGGATGAATATAAAATTGTGTTCAATTGCCATCATACCAATCTGCTCCAACCTATCAATTTCTCCATCTTCAAAGATACACCATACCTTGTACTTCCCTATTGTAGTCATGGTTCCTCCGAAGCGATGATTGGCCAGAATGTAGGCAATGACGTTCTGTGGAAATATATTGCCCATGTCGCATCCGGATTGGCATACCTCCATGACCTCAAACCGCCTATCATTCATCAAGATGTCAAACCTGCTAATGTGCTGATTGATGACAATGACAATTTCACTATCACAGATTTCGGAATCAGTGCGAAATTTGATACTGACAGACATAACGGATATGATGACGAATCCTTAGGCACAATGGCATATATGGCTCCCGAAAGGTTTATCGAAGGTTATAAACCTACCGCTGAGAGTGATATATGGGCTTTTGGCGCCACATTGTATGAAATTATTACTGGTAAGGTGCCTTTTGGTGAAAACGGTGGACTGGAACAACGTGTCGAACCGTCGCAATTACCTTTCCCTGAATGGGTTGACAAGGATATTAGAAGGGTGGTGCAAGAGTGCTTGCAATATAATCCTCAAAAGAGACCCACGGCGCAGCAACTGGCATCTATCGGTAAGGCGGGTAAATATCCGTCAAAGGTGATGAAGACGCTAAAATTTCTGTGGCTTCCTGTCTTATTGTTGGCGATGGCTGGAGTAATTTTCTTCCTCTTAAATAGGAACAAAGAGATTCAAATTATCGAACAGACGGTTGCCACGAAACCGGCCAATGTGGTCTATCAAGAGTCTATGGCTCTCTTGCAGATGGAACAGCCAGATAGCATCAAGGCTGGAATAGAGAAATTGAACTCCATCGAGGATTCTGCCTTTGTGCCGGCATTGTACGAGTTGGCGTTCACATACGGTTGTTATTCCGACTCACTTTCACTGAAACGTAAAGAGTTGATGGGCATAAAAGTCGGAAATGATAACGTCGATGTTAGGGCAAAGAAAAACATGGCTCCTTATTTGCCGAAGGAGGATATCTATAACAATAAAGCGATGGATCTCTTCCGACGTATTGTAGAGTCACCTGGTGATGAGTATAAAGAGACAAAAATGAACGCGGCATACCGATTGGGCATCTATTATCTCTATTATACAAGAAACGTCACGTTGGCGAAACAGTATTATCTAAAATGTCAAGAATGGGCAGTTGAACTCGACGACAAAGATATGCAGCAAATGGTAGCCGTAGCGCTCCAAGAGGCCAAATAAACACTATCATCACGATTCATGTTATTTCACTTACAAATCAATATGAAGAAATCAATCATATTCTGTTGTGCATGTGCGTTCTCGCTGTCTGTCGCACAGGCTCAAATTGCGCATTGGATAGTTAAACCTCTGTATAATCAAATAGATGCCAGCTATGATGCGGATGTTATTCTGGCTCATAAAGGTGACAGCACCTTCATTTGGAATAAAGCTGGTAAACTCATGGCTAAAACCGATTATAAGGTTTATCCCATCAAAGATGGAAAGGCTGTGGCTGTTATGCCAAAAACCGATTTACTGAAGGGATTCTATACAGAAACTGGTAAATTCATAGCCATCGAATATGCAAATGTTGCTTATAGCCATCCCTATTTCTCCAATGGTTATCTGCTCGTATTGCAAAATGGAGTCTATCGCTATATTGACAGCAAAGGTTCATTCCTATACAGCAGGTGCGAGAAGGCTTTTCCCTTTAATAGCGGCTATGCAGCTTGTAAGGAATACGAGGATGCCGTCAAAATGAAAAAGTCTTTCTATAAGTATATAGCACCCGACGGTAAGACGATGGTGTTGACTGATGGGCAGCAAACAATGAAAGATGGTGATGTCGATTTCCTTACATCGCTTAATGATGAGGGGATAGGTTATGTCGTGGCACATCAGAAAATATACGAATTCAACGCGAAAACTAAAAAGCTGTCACCTTTCTCTGGAGGCAACCCGGCTCGAGTAAATGGTGACAATTTCCTCAGGCAAGAGAATGATTATACGTTCACCCTCAATGCCGATAATGGCGATGTCATCTATTTAGACATCTGGCATAGGCCCACGGCAGTGGTTAAAGCAGGACAGCGACATGAATTTGAGAAGAATAAAAACAATTTGCCATCAAGACAATCCAACTCCACTGTCTCTGTGATAGAGCAGGGCGATAAGGTAGGCTTGGCTTATAACGGGAACGAATTGCTGCCACCTCAGTTTGATTCGGCAAAAGCATTTGAGAATGGTATGGCGTTGGTGCAAAAAGACGGAAAGTGGGGCCTGGTTGGAGTCGATGCGAATCGCTCTTTCAGACTTTTTGCTAACGATAGGAAGGATGTCGGATTCCGCCATCGGGTCTTCGACACCACCATTCGTCTCGACCTACCTGCATATATTCCCTCAGCCAAGACTGAGATTGTGACAGAACGTGAAAGCGGATGCCATATCGATAAACGGTCTTGGGAAGGAAATGACACAGAAAATGGTAACTATGTGCAGTATAATTGCCAGTTACATATCCCTTCTGCACTGTCAGACACCACAGCTATTATCACTTACCCTGTTACCGTAGAATATGACGGTTTGACATCGAAGGTAATTGACATGCCCGTCAGAGCATGGCTCGTAAAATATTTCGACGTTGATATCGTCGAAGCAGATGCAAAGCTCAACAATGGCATTTATACATTTATTGTAAACATAGACAAAAAGATGGAAGCGGGAGAAATCGACTATCCATTCTCAGTCAATGTCACGACGGATAACCTGCCGTTCAAACTGACAAGAATGTCTGAAACGAGATGGAAATGTCAATTGTTGAAACTGAAAGGAGGAGTCAATACAGTCAATGTGGAAATCATGGAACAAGGTTGCCCGCCTAAAGTTTATCCTTTCGAGGTGACTTATCAGCGGCCGGCTGCACCTGTGCAAATTGCAAAAAAGCCAAAACCAGCTCCTAATCCCAAACCTGCCAATCACTCATCAGGAGACAGTAATATCAAATTATAATCCTATAGTATCAAATTCGACCATACAACAATCCCACACCGAATTAGGTGTGGGATTGTTGTATGGCAATAGTTCAACTTGACGAAGAGGACTTATTCCCTGACGGTGATAACGAGAGACTGGTCGCAGTTCTTCAGAAGTTCTACCATGCATGCTTCATCGAGGGCGATGCACCCCCCGGTATATGGTTTCGGACCCTTAACGTGGATGAAAATGTTGCTGCCTTTAGGCCAGACGCACTCTTTGTTGAAATCGGTCGCTATTCCGTAGTTGTATTGCGGTACGGTGTGGAACATGTCTTCACCATGGCAGTCATGGTGCACCAGAGCGGTGTCAATGATTTGGTTGTAATACTCGCAACTGTCGTCACAGGCATAGATGCTTGTCGTCACATCGGTATAGGGTATCGATGTCCCGGGGTTGGGCTTTACGCCAAAGGCCTTCAGCACACGCATTGTGCCAATAGGCGTTTTGGCGTCGCCTTCACCCTCTTTGCCGATACCGTTTTTACCAATATACACGTCTGTGGTGAAAAGGACCTCTCCATCCACTGTTAGGCGTGCTGTGGCCTCGCTGCCATGCACATCATACACGTCCAAGAATTTCCCTTTCTTGCCAGTGCATGAGATGGCCAATATATTGCCTAATATGCAGAGTAATATGGCGATGACGTTTCGATTTATCCGTTTCATAGATATCGAATGTATCAGTTTGGCAAAATCCGTTTCTCTCCTTGATAATTCACATGACCTTGCTTTTCTAGATAGCGCATAATCATGTCTGATGTCTGTCGGTTCATGTCCTCACCTTGGTCTTTGCGGGGCGAGTCGCATATTGCTGCTACATAACTGTTCGTCACCACTCGATAATTCTTTTTCAGATTTAGTTTCTTTCCATCAAGCGTCAATAACTTCAAATCCTTAATCTTGGTGCTGTCGTTCTTGTCGAAAGTCAAACTGCATCGTATGCCGCCAACGTATGGGAATGCATGGTCATCGTTGTTATAACAAGAGATGAGCATTTGGCGCAACTCCTCACCGTTGAGCGTCATAATGATTGCGTTGTTGCCGAATGGATCGAGTTGCAGCACGTCATTCACTGTGATGTTGCCCGCTTCATGTGTCTCATAACGTACACCGCCGGCATTTTCGATGGCTACATCGGCGCCAGCCTCACTGATAAAAGCGTCACACATCAAGCATCCCAACTCCTCATAATTACTGAAAGGAGTGTCGGCTTGTGCCAGTACACGCTGAAAGGCGGGATTGTCGCTGAACAGCTTCACCAATGCCTCTACGGCCTTGTTCTTCGTCGGGAAAGTTTTCACCTCAATGTTTTCCGCTTTTTTCGATGTTACTTTTCCGTTTTCAACGGACAATGTGATATGTGTGCATCTTGCCAGTTTGTTCACGTTTTGTGTAATGAGGACTCCGTTGTGCATCTCGCCGCCTTTCAGTTGGGTGTGGGTGTGACCTCCTATAATCAGGTCAAGCCATGGGAAACGTTTTGACATCTCAACGTCATCTTCAAATCCGATGTGTGATAGCAGAATGGTCACGTCGCATTCCTTGCTTAACCATTCGTATGGTGCGATGCTTTCTGCCACAGACGAAAAGCTAATACCTTTTACATTGTCAGGGTGGCTGTCTGGGATGCCATGTGTGCCAAGTTGGACAGCACCGATGACTCCCACTTTTATCCCTTTTACGTCAAATATCTTGTAGGGTAGGGTATGTATGCCCAATTCTGTAGCGGGATGGATATTGGCGCACAGATAACTGAAATTAGACAGACTTATAAGCCGTGCCAATCCGTTTTGCTTAGAGTCGAACTCATGGTTACCCAATGCTGTGGCATCAAAACCAATCTGGTTCATCAGCGCCACCATCGGATAGGCTGTCGGTTCATAAAGGTCGTTCAAGGGATTACCGGTGCGGTTGTCGCCGGCAGAAAAGACGAGCAGGGTAGGGTCTATACTGCGTAGGCTGTCGGCGATGGCGCCCAGTTGAGCCATATATTCCATCTTGGCATGCATGTCATTTGTTGAAAGAATGTGTATTTCTTTCTCTTGACTATATGCTGTTGTCGCCAACACTATTGCCAACAGTGTGAAGGCTATTCTTCTCATCATAAATCTTCTTTTTCGTTCTTATCTTCTTCTGCGGAAGGTGTTGATTCCTCAAAACTGATGCTTTGCCCGTCAGTCAGGGGGGCATCTAGGTCAACAAGATGACCATAAGCGTCAAAGACCTCCATGTCATCAGACAGTGATTTGGCCATCAGGTTCATGCTAAAATACTTCAACAGTGCATGGCGCACTTTGGCACCCTTGAATACTCTCACAGGCGTGTCATTCACGATTATTTCCATGATACTTTCTTTAGTTGGTTATTGTTTGCAAATATAATCATTTATATGGATAAAATCATATGTTTTGACAATTTATTTCTTCATTTTTAAAATCTAAGCCAATATTTTTTGCCGTTACAACGATTTCATATATCTTTGTAGTCAAATTTTTAACCACAAACAATTAATATTATGGCATCGCAAAATTCGAGGATGAAATATATCCTCATCGTTATGAATTTCTTGCAGTTTGCAGTGTGGGGAGCGTATCTCACTTCGATGGGGCGCTACCTTGGAAACATTGGTCTCGGACCTAATATAGGTTGGTTCTATTCCATGCAAGGTATTGTGTCGATTTTTATGCCCGCGCTCATGGGTATCATTGCTGACAGATGGGTTCCAGCACAACGCCTTTTGGGATTGTGCCACCTGCTTGCCGGTTTATTCATGATTGCAGTGGCTTTATATGGCGCTTCTGCCGGTGAGAACACGCAGTTCGGCATTATTTTCGCGCTCTATTCCTTGTCTGTGGCATTCTATATGCCCACATTGGCATTGTCTAATTCTGTTGCATATTCAGGACTGACAGATGCCGGACTTGATACGGTTACGGCTTTCCCGCCCATACGTGTCTTCGGCACAATTGGATTCATTCTCACCATGTGGTTCGTCGATTTGACTGGATTCCAGAGCAATTATATGCAATTCGTTGTTTCTGGCGTGCTCAGCTTATTGATGTTCCTATACTCCTTTGCCCTGCCTAAATGCGCTGTCAATAAGAATCCCGAGAAGACTTCGTTTGTTGATGCTTTCGGACTTCGTGCTTTCACGCTTTTCAAGCAGAAGAAGATGGCTATATTCTTCATTTTCTCCATGTTGCTTGGTGTATGTTTGCAAATCACAAATGGATTTGCAAACCCGTTCATCTTCAGTTTTGCTGCAGACCCGCAGTTTGCTGACACGTTCGGCGTGCAGCACTCCAATATGCTGATATCGCTTTCTCAAATCAGTGAGACTTGTTGCATCCTTCTCATTCCGTTCTTCATGAAACGGTTTGGTATCAAGAATGTGATGCTTATCGCCATGTTCGCATGGGTGCTCCGTTTCGGACTCTTCGGTTTGGGTAATCCTGGAAGTGGAGTCTGGCTCTTTGTCCTGTCAATGATTGTCTATGGCGTGGCCTTCGACTTCTTTAATATTTCAGGCTCGCTCTTTGTTGAGAATACCGTCAATTCATCCATGCGCTCTTCAGCACAAGGATTGTTCATGTTGATGACAAATGGTATCGGTGCTACTATCGGCACGTTGGCTGCGCAAGCTATTATCAATAAATATACACATCCGCTTCCTGTTGGTGATGATGTGTTGACTGTGGGCGACTGGTCGTCTTGCTGGTACATTTTTGCAGCATATGCTCTTGTAGTATGTGTGTCGTTTGCCATTATCTTCCGTCCCAAAGAAAAATAACATAATTATAATATACCACGCTTTTCTCCAATAGGAATGAGCCGGGGTAAATCTTATGTCATTAGTTCAACTGAAATATAAGGGGGTGTCCGAAATCGTCGGTTCTGACGAGGTCGGACTCCTCCTTTTAACTACCCTCGATGAGACGCTCCAACTGTCTATTATTTGTGAGCGCGACATGGTGAGGCAGTTTACGCTTCGTGAGGCAAAAACCAATATCACGGAACGTTTCCTGCCAGAGTCACTATGGAGTGTCATCACAGGCTTGACCGACGGACCCTTTCAGATCATTATCAGCAGTGTCGTCGATGGACAATACACTGTCATTCTCTATCACAACGATTCGCTCATCACCGTGCCCTTACGCGCCAGTGATGCTGTGCTTCTCTCGTTGGTGGCAGATATTCCTATTCTTATCGAGGAGAAGTTGCTCCACAACCAAGCGGTGCCTTATAAACCCGAAACAAACGGAGTGGCTGTGCCCATCAATGTGATTAGTGGTGATATGTTGCAAAAAGCACTCGACCGTGCCATTGCCGATGAAAACTACGAGCAGGCCTCGCGTATCCGTGATGAGATAAATCGTAGAAAAGAGAAATGACCCCTAACCCTCTAACTCGAAACAAACCCATTGAAAGAGTCACGCTATTTCTTCGTTCCTGATGCTGCAAATCAGCACGAATTGCCTTCTGATGAGGCTGTTCATGCCCTCCGTGTCCTTCGTCTCAAAGAGGGCGATGAAATTTTCTTGATGGATGGTATCGGTTCATTCTATCGTGCTGAGGTGACTTTGGCGGCTTCCAAACATTGTGGTTATCAAATACTGGAACATATGCCGCAAAATCCTGCGTGGAGGGGACACGTTCATCTGGCAGTAGCACCCACTAAGATGATGGAGCGCATTGAATGGCTTGCTGAAAAGGCGACAGAAGTGGGATTTGATGAACTGTCTTTCCTCAATTGTCAGTTCTCTGAACGTAAGGTCATACGAAAAGACCGTATAGAGAAAATCGTTCTTTCCGCTGTAAAACAAAGCCGAAAACCATGGATGCCCATAGTTAACGAGATGGTGTCATTTCAGACTTTTGTCAATACACCCCGTACTGGCGCTAAATACATTGCTCATTGCTATGATGAGATTCCTCGTGAGGACTTATATACGCTCTTAGATAAGGCTGTCCCTGAGGAAGATGCGACATTGCTCATCGGTCCTGAAGGCGATTTCTCCATTGACGAAGTGCGCATGGCAATTGATAACGGATACATACCCATAACGCTTGGCTCGTCAAGACTGCGCACTGAAACGGCTGCGCTTTTTGCTGTCATGATGGCTCATTTATCAAAAAGAATATGAAGAATTTTATATATACATGTTTGCTCTTATGCGCAATGTTTCTGGTGTCATGTTCTGGCGATGATTATGTCAATGTCATCCCCCGCGAGAGTATAGCACTTATGGCGGTTGACATGAAAAACGTACAGAAACCGGAAGTCAAAGGTAAACCTACTTTGGAGGTTCTCCCTTTCATCTCTGACCAGTTCGGTGTGGACCTATTTGAGCCAGTTTACCTTTTTGAAACGAAAGATGGCAACTTTGGCATATGTGCTAAGGTTGATGATGTTGACGACGTGAATAAATGTATTACAGAGGTCATGGTTCCTCAACAGATGTGTAAACCGCTCACGAAAAAAAAGGATTTCCAGTTTACCGTTGTCAAAGGCAGTTGGGCTCTCGGACTATCTGATGACGCTCTACTTATTATGGGACCGGCTGTCGCGGAACAACAACCCTCATTGCAACAGCAAATGACCAAATATCTCGAGGCGGACAAAGAAAAGGGTATCAAAGGTACACTTTTTTATGAAAAACTCGATTCATTGAATGCTCCGGTCAGACTCGTCGCACAGGCTCAGGCTTTCCCCGAGAATATTGCCGCACCGTTGACTTTGGGGGCCCCTAAAGATGCAGATGATTCTCAAGTGATTATTGCTGCAGAATTACAGGCTGAGGACAATCTGCTCATGGTCAGGGCTCATTCGTTCTCTTTCAATCAGAAAATCAATTCGGCCATACAGACCTCCATTGCCTCGTTCCGTCCCGTGGCTGACAGTTATTTGTCTTCTGTCGATGTCGATGACGCCGCTGCGGTGCTCGTCAATATTGAAGGAAACAAGTTGCTGGAGATGATTCAAGCAAACAAGGGGTTACAATTGCTGTTGGCAGGTATCAACACGGCAGTTGATATGGATAATATCATTCGCAGTGTTGATGGCGATGCAGCCTTCATGCTCAAAGATGGTGACAAACATAATGTGGCCATGTTCGCAAAATTGGCGAAAACTGATTTCCTGAACGATGTCCCATATTGGAAACAATCTGCTCCCAAAGGGATGCAAATCGTTGATGCTGGAAAAGATGCTTATTGTGTGACAGGAGGTGAGAGTAAGTTCTATTTCGGAGTTACTGCCGATAAACAGTTTTATGCCGGCGCCAACGATTCCATAGCTAAAACCGTGGGGGCGAAAGCCGCACAGCCCTTACCGAATAAAGTGACTGACCATATGAAAGGGGAACGCCTCTGCATCGTGGCAAGCATTTCACACCTCTTTGGCAACCAGGCTGAACTCGTCATGAACCTTATACGCCCTTTGTTTGGCTCACCTGAATTTATTGTTTATCAGTTAAAGTGAGGACTAAGAATTCAAGGGTAAGAAGTCAGCGTATGTCAGACTAACGTCTCTACTCGTTCACTTCTTTACTCCTTCACACTTAAATAAGAAATGAAAACCATACACTTCTCCAATGTTTTGCCGCAGGTCTTCAGTCAAAAAGATGACTTGAATTCAGAGGTCTGGTCAAAGGATG
>JAEEGL017401285.1_pt1 | contig 15044 bp, 7 predicted proteins | sample 9134231 | NCBI WGS metagenome assembly JAEEGL01 (sample SAMN16246548, study PRJNA631951) | gut metagenome | biome: gut microbiome; feature: rumen; material: fiber-attached | host: Bos | place: Iran: Karaj | collected 2018-10 | reverse complement strand
TAATTAATTCAGAATCTGATGAGAAAAAAGTTGAAAAATAAAAGCAATTATATTAAAATATCATAAGATATGTATTTCTAAGGAGGAAAACAATGATTTCAGCAGGTGAAATAAGAAACGGTGTAACCGTAGAGATCGAAGGAAATATCTTTCAGGTAATCGAGTTCATGCATGTTAAGCCTGGTAAGGGTGCTGCATTTGTTAGAACAAAGCTTAAGAATATCAAGAGTGGCGGTGTTGTTGAGAAGACCTTCCGTCCTACCGAGAAGCTTGAGACAGCTCATATTGATAAGAAGGACATGACATATTCATACAAGGATGGCGAGCTCTTCTACTTCATGGATCCGGAAAGCTTCGAGATGATCCCTGTAAGTGAGGCGCTTATCAAGGACGATATGAAGTTTGTTAAGGAGAATGAGAACTGCAAGATCAGCTCATACAAGGGCGAGGTATTCTCTGTAGAGCCACCTATCAACGTTACTCTTCTTGTTACAGAGTGTGAGCCTGGTGTGGCAGGAAATACAGCTACAAACGCTACAAAGCCATGTACAGTTGAGACAGGTGCTACACTTAACGTACCTCTCTTCGTTAACCAGGGCGATTCAATCAGAATCGATACACGTACCGGTGAGTATATGTCAAGAGTTTAATTCTCCTGATAGCGTATATCATTAAATAAAGCTATTAAGCGGAAGATGTGATCTACATCTTCCGTTTTTTATATACATAAGACCTCTTTCGCAGAATATGTTGGAGTTGTTCTCATATTCCGATACTAATTTACGTATTATTCTTACAAACTATCATTGTATATACAAAACAAACCCCCGGGAATAATCCCGGGGGTCTTTTTAGCCTAATAGGCTTTTATTTGTTTTACATCTCTCTTGATATTTCTTTTACGAAAGATCAAAGAGTTCTGGCTTGATAATTATCTTAATCCTCTTATAGATAGGATCACCCTTTGTTGTTACAACTTTTACAACAAGGTATGTATACTCATTATTGTATAGATAACTATCCTTTAACGTCAGCATTGATTGAGGAACAATATTACCATTAACGTCTGTTACCGTTGCCGTACTGCTCTTTATAGCTGTATTTGTATCAACCCATGCCAGATATCCCGATGCAATCCATGGATTTGTATCTTTGTTATAAGTTCCTGACTTGTTGTACTTCTTATCATATACAAGTATATGATTTGCATCATTAGTATACTCATCATTACCAGGATTCACATCATAATCAAGATCGTAATAAATGAATACTTCACTTATCTCAACTGAAGAATCTGATGTAACTCTATAAGAGAACTCAGGAATAGAATCTGCTGCTACTGTCATCTTATAGATATCACCATCTTCTTCAACAACACCATTTGTTGTATTCGTTGCGCCGATCTTACCATTGCTTGTATCAACAACCTGAGTTGAACTATGGTCAAATATACTTAGCTCTGTTGTCTTTGTACTCTTTCTTCCGGTATTAAGAATAAGATTTATGAAGAATCTTCTTTCATCATTATTCTCTCTTGTAGTACCTGTTATCTGAGTACGTCCAGCGCCAAGATATGTAACCATTCCTGATCCCTCACCACCAGGTTGATACTGATATACAAAGTAATTATTTGCACCATCCTTTGGATCTGCTGCATATGCTGAAGAAATTGTACCTGACGTACCACCTGATAATGAGTAATATACAATCAGATCTTCATCTTCAATATTAATTGTAAAATCAGACTCCTCTGTTGGTGAAAGTCTAAGGTTAGAACCTATACTGAACGGATACATTGTTACGATACCCTCGTTGTTCTGCTCAGCAGCGTTAGTTTCTACCTTCTCATCTAATGCCATCTCAAAGAGGTTCTTGTCCGGATGAGTATGACCTTCATCAGTAGCATTAGCTGAACCTACATAAATAGTGTAGTTAAACATCGGTGAAGGGAAGTTACTATCATTAAATGTCCTATCACCTGTAGCATCTCTGTATGTAAGCTTTACAGGGTTCTGACTTCCCTTACTCTTGTCGGTTGCATTAGTATTAATACCAAAATAGCCACCTAAACGATTAACCATCTTACCAGTCTGAGATGTAGATGTAAGTGTATCGTAGAAGAGCATTGCCTGTCCACCATTGTCTACATATCTGATTATGGCATCAATCGCAGCATCACTACTCATGTCAGCTCCTGCAAAGTTCTGAGCTGCTCCGAAGATTATACAATCATAATACTGAGCAAGGTCAGCCTTTCCGGATTCATTTACACCTGAGAAAATTGCAAATAACTGGTACATCTTTCTGAAGAACTGTTCATACATCTTAGCATCACGCCATGTAGCATATAATTCACAATACTTCTTATAATTGTACGATCCGTTAGCTGAATTTCCATTCAGATCATTTGTAAGAGAGAACAGGTCATAATACGGTCTGTCATCATAATTCTCATATGACAACTCATATGCAACTTCCTTCTGAAATTCTGCCGCATTAACCTTTCCATCAAGCGTACTTCCTGCTGCTGCAGCATCTCTTAAAAATGTCTCGATCTTCGAACCAGAAGCTGCAAATGGATCAAATATTGATTCAAAGTTAGCATATCTAAGTTCATTCAAAAGTGCTTCTTTATACGCTGCAACAAAACTAGCTCTTGCCTGAACCGGATCAGTTTCCTTTGCAAAGTCCGCTGTTTTCTTATCTGCTTCTTTATTAGCTTCTGTCTCAGCATTAGCTATTTCTTCTGCAGTAGGAATATAACCATAATTAAATGTTTCTTCACGAAGGAAGAACTTCTGTAATGCATCCCTTTCAGCAACTGTTAAACCACCATGAGCCACATCATTCTTATAGGTATTATTAATAACCTTAACCATACCATTGTAAGCATTACGGAATTCAGCACTAGCCTGATGATACTTACTCTTAAGGGTATTTACTTCATCCTCATTTGCACAACTCTCATATGCCTTTTCAATATCCTCTACGAGCTTTTCATACTCAGAAAGATATAGAATATTCATATCGACATTGTAATCTTCTGTAACTTCATCAAACCAGTTTGTTGTCCAGTCATCAAGTCCTGTGTACTTTCCAACTACTCGCTGGCTGTCATATTTTACAATGCCAAACTTGTGCTCATGAATGCCAAGATTATTTATAGCATTAAATTCAAATTCACTATAGCTACTATCCTCTGAACTGCCTTCATCTGATGCAAGAATCCTTGTATTTACAGTAAATGATGTTTCACCATTAGTAAATTTAACTTTTTCTTCACCATTGATCAGAATTCTTCCGCCACCATCATAACCAGTATTACTATTATATCCTGCGATAGTTACCTTAATATCATGCTTACTATAATTACCCGGATTAGAATCACTATCATTAGAACCTGTTACAGTTGTACCACCTTGAACCTGTCCATCATAGTAAACATTCAAACGAGCTGACATGGCAGAAGCATCTATAGAATAACTATAAACTCTATAATCCCAATTGGCATAAACATCTATATTGATCGTACCCCTATACTCTGTAGTATCTGCTCCACCGGATGCCTCTTTACCAGGCCATGCCATTCCAAGATATGCAGGTGAAGCTTCAGTTTGAGCATTCGTCAGGTAGTTTTCAACTTTTCCAGTTACATCAGTAGGTTTTGATAAATAACTTGTTGTATAATTATGCGTATCAACAAACGAATTAGCGAGTCCTATCTCTGATTTTTCAGCATACTTACCTACTTCTGCATGTCTGGTACCATACAGTACATGTCTTGCCTGCTGACACTCAGTACAAAGGAATAATGAAACGTCAGCATTATCGCCATCGCCAATAGCAGCATCCGGCATAATCTGCAGAAGATTGATCTGTATCTTCTCCTGATTTGTTCTGGCTATCTTGATACATCCTGTAGTAGATGCCTTAAGACCGGCTGAATTCTCAACCTCAAGCTTCCAATAGATAACACCGAAGAAATCTGTTCCCATCTTCTTTGAAAGCATTCCACTCTTGCCGCTATCTGAACTTACAACAGGATCATCATCAAAACGGCTATTGGAATTATCATCAAAGATCAACTTTGCAGTAAAACCATCTCCACCGGCAGCTTCATATTTCCAAACAAGATTACGATCAGTGATCCATGTTGATCTGTCACCTTCTTTGTACTGTATAGGCGAACTTGTAATTACTAGCTTTGGTCGAGCCGAAGAATTCTTAAGCATCTGCTTAATGTTTTCTCCGTTAACTCCTGTTGAATTTGTAGGAGCTGTTACTGTTCTACCTGCATAGTCTTCAGTTTCATCACTACGGAATACAGTTACATAGCCTTCATATGTATCACCATATTCTCCACCATTTGCAACCTTAACCGTATCGTCGAAATCAAAGTTCCAACATATATTCTTCTTACCGTTTGTTACATCTGCAGAGCAGGCATCAATAAACTTCTTCATATTTGAGTTAGGATCGATGCTGGTTGACATACCTGAAACAACAGATTTGTCAATAACTATAGGCATTCCCTTTCCTCTATACTCATTAAGTTCATCAAGTTTATTATCTGTTAAATCATTACCGATAAATGTACCTGTAGCGCCCTGGCTGCTTCCATAATTTTCATTATATGGATATGCATCACCGTCACAGAAATACATATTGTATACATTGTGGCCAATAGATGACAATTTTGATGAATCAAATGCAGAAGCATCCTTAATTGCCGAATTATCTCCTCCAATATAGATCATGTCATAATTATCAATACATGTTCTCTTACTGCAGTTAAATTCGTAACTTGACATATGAATAACATTTACCTGATTATATTCAAGTCCGGTAAGCTTGCAAACCTTTGCCTTTGATACCTTCCATGCATAATAATCAGTAACACTACCAAGCATTTCTTCTGTAATAACAGATGAACTGCTTTCAAGGAAAGTAGTAAGTGATGTTGTTCCATCAAATGATATTTCATCTGAAGATGAATTATCAATTACACCCTGGTTTCTGATATAATACCAGCTATTTGCCGCTTTAGCTCCTGTACTTCTATCAAAAGGCTTAGATCTACCTGTAATCTGAGCAAATGTCATATCTGTCTTGTATCCGTTCTTTTCAAGAGGATCGACAAAACCTTTGATATGAGAACCGCCTCCATTTATATTAGCAAACAATGTAGCAAGTCTTGTATCAATTGGGTAAGCAGGTTCAATCTCAAGTACAGTATATGTATTTGAAGAATCACCTTCTCCTTTTCCTATACCTCTATAAGAAGCATAATTAATTATATCCGCAATATCTTTAACAGCAGCAGAATTGTTAGCAGACATATATGCATTCATTCTTACATTGTTTGTAACAAGAATATTGTCATATTTGCCTGACTCTGTTGAAGTCATTACCTTACCGCATACATAATCATAGTTATCACCATAATCTACGACAGTAATAGTATTATCAACAGTACCTACCAGCGCCTTATCATAAAGAATATGCTGGCTGGCATTCATAGCTGCAACAAGATGATCATAATTAGTTGCAGAGATATCCTTTAAACCTGCTCCGCTTTCTATGATAACAATATCATAAAGCGAGTAGTCTATGGTATCCAGTGCAACATCATCTGAAGCATAATACTCAAAGCTCATATAGTTCGGATGTGCATTACGAACAATATAAGCACTATAAAGGCCTGATGTTTCAGGTACAGAATAAAGCTTAACATTATCTGAGTTATAGATAGGCGGAGCTGTCTGTTTTCCACTTCCGTCAACCACCTTCTCGATAAGCTTAACCTTATTACCATCCTTATCGTTAACTTCCTTAGCTCCGGCAACATCCTCTTCAAGAACAACATTACCTGTAAATTCAGTTACACTGTTCTTAACGAGCGTAGAGATTGCTCCATCTGTAGCAGTATTATTGATTACAAGGATTCTACCTATGGTTGCTGAATTATCAGCAATCTTAACGTAGTTCTTTGTCCTGTCAATTTTCTCAGCATCTGTTGGAGATGCTGCAGGATCATCTGCAGGAAGATTTGCCAGATCATAATCCTCAAAGCCATAAACCTTGGTCCACTTGTTCTTCTGCGTCTTACCATCTATCTGAACATAGAGAGAAGTCTGGTGTGTGAAGTACTCAAGAGCTGTGCCCTGTGCTGATGGCTCCCACTGATAAGTATACTTCTTTCCACCATATTTCTTAAACACATTAGTTACAAGGTTCTGGTACTTATTTGTATTGCTTCCAATAATCTCCTGAGTTGCGATAGGACCATCAATAATAAATGGAACAAAATCGCCAACTGCAGCACTACAAAGCTGAAGTTTTACCAACTCAGGTATATCGTTACCATTTTTTCCAAAATAGTTTGATGAATCATTATGCACGTATATAAGATCAGCCTTTACCAATGCATCAACACATTCCTGAATTGCTGAATCCGATGTCATAGAAGCGGTACTGAACTTCTCATAATGAATATTCCCCTCAGCCATTCTTTCTTCGATCGTCGCATGTCCATTAAAAACATATTCTGTGAATACATTAGATGTTCTTGCAACCAACGTATCTTCTTTTCCCATTGCCGAATCCGAATCGCTACTGCTAATCTCGACAATATGGAAGAGAGGATCACTACCATTGATAGAATTCTGAATAATCCTATCAATATTATAAATTGTTACAACTTCAAAAGACGGACTTGCTTCAACCGTCTTACCTTCATCTGGGTCTCCATCTGCCGCCATAGTGAAGGAAAGAATCGTAACAAATGCGCAAGCAACCAACAGAAGTGATAAAGCTGCTACTAAAATTTTCTTATTAATTTTTCTCATCTGTTATCACCTTCCTTTCTACTTAGGGTCAATGAAGACATTGGAATTTTTGATATTTGTAATACCATTAACATTATATGACATTCCATTGTCTGCAAACTGTAACTCAAGACTTACGCTCTGATTTTCAACATCGATTGTAGCCATCGCTGCACTAACATATGATGTTGCAATCTTTACATAATTAAGCTTTGACGAATAAAGGCATGCATCCTTAACTGCATCAGCTGATGTATTATCAAATGTACTGTCAAGCTTGGTCATGTACTTGTAAGTCTTAGTTATATATACTTTGTTACCATCAAATATGATATGCGCTGTACAGGTATCCTTATCGGTTCCTGCCGGAACGCTAATATCTGCACCTGCAAAGCTTGAATCATATGGGACACTGTAATCAACAATTATCTCTTTAACATAAAGTGTTAAATACTCAGATGTCGTATCCGGTCCTGAAACAGTTGTTTCCTTAAGATATACTCCACTGCTCGTTGTTGAACCATTTGTGATTCTGTTTCCATTATCTTCAAAATTCAGCTCAACACCAACAGCTTTGCTCTTTTTAGCAAATGTATGCTGTGTTATTGTCATTCCATCATATATTGCCTTGCCCGGTTTCTTCTTATCAAACACTATTGGATCGTTTGATGACCAACCCACAATTTTGAAAGATGTTGCCTGCATCACGATATCTGATATTTCGTTATAAGTCTCCTGAGCCGAAGTCTGAACAGAGATATCTGCTTCATGCTTCTTCAGAATAACAGATTCATGTCCCATCATCGTAACTACCGCTGTAATAAGAAGTGCCAGAACAGCTATGGCTACAATAAGCTCAACAAGAGTGAAACCTTTATTCTTTTTATTATTAAGAACCAAATCGATCACCCCCATCACTTAGAGCCATGGCTTCCGTTTGCCCTGATATACTTCCTTGCAACGGTTCTGCCATTAGGCTTAAAAAACTCATACTCTCCCACACCATATATACATTCGCCACGCTTGTTAAATACAATGTAGATAGCACTTGCAGCATCACTGCCCGGTTCCGTATCTGTAACCGTAGTACCGTCAGCAAGCTTTCCTGTATATTTAATCTTAACATAGCTTGAAAGGTTTCTTCCCTTTCCACCATTGTTAGTTGCAGTTGATACAAAGCTTGTAGCTACAGAGCCGCTTTCCGTATATCCTGTACAGAGATAATATGTATCTCCATCCTTATATATCTTTATACAATAAAGGAGATCCATCTCATCATCATCCAGTTTACCGTTCTTGTTTGCATCAACACCCATACCCTTAGCTTTAGTCTTAAGGGTTGCTACTTCGGAATCAAATACCGAAGCAGCATCCTTAGCTTTTGCCGAATGTATAATGTTTATCGAGATAAGCGCCATAGTAGACATTACTGCCACTATAGCAAGTACTATGATCATCTCAACAAGAGAGAAGCCTTTGTTTTTTGAAATAGTTTTTTTCATGCTAACTCTCCTATTCTGAATTCTTCATCCAGTTGCTATATTTGATAACATCCGAATAATCGATAGTATTTATCTTCTTAACAGTATTATCGCCACTGTTATCATATGATATAAGAGCACTGACATAAGCATCCTTTGTTGGATTCTCTCCCTCAACAACTATACCTCTCTGCTCACAGAGTGCTTTGAGTTCGTCCACTGTCATATCGTCATAATCCGACTTATATCCAACGAAGAACCTAAGGACCTTTTCTGCATCAGGATCCTTCTCTGTACGAAGCTCAGTCATAATGGTCTTACATATTTCCGGACTTGCTGAAATAGCTGTAACATCATTTCCGATATATATCTTATCACCGGCAACGATAAGACCTTCGAATCTGTCTACTCCTGCTCCGAAGATTACATCACCCTTAGAGAAGATAATACCTCTCATGACTTTCTTACCATCAACATCTTCACAATCAGAAGCTTTAATTTCAACGTCCTTGTCAGTAATCCATACCTTATATCCGGATGAAAGATTAAGCTTATGATCTACCGAATCAGCAGCAGCTTCATTTGACGGCTCGACTCTAAACAGATTATTCATTGTGAAGTATCTGTTAAGTGGTGATAATGCAGACTCGCCATATCTAGCAGCTCTTACAACATCATCAACAAAGTCTGCTTCTTCTGAGTCAAATGCAAGATCTGTAAGTGAGAACTTCACATAATTGTAATGCTTTGCAAAGTCCATAGAGAGCTGTACTGCTTCTGTCACAGTATCAGTATTTCCGCTAGCCGCATCACCATCTGCTGTTACAGGTCTTGTGATTCCGGCATCCTTGCTTACTATCAATTTGTGTGTCTTCTTTGATCCCGATGTTGATGCTATAGTAGAAGTGATTCCTGTTAAAGCACCACTTGCGTATACAGATGCACTATCATCAGGAAGAAGAATATTACCTGCACTGAATAAAGTATCACTAGTTACATCCTGATCAAGATACTCCTTAATAGGACTGAAGTTTACTGACACAGATGATGAACTCTTATTAAGTTCCTCAATATATGCTGTTGCAAAAGCTGCAGCCATTGATTCAGCTCTGTCATATCCCTTATGATCTTTTTCGTAAATAGCATCAAAGTCAAAGTAATGATACGTTCTGGTTGAACCAGCAGGAACAATAGATACACATGGAACAACAAGCTTCTTATCACTACCAGTTCCTTCATAGAATGCTCCAAAGAATGTATCAAACATATTCTTTCCATCAGATCCCAATGTTAGAAGCATCGGATTGATGGTAATAGTCTGATAAATCACATTGCCTGATGCATCCTCAACATCCTTATACTGACCTGTACCATTAGGAATATAAATAAGCTGATTGCTCTTAACCGAAAGAGATTCACCTGTTCTATAATCCTGGACTGATGGATCATATGTTACAACTTCTTTATTAACATCCTGCTTATCATTAGACCCTGATGCATAAACAATTTCTCCACCACCATTAACGGATACCTGTGACAGAACATCCTCATGCTTAGCTGATAATTCAACATAAGCCTGTCCTGCTACATACAGAGTGGATGTTTCTGAAAGATCAAGTTCTGAATTCTCACCATTTATTATGATAGCACTACTGTTATAATGTGGTCTGCTTACTGCACTGTTGCTCTTATCAACATAGTAGTAAATATTAACATTATTCTCTACTGTTTCGGAAGGATCAACATCCGCCGTAGAAATAGTTGGAACATAATCGTTATTTCTCCTTGTCAAACTAACAAGGGATGACTCATTAATATTTGTCAGAGTACCGTTACCATAACCATAATAACCACCAATAAGCTTAAATGCAGAATTATCGGAGTTTACTTCAAGGTCGTCTCTGATAAACATATTAGCAAGAAAAGTTGCTTTTGAACCAACATCCTTAGTCTTTGCATCGCCTATTGGTACAGCATAATTATATCCACCGAGGACAACATTATCTGCCCATACATCAGATGTGGTAACATTATTTCCATTGCTGTTATACACAGAAAGTACCGCACCGTTCATTACAGCTATACTTCCCGGAACAACGATAGTATCTGCCATGATGGAAACCTTCGCTCCATTAATGTACAGTCCGGAATATTTACTATTCTCGTTGTAGCCATTATAAAGAAGATTCTTATTCATTCGGATTGCTTCTTTATTGGCTGTATACTCTGCATCAGTAAGAATTCCATCCTGATTACCATATAATAAATCGGCAAGTCTTGCATTGAACAGGAATGTTCCATCCGCAGAATGTGTTTTACTTGATACTATATCAAGAGTAATCTCACCAAATGATTCACTGTGTGGTCTAGCATAATCTGCTTTTGCATCCTCATCAGTTACACCATACTGGTTATAATTCTTATTGTAATAATCCGCACCACCGTAAATATTGCCATTGATAAGAAGCGGAGATGCAGCACTCTTGTTAACTTCGATACCTGAGTCAGCAATCAGCGCATAATCATAAAGAACAGAATTAACGGCACTTACAGTATTAAACTGAACATTGAAATCAGGTCTTGAAATCTCAACATCTGTTGAGATAGTCTGTGTAAATGTTCCGCTAGCTGAGCTTCTCTGATAATTTGCTGTTCTTCTAAGCACAAGATTCTGAATAACAATCTTACCAATATTAATATCAGTAAGTGTTGCACCCAGATCTCCACCTGTTGCCCCCTCAGGAGTGATAGTCATAACAATATCTCCAGCCTCGTCATAGTAAACGACCTTCATATTGTCACCTACTACCTTAACTGAAGAGTTTGAAATGTATGACTGAATAAGTTTTTCAAGTGTCGAAATATTGAGGAATGCGGCATCATTCTTGATACCGTTCATGAAATAATCCTTAAACCTCTTATTGGCTTCTTCATCACCAATATTCTTATAGGCTCTCAGACTCGTATCGAACTCAACCATCTCCTCAACGGTTCTTGTATATGCAGCCTGCATGGTCTCTGTTGTTCTGCCTCCGAGACCGGCATACACTTCATCCATTGCCTGTTCAACATAATGGAAGTTGTCCTTTGTATTATAATCATAGAGCTTCAGTCTGTATGCATATGCTACAGCTGTAAGAAGCGCTCCTGCAATAATACCAAGGAATGAGAGGGCAACGATTACAAGAATAATACCCGATCCTTTTTCATTTTTCTCTTTACGAAGTCTCATAATAAAATTCTTCAAATCAGTTTACCCCCTTTCCTGTAGAATATCTTACATCATCCATATTGCCGCTTACCGGACTGAGAAGAACAGTTACGGTATAAAGTCTGTCTGCAGTATTTGTATCTTCTTCAAGCTTCATAAGGTGCTTGTTTCCTTCACCGTTTGGATATGAAGCTACTGTGTATGTGCTTGGTAAAGGCATGCTCTTAAGTATTGCATAATCAGTAGCACTAAGAGATGTACCTCTTACAGTCTCATCAGTTGAAAACTGGGTCCAGCCACTTGCTGTATAATCAATATCAATATTAGTATAAGTCTTAATAACGTTCTTACTAGTTATCGACTCACCTGATGCCAAAACAGTATTAATATTGATGTTTACAGGTTTAATTATTTCGTTATCGAGTGTGGCATATTTACCACCCTCAACATATTCCGCACTATCTGAACTGAGACTTAACTGGTTCTTACTTGGCTTGATAAGGTACAGTTTGGAATCCTTCGTATCCTCATCGTTATAAATCTCAATAAAATCATTGAAAGAATAAAGCTGTTGCTGTGTATCTGATACATAAGGTTCATAGATCAAATATATGTCAGGAGACTTTGTAGTATAAAACTTCTTAGCAAATACATTATACTTAAGTTTTATATCAAAGCTCTGACTACTAACAGTAGTTTTATCATAATAACATGCATCACAGGTAACTTCATAATAGTCTATATTTTCATCGCCATCTTTGTGAGCTGTGATGGAAACATACAAAAGTCTTACCGAAGATGTATCGTTTTCGAAAACGTTATGCTCAGCACCCAGCTGATCCTTCCAGCCATCTTCATCAAGCTGCTGGAGTCTGTTCATCTTCTGTGAGAACAATTCATCAGTAACCTGTGCATCAAAGTTTGATGCAATACCCTGAATGATTGCAACCTTAGTTGAATCAAGATCCTGAATAAAACCAAGACTGACGCTGTTTGGGTTAGTGTACTTGTAAACACTGTCATCAGCTGTATATTCCGATGATCTTGCTACACATACAACCTCGTTAACAAGTCCGCTACGAATCTCATCATCCTGATCAACGTATTTTACAATAGACCCTTCATTAGTTAAACTATAGCCCGCACTTTTAAGTGAATCAGTGTACTTGCTACTGTCATAAACTATCTCATAACCTTCTGCAAGAACACAGTTATTGAGATCGTCAAGGATGGCCTTTCTGGTGTAATCATTTGCTTTAGGTCCTAACTTAACATTGTTCATCTTATAAACAGTCGCGTTATAATTAATGTTTTTAATCTCTTCGCCAGACTCATTAACTAACTTACATTGAACAACATAACTATTCTTTGAATTAATAGCTATATCATCCAGACCGCCGGAGCTGGCTTTATCCAGCTCCGCCTTGTCTGTCTTTTGAATAAAATTCGTTATGTATTCCGCGTTTTCAACAGCGGCCTGTCTTTCCTTGGCCTTTCTGCTGGTATTAGATGTTTGAACAATCTGAGTCAGGATTGGTGTGATCAATAAACCAAGTACTGCAACGGCTATTACGACTTCTATTAAGCTGAAGCCCGAATTTTTTTTCTTCGCCACTTTCGCACCACTCCAATTCTTCTTAATAAACAGTTACACTGCCTGTCTTTGTTCCAAGTGCAAATCTAGGATTTGTAGAGTCATCGCCCTGAACCTTGATATACACTGCTACATCTGTTGAGTTGCTGATATTAACCTTAACGCCGCTAAGGTCCTCTGCATCAACTCTGGCTGTAGAAGCAACAAGGATCTTAAGCTCCTTAGAAAGAAGCTCAGCCTCGTACTGCTTGTCGCCAATACTGTAAGTTACATAGTTCTTTCCATCTTTCTCCTGTACAGAGATGTCAAGTGTTGCAGTATCATTTCCTTCGTATGAAACGATTGTATCTTCCTTATTCTCATCAGAAGCTACGATAACACTTGCCTTTGTTGTGTCATTGTTTGCCTTAACAAGGCCGATTGTAAGGTCATGATCTGAAACGATTGAAGCTCCCTGATCTGAATCATACTTGCCTGTTGTAGCAGGTGTGATAGATCCGTTGCCTGTGAAGATATTTCCAACGCCGTTAGGAACATCTACATTTGGCTGCTCAGGTGTTCTGTCAGGTCCGCTTACAGAGTAGGCATGAAGTGTAACATTACCTGTGTAAACTTCCTCTTTAGTTGTTTCATCCATACCATAGGCGATGTTAAAGCTTGAGATATTCATGAAGTACTTGTAGCCTGCGATATATGCAAGATACTCCTTAAGTCCTTCATAAGAACCTCTGTAGTTGATACCGTATGTTACATTCTGACATACATATGATTCATTACTTGCATCTGCAGTTGCAACACCTGTTCCTGCTGCTGTGCCCTGTCCAAGTACGTAGAATTCAGCAGGTCTAGAGAAACCGATTGAAATATTTGTGAACTCAAGCTGCTCCTCAACACCCTTCATGAAAGCAACTGCTGTTTCCTGATTGAGGTCTGCAGGGTACTTTGTAAGTTCCTTATCAAAAAGCTTATTATACTCATCTGTCTCAGCAAGGAGCTGATCCTTCATCTTAGCCTTCTCCTGAAGCTCATAAAGCTGAGATCTGAGAGTTGCATTTGTGTCTTCCTGTGATTCGAGCTTTTCCTTTTCCTTCTTGAAACCGAAAAGATAACCAAGAACAAGAATGGCGATTCCAAGTATTACTAATAAGATCTGAACATCTGATTTTTTCATGTCTTTACCCTCCTTATTCCTGCTCTTCCGATCCTAAGAGATCATCAACCTTAAGCGGCTTATAAACTGCTGTAAGTGCGAAAGAATATACCGCTTCTTTTGTCTTCTCATCGATTGCTGATGTAATAGAAGAAATAAATACATCATCGATGCACTCGATCTTCTTAAGGTTCATGATAAGCTCTGTGATATCATCATAGCTTGATGCCATACCCGGAATGACGATCGATCCGTCGCTTGAATTGAACTGTGTGATTACACAGTTTGTTGGAAGTGCATCTTCAAGGTTATTAATAAACTCAAGAGCCTGCTCATTGTTATGTCTTGTCATTGCTGACATTGTGAGAACATCGATAGCCTTTCTCTCAGCAGCGTCATGTTCAGCGATTATCTGGTTGATTTCGCTTGCAGCCGCTATCTGTCTGTTAAGATCATCTGTCTCATCCTCAGCATCAGTAACCTTCTTGTGCTCCATAAACCAAAGAACTGCTACTGCTGCAACAGCGAGGATTACGAATACAACAAAAGGAATTGTGCTGATTCCGCTTGAAGGAGCCTTGCCGCCCTTTGCAGTAGGATTGAAGCCCATAGGATCCATAGCCGCACCGATAGGAGCGATAAGGTAAACTGGGCTGTAAACCTTCATATCAATGCTCGGATCGAACTTGATATTGTAAAGGCTGTCCATTACTCTTGTTGAAACATTAAGCTGGATCTTGAAGAGACCGTCGATGCCCTTGATAAGAGCTCCGTCTCCAGT
>JAEEGL016932014.1_pt1 | contig 15044 bp, 8 predicted proteins | sample 9134231 | NCBI WGS metagenome assembly JAEEGL01 (sample SAMN16246548, study PRJNA631951) | gut metagenome | biome: gut microbiome; feature: rumen; material: fiber-attached | host: Bos | place: Iran: Karaj | collected 2018-10 | reverse complement strand
GAATAGCTTCATCCGTAACCTCTTCGGTTATAATGACATCGTCTTTCGTAGTGCTTAAATCTTCCGAAAGAAGGACATCGCTTTCCAGAGTATAGGCTGCAGCAGGCACACAATCACATAGGATCATTGTGAGTGCCAATATTATTGCAACCCGGCTCCTGATGTTTTTGATGGTTTTTTTCGTTGTCTCCCGTTTCATCCTTTCCTCCTTGTGCGCAATCAGAAAACAGCAGGTGTTTTCTATTCAAGTAAAGAATTCAAGTTACAAGAAACATATTAAATTCTATCACATCAAACTCATTATGTCTATTCATCACAAATTAAAAATGCTTATTTAGGAAAACACTTTCTTGATTTTACCTAAATAAGCATATAAATTAATTAATATTTGAAATTTCTCCAAGCAAATAACTGATTATTCTTTCGTCATTATACTGAAATTCATTTTTATTTATCCATTTTGTGTCTTTTTCTCTTTTGAACCATGTGAGCTGTCTCTTGGCAAAATGTCTCGTATCCCGCTTTATTATTCTGACAGCCTCATCAAGCGTTATATTACCGTTAAAATATTCCAGTATCTCCTTATATCCCAAGCCCTTCATTGATGTCATGGATGAATCACACCCCAGCTCCATAAGCTTCCTGACCTCATCTTCAAGCCCGTCTTTAATCATTACATCAACGCGCGCATTTATTCTCTCATAGAGCTCTTCTCTCGGTATGTTCAACACGAAATAATTATGATCGTAAGCTGCTTCCTTACTTCTTTCTTTCATGTTATGAAGCGAGATCTGCTCTCCTGTCTCATGATAGTATTCAAGCGCCCTGCTGAGCCTTACAACATCATTCCTGCTAATGTATTCACAGGCTGCGGGGTCACATTTCATAAGCATATCAAACAGATATCCGCTCCCGCGCTCTGCAGCAAGGTCGATCAGCTCCTTTCTGTATTCAGTCTGAGCCTTATCGGTAAAATCAACATCATACAGCAGAGCCTGTATATAGAAACCCGTTCCTCCCACGATTATCGGAAGTCTTTCTCTTGAATGTATATCCTTAATTGCAGCCTGGGCTTCCTGTTTAAACCTTGCCACATTGTATTCCTCGGTGGGTTCAAGTATATCAATAAGATGATGCGGCACTCCCTGCATCTCGTCCCGGGTAATCTTGGCTGTTCCTATATCCATGTGCTTATATACCTGCATGGAGTCTGCGGATATGATCTCCCCGTCAAGCTCCCTGGCAAGCTTTATTGATAAGGAAGTCTTTCCCACGCTTGTCGGGCCTGTAAGTATGATTATCTTTTTTCTTTCTGTTTTTCCGTTTGCTTCCATAAATCCTACCGGGATCAGACTATCCTCTTGAACATTTTCTCCACTTCCTGCTTCGTGAAAGAAATTATAGTCGGTCTTCCGTGCGGACAGTTGAACGGATTGTCAAGTGTCAGAAGCTCATCTATGAGCGCAGCAGCTTCCTCATATGAAAGTCTGCTGTTTCCCTTCACTGCACTTTTACATGCCATTGTTGCAATCCGGTGATCCACTGCGTCTATATTTGCCGACTGCTTATCATTCATAAGCTCATCGAGCAGGTCATGGAAATATTCCTCCGCGGTCAGGCCAAACAGATCAGTAGGGATTTCTCTTATTGAGTATTCATTTCCGCCAAATGGTTCTATTTCAAAGCCCACACGTTTAAAGCTTTCCTCATACCTGATCATAACGGCTTCCTCCGCTTTACTTAACGTAACTATTATCGGCGGATTAAGCATCTGGGAATTAACTTCTCCCTGCTTAAACTGTCTGATCAGTCGTTCGTATTTCACTTTTTCATGAGCGGCATGCTGATCGATAATGTACATTTTACTGTCCATTTCTATGATCCAGTACGTATCGAATACCTGTCCGATGATTCGGTGATGCTTAATTCCCTCTCTGCTCAGGAAACCGTAATCATACATGGTCAGCTGCTCAGTCTGATCTTCTTCCCTACGGTCTGCCCTTGTCTCTCCTTCCGCATCGGATCCCGTTGTTTTTTTTCCACATTCTCTTTTGCCCTGTGCAGTATCTGTTTCCGTATACTTTGCATCTGATATTTCATTTTTATCCGATATTTCACTGTATGCCGTTTGTGATGCATCTGCGGATGCGTCCGGATCTATATTTATACTGTATATGGATACAGACGGAGACAGTGACCGCATCAGCTCCGACCGTCCTGAGGAATATCCTGATTCCTCCTTAACATATTGAGGTATCCCGGGATCATCCTGTTTGACCCCTGCATAATCATTTACAGTATTCTCTGCTGCATCTGACAGGCTGTGCTTTTCAAACGGTTCCGGTCTCACGTTTTCAGTAATTATATTATTGTCTTTCGCCGGTTTTCGGGTATTTATATCTTCGTTATGTATCTCTGTAATGAGTTCCTTATGAGATAATACATCCCTGATACTCTTTACAATAAGATCATACAGCTGAGCGCCTTCCAAAAATCTGATCTCTTTTTTTGCCGGATGTACGTTAACATCGATAAGTTCTGGAGAAATGTCAAAATATAGAATTACCACAGGATACTTATGCAGCATCAGATACGGCTTATATGCTTCATCCAGCGCACGTCTTATAACTGTGCTCTGTATATATCTCTGGTTTACATAATATATCTCGAAGCTTCTGTTTCCTCTTGCCAGTTCCGGCTTGCATACATAACCTCTTATACTTACATCTCCGTCTCCGGCTTCTATCGGCAGAAGTCCCTTAAGCATATCTCTTCCGTACAGACTGTATATGATATCCGAAAGCTCTCCGTTGCCTGAGCTCTGCAATCTGGTATTGTTATTTACGATAAGCTTAAATGCGATATCAGGGTGTGAAAGCATCACTTTCTCCATGTAGTCGGATATATAGCTGCCTTCCGTCTGCGGTGTTTTCAGAAATTTGCGTCTTGCGGGTGTGTTATAAAAAATCTGTCGTATTATGAAAGATGTTCCTTCCGGAACGCCCACATCGTCAAAGCTTAGCTCCCTTGAGCCCTCAATGCAGTACCGTGTTCCTGTGAAATCCTCCGCCGTCTTGGTAAGGAGCTCCACCTTGGCTATGGCAGCTATACTGGATAAAGCCTCTCCCCTGAATCCAAGGCTTCCCACATCGATAAGATCCTCTATCGTTCTGATCTTACTGGTTGCATGCCTGAGAAAGGCTGTCCTTACATCGGATTTCTTAATACCGCTCCCGTCATCGGTCACACGAATATATGAAATGCCACCGTCCTTTATCTCAACGGTTATTGCACACGCTCCGGCATCTATCGAATTCTCAACCAGTTCCTTAACGATTGAAACCGGTCTTTCAACCACTTCACCTGCAGCAATCTTGTCTATTGTATTTTTATCAAGTACCTGTATATTCCGTTCCATAATAACTCACTGCTATTTAAAAACCCTCTGTATTTTCACAGCCGCTACCTGTATTGCTCAGGACTGTTATTGGTTTCCCCACCTGTTGATCAGCTTGTTCTGAAGCTTACTCAGTGTATTCAGTGCCTCCATCGGTGTGAGGTTATTTATATCTATTTCCTTAAGCTCATTAATAATGTCATCATCGGTGGCCGTATCAAAAAGCGACATCTGATTAAGATCCACCTCGTCAAGCTTCCTTACACGCCTTCTTTTTTCTTCCTTCTTTTCTGCTATTGATCGTACATTTACGGCGATGTCATTATCAGCAAGTTCCTCCACTATCTCCTTGGCTCTTTCTATAACCATATCGGGAACACCAGCGAGCTTAGCCACCTGAATCCCGTAGCTCTTATCCGCTCCGCCCTTCACTATCCTTCTTAGGAATACAATATTATCTCCCTGTTCCTTAACGGCTATGCAATAATTATTCACTGAACCAAGCTTGCCTTCCAGCTCAGTCAGCTCGTGATAATGTGTGGCAAACAGGGTTTTGGCGCCAAGCAGTTTGGGATTCGATATGTACTCAACAACAGCCCATGCAATGGAAAGGCCGTCAAATGTAGATGTTCCTCTTCCTATCTCATCCAGAATAAGAAGGCTGTTCTGTGTCGCATTTCTTAATATATTCGCAACCTCAGCCATTTCTACCATAAAAGTACTCTGGCCGCTTGCCAGATCATCGGATGCACCCACCCTTGTAAATATCCTGTCCGCTATACCGATATTTGCCGACTCGGCAGGTACGAAGGAACCTGTCTGTGCCATAAGAACGATCAACGCTGTCTGACGCATATATGTTGACTTTCCCGCCATGTTTGGACCGGTTATTATGGCAATCCTGTTTTCCTTATTGTCAAGATGAGTGTCATTGGTAATAAACATATCCTCGCTCATCATCTTTTCAACGACGGGATGTCGTCCCTTAACGATATCTATAACACCCCGTTCATTTATCTTAGGACGGCAGTATCTGTTTCGTTCAGCAACATGAGCAAGTGAAGCAAGTGCATCCAGCTGTGCTATAACCTTCGCGGTTTTCTGAATCCTGTCTATATTTGCCGCCAGGGTATCTCTTACCTCACAGAAAAGATCGTATTCCAGTGAAAACAGCTTCTCCTCCGAGTTAAGTATCTTATCCTCCAGCTCCTTCAGTTCATCCGTTGTATATCTCTCTGCGTTGGCAAGCGTCTGCTTCCTTATATAATCTTCGGGAACGAGTTCCTTATAGGAATTGGTCACCTCAAAATAGTATCCGAATACTCTGTTGTATTTTATCTTAAGATTCTTAATACCCGTTCTTTCCCTGTCTCTTGCCTCCAGACCGGCCAGCCACCCCTTGCCTTCCTTCTTGGCGTTTCTCAGCGAATCCACAGTATCATTATATCCTTCGCGGATTATCCCGCCTTCCTTTATCTGAAGCGGAGGTTCATCGGCTATTGATGATGAAATGAGCTCATACAGATCATCCAGGGTATCAAGATCCTCATAAAGCCCCTTCAGTATCCCTTTATTGAACTCGCCAAGCTGCTGCTTTATCGGTCTGAGCATTGACAGCGAAGAGCCGAACGCTGTTATATCACGGGGATTGGCTGATTTATAGACCACGCGGCTCATAAGACGCTCAAGATCGTAAACCGGATTGAGATATTCTCTTATCTCTTCCCTTGTTATTGTCTTTTTAACAAGCGCTTCAACCGCATCCAGTCTTTCATTAATATCATTCTTGTCTATAAGAGGCTGTTCTATCATCGAACGAAGGGCACGTCCTCCCATTGCAGTCCTTGTTCTGTCAAGAATTCCAAGTAATGAGCCGCTCTTCTTTTTATCCCGCATTGTTTCCGTAAGCTCAAGGTTACGTCTGGTAGCCGAATCAAGGATCATATATCCCGAAACATCATATGTCTTAAAGACCCTTATCTGATCCAGGGAATTCTTCTGTGTTTCATACAGATACTGAAGTAATGCGCCGGCACTTATCATCCCGCACTCACCGGGTTCCATTCCGAAGCAGGATATGTTCTCAACCCTGAAATGATCCCTTATTTTCCGTTCGCACAGCGCGTCATCGAAATACCAGGCCTCCAGTGGATAAACAGCTACGGAAAGCCTGTATTTAAGCTCATCTATATCTATCCCGCTTACCAGGAATGCGTCGTTGCAGATGATCTCGGCAGGAGCATATTTATATATCTCATCCAGAAGCTTTCGTCCCGTATCAACCTCTGTCGCACAGAACTCACCGGTTGTAACATCACATACAGTAATACCGAATCTGTCTTCAATATACGTGATGCACATAAGATAATTATTCCTTGCTTCCTCAAGTGACTGCATGTCAAGGTTTGTTCCGGGAGTAACTATCCTTGTGACCTCTCTCTTTACAAGCCCCTTTGCTTCTCTTGGATCCTCAACCTGTTCACATATCGCTACCTTGTAGCCCTTGGAGATAAGTCTGTTAAGATAGCCCTCCACAGCATGAAACGGGACACCGCACATGGGTGCCCTTTCCTCCAGTCCACACTGTTTACCTGTAAGCGTAAGCTCCAGTTCTCTGGATGCCGTCTTTGCATCCTCAAAGAACATCTCATAAAAATCACCAAGTCTGTAAAACAGGATACAGTCCTTGTACTGCTCCTTTGTTTCCAGATATTTCTGCATCATCGGCGACAACTCAGCCATTTATAACCTCACTTTTCTCATTACTTCTTCTAATCACTTTTCCTCATTACTTCGCTTCATTATGCTTAATCTGATCTTCCAGCGGCTGTCTGATACGCTGTCTGGTGATCTCAACAAGATTGAGTGCCGTCACATCATGAAACGTTGTTTTAACCGTATCCATGGCTATCAGCGACTTAAGCCTGTCAGTCACCTGTTTAATATCAGCCTCCTCCTGCATGTTGATATAGTCTATCAGTATTATCCCGCTCAGATTCCTGAGCCTTATCTGTCTGCATATCTCTTCCGTTGCCTCAAGATTGCATTTAAGAATGGCATCCTCTTTATTCTTGTTTACATTCATGCTTCCAGTATTAACATCGATCGTATGAAGCGTTTCTGTTCTTTCTATGTAAAGAAAGCCTCCGGATTTAAGCCATACCTTTTTATTCCCTGCATCCTCCATGCCTGTATTGATCGAATACAGCTTATCAAGCGGCAGAAGCTTATCCGTATACATTTCAAGCTTAATGGACGGATTTATCTGTCGGAGGAATTTAATAACATTCGTATTTAATACATTATATATTTCCTCATCATCCGTTATTAATTTCTTAAGACAGGAAGCATCGGCATTAAAGCAGTATTTCACCCATTTATTGTCTGTTTTATGAAGTACGCTTCCGCACGTCCTTGAATCCTTGTTGTACAGTATTTCATCCATAACACCCGCAAGCTTATCAGCTTCCGACAATACTTCGCCAAGAGATGCATTCTGGCAATTGCTTCGCAGCGTTATTCCATATTCAAGATCACTTAAGAAGGATCCGTATCTTCTTTTCAGTTCGGCCCGCCTTTCCTGAGTAAGCTTCTTCGACATAGCAAGATTCCTGTTGGCATTGGTAAGGACAACATACATTCCGCTCAATGTAAGATCTGCCGAAAATACCGGATCCTTATCCTTGGTGCCTGATTTTTTAAGCTGAAGCGGTACAAGATCTCCTGTATTATACTGTGTGCTGTTAAGAAATCCTCTCCTGCCCTTACCGTAATTAACAAAGCACGCATCTATTCCCTGCTGCTTTTCCTTTATTTCACACAGGAAAATATCACCGATATTATCTTCATTCTCATTGAAAAACTGATACTCAAGCGGTCGTTTTCCGTCCGTGCTCATAAAAAGAATGGCGTTATTATATTTGGTAAGTACAATTGTATTCTCTTTCATAATATATCATCTCCTATCTTATCCAGGCTTATACGTACACCCTCTGATTCGGTATATATCTCTTTTCTTTTTATCAACAGAGCATGTTCCGGGAAATCCTTCTTCAGCCTGTCATAAACAGCCTGTATAACCAGCTCGGGTTTTATGTTTAACGTACTCCCGCATGACAGACACATTCCTATCCTGCCATCATTTCCCCATATCCCGTATATACCCGGCTTTATATCAACATACATTTCACTTTTTTTCGTTTTCTTAAAAACAGATATCTGTGGTTCCTCATACATATCCTCAAGCATTTCAAAGCATGAAAAATCAGGCTTCATTTCCTCTCTGAAGCTCACCTCGTAATCTGCGGCCTTAATACTCGCCATTGCATTTACCGCTCCCTCGGGAAGCTCTCTGAATGAAAGGATTCTTATTCCTTCCACATTCTGCTCATTCATCTGTTTCAGTGCGGTCAAAGATGCTATCCTTTCCGTTATCTCTATATCAACATACTCGGCATCACTCTCAAGCCCGATGCCAAGCGGCATCGCAAACGACATTATCTGATGCGGACTCATTCCTGTTGAATACGCTATCGGTATATCAGACCGCCTTAACAGCTTCTGAAAATACCGCATCACATCCAGATGACCTATGAACTTCATCAAACCGTATTTGGAGAATTTAATCCTTACCTTAATGTTCATCCCCATCTTCCTTAATAACTCTACAACATTTCAATCTTTGTTTCTTTAACTTCCCAATCCGTTTGCCGTATCATATGTATTCTCGAAACATACTCCTCCACCGAATACTCTTGATCCGCATCCCGAGCATGCTGCCCTGCAGTTGGGCGTCACTCTCTCATTAAGTGCGTTATCCCATTCCCGTTTAAGGAATTCCCTGCTGACACCTATATCTATCATATCCCATGGAAGTATCTCTTCCGTCGAACGCTCCCTTGCCGTGTAGAAATCGGGATCGATCCCACATGCACAGAAAGCCTCAAGCCACGGTTCCTCATGGAAGGTTTCTGTCCATGCATCGAAAAGTGCTCCCCTCTTATATGCTTCCTTCAATACCTTCCCAAGCTTTCTGTCTCCTCTTGCGAACACTCCTTCGAGAATACTCACATCTGCCTCATGCCAGTTATATTTAATACTCTTGCTGTTTAACTGTTCATGCATACAGTCATTTACGAAATGAGCCTTATCAAGGAACTGCCGTTTGGTATTCATTGATGCCCACTGAAACGGAGTGAACGGCTTGGGAACAAAGAATGATGTAGAGGTTACTATCTGTACCCTTCCCTTTCGTTCGGATTTAGGGATAAGCTCATAATAAAGCTTAGCTATCTTGTTCGAAAGCTCGGCTATACCCCTCATATCATCTTCTGTCTCGGTAGGAAGTCCGAGCATGAAATAAAGCTTGACTCTTGACCATCCGCCAAGGAATGCCTCGGAGGCGCCTTTTAAGATAACCTCCTCAGTAAGTCCTTTATTAATAACATTCCTTAACCTCTGCGAGCCCGCTTCAGGTGCAAACGTCAGGGAACTCTTTCTTACATCCTGTATCCTGCTCATGACATCCAGTGAGAAAGCATCTATCCTGAGCGAGGGAAGGGAAATATTAAGTCTTTTTTCTTCAGCATACTCAACAAGGAAATCAACAAGCTCCTTAAGATGCGTATAATCGCTCGAACTGAGTGAACTTAATGAAATCTCCTCATGTCCAGTATTATTAAGCATTGCTACGGCATATGACTTCAACAGCTCCACATCACGTTCCCTTACGGGCCTGTAAAGCATTCCGGCCTGACAGAAGCGGCAGCCTCTGATGCAGCCTCTCTGAATCTCCAGAGTGACTCTGTCCTGGGTTACCTTTATAAACGGGACGATGGGTTTAAGCGGATAATATGTATCCGAAAGATGCATTTCTATTTCCTTGCGTATAACGGAAGGAACATCATCGTATACCGGTTTAAAAGAACTTATTACCCCGTCCGTATCATATTCCACATTATAGAGAGAAGGAACATACATCCCCCCGATGCCCGATACCCTGTGCAGAAATTCCTCACGTGATACACCGGCCGATCTGCATTCCTTATACAGATCTATAAGTGCCCTGTAGGCTGTCTCTCCCTCACCTATATAGAATATATCGAAGAAGTCCACAAGCGGCTCAGGATTATAGGTACATGGCCCTCCGCCTATCACTATCGGGTGCTCCCATGTCCGGTCTTTTGAATCAAAGGGAATATGCGCCAGATCCAGGATCTGTAGTACATTCGTATAACACATCTCATATTGCAGAGTTATACCGAGGAAATCGAACTCACACAGAGGATCCTGGGACTCAAGCGCAAAAAGAGGAATATTGTTTTCCTTCATGATCGCATGAAGATCTGTCCACGGAGAATAAACACGTTCGCACCATACATCATCGAACGTGTTCAGCATTGAATACAGTATCTGTATTCCAAGGTGAGACATGCCTATTTCATATACATCGGGGAAACACATGGCAAACCGTACAGCCACCCTGTCCAGGTCCTTAACAACACTGTTCACCTCATTCCCTATATATCTGGCAGGCTTCTCAACCGTTAATAATATATTATCGCTTAATGCCCGTTTATTCATAATTCCTACTTAAACCTTTTTACCGGCCGCGAGATATCATTATACTATACTCACTATGCTTTTACAAACTTAAGCATCAGATTATTTCTGTTATCCTTCCTGCTGTATATCATTTCATCCGAATACATATGTGCCAGCATGATGCCCATTCCGCCGGTATCCAGATCCTCGAATTCCTTATCCGGAGCGGCAGCATTTACAGGATCGAAAGGAACTCCGTTGTCGGAAAAAGATACATAGCAGATATCTTCGGACTTTTCAAAAGAAAAATGTATGCTGTCAGCGCCTGAATAGTTTACAATATTCGCAAAAACCTCTTCGCAGGCAAGTACTGAATTCCTGCTGCTTTCATTGTCACCCATGACAGAAAGCAAAGTATTTTTTATAATGGAAAAGGATTTCATATCACGTTTAATCATAATACCATCATCTGCATCTTTTGAGTAATACAGAGCCGCACAGGTAATATCATCAAACTGTTCAAGTCCTTCCGAAAATGTCATGACTGAATCAACAACAGTTCTTACCACATCGCGAAGACCCTCTGATGCGGTGTCTTTTTTCGTAGTAACTGTTTCATTCAATCTGGTTTCCCCGAACTGTATACTGTCACCGTTTATACTCTCCGTCACACCGTCGGTATAAACGAAAATACCGTCACCTTTCTTAAGCCGGATTTTTTCATTCTCTGCAACAGGGTCCGTAAACATTCCGAGTGGCATTCCTGTCTTCACTTCAATATATTCATTTCTGTTTCCAAACAGCAGAGGCTTATTATGGCCCGCGTTTGCATATGTAAGCTCTCCTGTATTCATGTCAAGCACGCATACAAAAACAGTTGCAAACATGTTTTCCGGATTAGACCTGCACAGATCCAGATTGGTAATATTCAGCGCTTCTGCGGGAGACATTCCGGTCTGCAGATTCTCCTTTACATACATTTTGACCATCACCATAAACAGCGCTGCCGAAACACTCTTTCCGGATATATCACCTATGACCATACATACCCTGTTATCATCAATGTTAAATATATCATAGAAATCTCCTCCTACAGACTTTGCCGGAAGCATTAGTCCGTAAGTTTCACAGGAATCGGACAGCAGGCTGAATTCTTCCGGAACGATCCCGTTCTGTATCCTCTTGGCAACGCTAAGCTGCGTTTCGTTCTGTGCCTTTTCAAAGTTAAGATTACCTATTTCCTTTAAATATCCCGATATATCCTGTGTCATCCGGTCAAAGGATTTCTCAATATCGGATACCTCATCCTCAAAATGCGAGTTTCTGTCGGAGTTTTCGTACTTAAACTCATTATTCTCTATAAATCTGCCCATCCTCTCCGACAGCATCAGAAGAGGCCTCAGTACCGAAGCCCGTAAAAGGATCAACGATGCAGCAAAGGCAAGAGCGTACATAATGACAGTGATAAGAATCCATGTTTTTACCGAATCCCTTACCCTCTCATTAATAAAATCCATACTGTAATCAACACCCACCAGTGCGATCAAGTTGTCATTCCTGTCATTTACCGGAATTATATATGTCAATACAGCTCCATATTCATTTTCTACGAACTCATAACCCTCTTCTATTTCTCCTTTGATAATTTCTTTCTCAACATCAGATGCAGGGGTATCACTGGTCATACCGAAACCTCTTACTTTGTTGACATATTCATCCTCAGCATCGTCTCCGGCCGCAGTCATTATAAATTCTCTTTTCCCATCATCTCTGAATCTGAAAAGATATATATATTTCAGCCCGGCAGCCTTACATAATTCACGGAATGACTCATGAACATTCTCTCTGAATACAATATCCGTTTTCATTCTCTTTGTGGCATTTACAGAACCTATTATCAGTTCTGCCGAGATTTCTGCGGTCCTGGCAGCCAACGCACATTTTCTTGCCTCATCCTTCACAAGATAACGTCTTGTCAGTACGGTCGAGCAAACACCTGATATTATAAGGGCAAGCAGAAAAATCACGGATATTCGTGTAAGTATGGATACTCTGATCTTTTTCTTTTTGATTTTTGTCCCCTTGAAATTAGATTCATCCATATAGCTGACCTTTGTACTCATTCGAAATGTATCTTTTTATCCAGACCGGTTGCCTTAAATACTCCCATTACTCCCTCGGATGTATTCCTTATGACAAGCGCACCCTTCATCTTCTTATACGCGCTTACAATCTGTCTTATTCCCGATGATGAAGTATACTGCAACTGAGCAAGGTCAAGAACAAGGCTGTCAATATTACTCTCAAGATTATCAAGCTCAGCCTGAAGCTTGGGAGATTCAACCGTGTCCAGCCATCCCTCAAGAGACAGAACCGCTTCGTTTCCGTTAATTGTCTTTGTGATCGTCATTATATTATCCTCCGTTTCTTTATTAAATAAGATCTTCAAAAAAATCAAGTGAATCAAGCATCTCTAGTGAATGCCCCATATACTCTGCATCCGTCAGGGACCATTTAAAGCCCAGTCTGTAAAGCGCCTTCACGGTAAAGCTGTTTTCCACGCCGTTCTCGACACGCCGCTCTCCATCGTCAAGATCATAATTTACAAGCGGTGAAACATATCTGTTTTTGTCATCATCAGCCAGTGCTTTCTTAAGTTTCTTATCAAATTCACATTTTTCAACAATATCAATATTTATGCCTTCATTATTCATCGCATATACTATATCACCCATCTCTACGGAATGTGCATTATATGGATGGAATACCGTGAAATCTGCCGGGGTACCCGCAAGCAGCAGTATAGCTCTTGCCACCTCGTCAATAGGCGAGAACTCATCCTGCTCATGCATAAGATCGACAGGATAGCATCCAAGTACCTGATATGCCCTTAAGGTATTCATGAAATTATTGGTCTCAAAATTAATCTGGAATTCACCGTCCTCGTGCCTGCTCATAAGATTGCCGACACGCATGATCTTGGCATCAAGCCCCATCTTCTCAACAGCATCGATCACCAGCTTCTCAGCCAGGTATTTGGTGTGAACATATATATTGGATTCAACCTCCTGTCCCATGCTGAGCCTGGTCTCATCAAGAACCTCCGGTTGACTGCCTTCACCGACACAGTCACCTGCGATCGATGTTGTTGACACATGTATAAGCCTTGCTCCCTTCTTAATACAGAGGTCGGCGAGATTACCCACTCCATATACATTTACCTGTTTCATCATGTCTGCTTTGGCAAAATGCTTAACACAGGCAGCACAGTTGATAAGCATGTTAAAATCATTCTTTTCCAGCTCGACCAGACTTTCCGGACTTGTTATATCACCGTCAACAACCGTTATCCTTTTATCAAACTCTTCGTTATACGCACCCTCAAAATAATAGAAGAAAGTCTGTTTAAGCTTTTCCTTTGCATCCTCACCTCTTCCGTTTATAAGACAGTAAATCTCAGGAACAGATGATTCAAGAAGCTCCTTCAGCACATGTATCCCAAGGAACCCTGCGGCACCGGTAACCACAACATTCCCTGTAAGCCTGTATTCCCCGTGTCCCAAAGCGATCCTGTCAAGATATTCATCACAGTTGTGTGCAAGCGGTCCGTTCTCTCCCTTGCTCACTGCTCTTAAATCCATCTCTACAGCAGCATCTCCGGCAGTATTTCCGTTTCCAAACTCTGCCCTCTGCTTTTCTTCAACCATTATCGCGAGCTTTTCCGGTGTCGGATTATCGAAAATATCCTGATAAACAACAGGCAGATTTCTTGACATCGATGCCATCATCACCTTCGCCGCAGTCAGGGATGTTCCGCCCAGTTTGAAGAAATCACTGTCTCTTTCCACCTTATCAAGAGACAGTACTTTTTTAAATATTCCACAGAATTCCTGTATCAGATCCTCCGATCCTGATATATTCCCACTACCGGTTCCCTGTCCTGCCACAGACGATGTACCGGAACCCTTTGCATCTTTATCATTTGCATCATTATTTAATGCTTTTTCCGGTATAAAGGCTCTGACACCCATGTCGTCAATTATCTCCGAAAGCATATCTTTTGTTATCAGGAGTGATACAATATGATCCAAAAGGCTTACGAAGCCGTCCATGGTTTCCCTATGATAAGCGGAAGGATCATATTCGAATTCATATACTATTCCGTTTCCTTTAAGAGAAATATCAAGACCAAACAGTGCCTTAGCCTGAGACAGAGACAGCTCTATCTCCTCTGAGCTTCCTTCACCGATCTTAATGCTTTCATCTGATGATATGCCTTCGCCGGAATCCCCCTGATAAGCAAACAGGACATCGGAATCTATTCCGTAATCAGTACTTATTTCCGAGAAGCTTACCACATCATTGGCCATGGCATTCAGAAGAAGGCTTCGTGATTCCTCCACCGCACCCACTGTTGTTTCACTGCCCTTTAAGCTTAAGATTACAGGCAGTGTCTTTACATACATAGCTATGCTTCTTAGCGTTCTCGGATCGCTCCTTCCGTTATATATCGTTGTAAACACAGCATCATCCCGTCCGGTATATATCTTGAGCGCCAGACCGAAGGCAGTCGTAAAGAATGCATTCTCGGTAAGATCATGTTCGCTGCAGAAGCTGCGAACCTTTCGTGCGCCGGCTAAACCAGTATATTTAACTGTGCCTATATGCTCATCCGCATAAACGCTTTCCGATGCCACAGAAGCAACGCTGTTTTCTGCTTCCGCTATAACACCTCTGTCCTCGGGAACGGATACACCGCTGCATCCGCCAAATGCTGATTCAAGCCAATTCTTGGCTGCTTTAAATCTTCCGGATCTTCTGGCATTCTTTTCATCAAGCGCTGCCTCATATCCGGTATAGGTCTCTGTTTCGGGCTCTTCTCCGTTATATGCCTGATCAATATCCGAAAGCAGTATATCGAATGATTCACCGTCTGCAATTATATGATGCAGATCAATAAAGATATATTTACCATCCTGAGTATCATAAAGCATTATTCTGTACAGTGCTTCTCCGGACATGAGATCATAAGGACGGACCAGCTCATCCTTGGGTGGCATAACACTCTCTACAGGTATATTCACGTTGATCCCACCGTCATTCT
>JAEEGL016473461.1_pt1 | contig 15044 bp, 13 predicted proteins | sample 9134231 | NCBI WGS metagenome assembly JAEEGL01 (sample SAMN16246548, study PRJNA631951) | gut metagenome | biome: gut microbiome; feature: rumen; material: fiber-attached | host: Bos | place: Iran: Karaj | collected 2018-10 | reverse complement strand
GGATCCAGTGAAACTGCGTGCGGAACTGATCAGATAATACGAGGAGGAGTATCTGGATCCGTATTTCGCGGCCATGTGCGGGATGATCGACGAGGTCATTCTCCCGGAGGAGACAAGGGAGAAGATCATCATGGCGTTCAACAGCCTTGAGAACAAGAAAGTGGAAACGCTTCCCAAGAAGCATGGAAACATTTCGCTTTAAGAAGGGAGACTGTGAATCATGCTCGACAATATTCTGAGATTGCGCAGCTTCATGTTCCTGCCTGCCCATAACACAAAGTTTCTGGACAAGGCGATTGCCTGCGTGGCTGATGCAGTAATTTTGGACCTCGAGGACGGTGTTCCTTCCTTCAAACGACCGGAGGCAAGGGCTAATATCGTCTCCTACGCATGTCAAGGATTGCTGAACGCAAGAAAGAACATTTTCATCCGTGTCAATCCAATGGACACGGACGATTTCGTGGCCGATATGGAAGACCTGACTTTGGATGCCATAGACGGGTTCATGCCGTCAAAGATCGACAATGCCAAGGATATTGAGTTTCTGGACAGGCTGCTGGGCTTCCTTGAACGGAAAAAGCATCTTCCAACGGGAAAATTCAAACTTGCGCCGCTGATCGAGACCACAAGAAGCGTGGAGAACATCAGGGAGATAGCCAAGGCCAGTCCGCGTCTTGTGGCGTTGTGCCTTGGCGGGGAGGACTATCTAAACGATCTGGGAAGTGTCTTCACCTATCAGCAATCAGCGCTTTCCCATCCAAGGGCGCTACTAGTCAACGCGGCAAGGGCGAACGGCCTGCTTCCGATCGATACGCCTTATCTGGACATCAAGGATGTCGACGGCTTCAAGGAGAATGAAACGCTGGCCTACAGGAACGGTTTCGCCGGATGTCTTATCCTCAGCCCGAGGCAGATCGACGCCGCCAATGAGGCCTTCTCGCCTACTGCCGAGAAAATAGAGCTCAGCCGAAGGGTGATCACCGCCGTTGAAGAGGCGAATGAATCAGGGAAGTCAGGCGTCGCCATGCTGGACGGGACGATGCTGGGTCCGCCTATGCTCAAGAGGGCGGAAACAGTGCTGAAACAGATTGAGGGATGCTGATGCCGGACCATGGGATCAGGAGCCTCCTGTTCGTCCCAGCGGAGGAGAGACGGCTTGCAAAAGTAGGGAAAACGAATGCGGATGCATACATTATTGATCTTGAGGACTCGATCGGTGAAGACAGGAAGGATGAAGCCTTGAAGAGGACAGCCGATTTTCTCAAGACGTATGGATCAATTGACAATCTGTTCGTCAGGATCAACAAGGAACGCCGCCAACTGGAGCTGGATGTCCTCAAAACATACCCAGTGGGGATCATGCTGCCAAAAATTGAAACGAGTTCCGATTATTCAGACATGGAGGATTCCCTGAATGACAGGCCTGTGATGGCACTTGTAGAGACCCCCCGGGCATTGTACAATGCGGGTGCGATAGCGGAGGTCCCCTGGATTGACACGCTTGCTTTTGGCGCGGAGGATTTCACTGTCGCAGCGTCCATGCGCAACTCATGGGACAACTTGTTAGTTTACAAGAGCCTTCTCTCCTTGGCGGCGAAGGCACATGGAAAGAGAGTGTATGACACGCCATGCTTCCGTCTTGACGACGAGACGTTGTTCAATTCAGAATTGGAGCAGGCTGTGGATCTCGGATTCGATGGAAAACTGGCCATCCATCCAAAACAGATAGACAGGATCAACTATGCGTTCCTTCCTCATGACCGAGGTTATATGCAATATCTGGTTGCCGTCTATGAGTCGTCGGGAAAAGCCGTATGTGAAATAGACGGGACTGTATATGAGAAAATGCACATAGACAGAATGAGAAGAATTCTTGCGCTCGCCGACATCGGAAAGGAATAGTCTTGGCTTTGCAAATAAAGTAGAAAAGAGGAATCAAGATGGATTTGGAAAACATGACGGTCTCCGAGCTTGCCCAGATCATTGAGCAATATGGGCTGACGGAAATTGAAATCTCCAAAGGTGATATGAAAGTGCTGCTGAAAAAGCAGGTTGTCCTTCAGGAGACAAGGATCGCCTCTGGCTTGCCCATGCAGGGGAGCTCTGCATCGGCGATTCAGCCGCAGCGCAAGCCTCTGGCGGACTTCAGCCATATCACCGAGATGAAGGCCTTGCGGGATGAACTTGCCACCGCCAAGGAAGGGCTTGCCGGCAAGGGAAAGGACGTTCTAAAAGGAGTATCCCCTTCTGAAAAACAAGTGGATGGCTTCTGTATCAAGGCACCTCTTGCGGGTGTCTTCTATCGCCAGCCAAGGCCGGGCGAACCTCCCTATGCGGAGGTGGGGCGGCATGTCAAAAAGGATGATATCGTCTGTCTGGTCGAGGCGATGAAAATGATCAATGAAATCGCCGCGGGCCGTGACGGCGTGATCAAGGAATTCCTTGTCGACAACGAGACATTTGTCGAATTCGGAAGCCCCCTGGTGGTTCTGGAAGAGGATTGACGAATGCTGAAACGCATACTTGTCGCGAACCGGGGGGAGATAGCCATGCGGATCATACGGGCCGCAAGGCAACTGGACATGGAGACCGTGCTTGTATATTCCGCCGAAGACACGGACACGAAACCGGTTTCTTTTGCCACGGAGGCCGTGTGCATCGGCGAAGCGCCCGCATCGAAAAGCTATCTTTGCCAGGAAAGCATCATCCAGACGGCGTTGAGCCGTGGTTGCGAGGCGATTCATCCAGGCTATGGTTTTCTATCGGAGAACCCTGTTTTTGCGGATAATTGCCAAGCAAACGGAATAGTGTTCATCGGGCCGTCTGCCGCCGTGATAAGGAAGATGGGGGACAAGCAGGCGGCGAGGAAGCTGATGAAGGAGAAAGGAGTTCCAACAGTTCCTGGATCGGACGGCACCGTGGCAGATGCGGTGCAGGCGGCGGCTGTTGCGACGGAAGTCGGTTATCCTGTTTTGCTGAAAGCAGTCGCCGGCGGTGGCGGAAGGGGGATGCGCAAGGTGAATGCCCCTGCCGAGATGGAAAAGGCATTCAATTCGGCGACGGCGGAGGCGTTGAGCGCGTTCGGGGACGGAAGGCTCTATCTTGAAAAGCTGGTTATGAATCCAAGACATGTCGAGGTGCAGATCATGGGTGATAATTACGGCAACATCATCCATCTTGGCGAACGTGATTGCTCCCTGCAACGCCGGAACCAGAAAATGGTCGAGGAATCTCCCGCTTACGCCATGAACAGTGATACACGGAGGCGGATAAGGGAGGCCGCCTTGCAGGCGGCCGAGGCCGTGGGATATATAAGCGCGGGTACCGTGGAGTTTGTCCTTGATCAGGAAGAACGTTTCTATTTTATCGAGATGAACACACGCATCCAGGTGGAGCATCCCGTCACGGAGATGGTCTCCGGCATTGACCTTGTCAGGGAGCAGCTTCTGATCGCGTCAGGAGAAAAGCTTTCATTGGGGCAAGAGGACGTCGTCCTGTCAGGGACCGCGATCGAGTGCCGGGTGAATGCGGAAGACGTTTCAAGAAATTTTGCGCCTACGCCTGGCAGGATCAATCAGCTGCAACTGCCAGGCGGCGCAGGTGTGCGGGTTGAAACGGCTTTGCGGTCGGGGGCTAAGATCAGCCCGTGGTATGATTCCATGATAGCGAAGGTGGTCGTGCATGCAGAAAACAGAGGGGAGGCGATAAGGAAAATGGAAATGGCGCTTGATGAAATGCGTGTCGACGGTGTCCCTACGAATATTGTTTTTCTAAAGAAAATCATGCGCAATCCTGAATATCGGAAAGGCTATGTGGATACTTCATTCATCGGCAGGTTGCTGGAAAATGATTCCATTGACAAAAGTGGAGTGACTGAATGATAATCTTGTCGTCAGATGAAGCCGCCAGACTGATAGAAGACAAGGCGCATGTGGTGTTCAGCGGTTTTGGTTCATACGGAGTTCCTGACGATGTGATGGATGCTATCGCCCGAAGGTTTGGGGATGAAGGGCATCCTGCGGGCATACACGCATATTGCGGCGTCTGTACAGGAGACAATACGGACAACAAGGTGGGAATCAACCGCCTGTCTGAACCGGGGCTGATTGGAACAATTGTGGCCGCGCATTTCAAATACGCAAGAAGCCTGTGGAGAAATATTTCGGACAATAAGATTGCGGCGTTTACAATCCCGCTTGGTGTCATGGTCCAGTTGTTCTGCGCGAAGGCAGCGAGGCAGCCGGGGATTCTGACAAAGATGGGAATCCATACGTATATCGATCCACGTGAAGCAGGGCCGGAGGCGAACAGACTGGCGGAAAAGGCAGGCAATAACTATGTGGAGGTGATGGATGTCAATGGGACGGATTATCTCTATTATCATCTTCCAGATCCCGATGTCGCCATCGTGAGAGGTACCTATGCGGATGAGAAGGGGAATATATCCATCGAGAATGAGGGCATTGCGGATGCGCAGCTTGCGATTGCGACGGCGACAAGGAACGCAGGCGGTATCGTAATAGTCCAGGTCGAGAAGGTCGTGCAGGCGGGTGTCCTGCCGGCTCGGAATGTCTATATCCCGCATACGCTTGTGGATTATGTCGTCACGGCAAGATCGCCGGAATTCCACATGCAGAGCTATGCGTCTGCCTACAGGTCGGAAGTTTCGGGACAGTATAAAATGCCCATTACTGACATTGAGCATCTACCTCTTGACACACGAAAGGTGATTGCAAGAAGGGCGCTACTGGAGTTGAAGCGGAATTCCATGGTGAATCTGGGCATAGGCATTCCTTCGGGAATGGGAAGCGTCGCCAGCGAGGAGGGGATTGCCGGCCAGATGACATTGTCTGTGGAGTCGGGGCCGATTGGAGGTGTTCCGCTTTCCGGACTTGCATTCGGCGCCGCCGTCAATCCGGACATGATTGCCAGAATGGAGGATGTGCTGCGTTACTATGACGGAGGCGGCATTGACTTGGCCGTGCTGGGTATCGCTGAGGTTGACAGGGAGGGGAATGTGAACGTCTCCAAGCTCAACGGACGCCCTATCGGCCCCGGCGGCTTCATCGATATCACGCAGAGGACAAAAACGGTATGTTTCGTGGGCAATTTCACCAATGGTGAAAGGGATATCCGTGTAAAGGATGGGAAGCTGGAAATCATAATAGACGGAAGCACAAACAAATTTGTGGATAAAGTCGAGCAAATCACATTTTCCGGTAAAAATGCGATCATGACGGGGCAGAAAGTGCTGTACATTACGGAAAGGGCTGTATTTGAATTGACGGCTGAAGGAGTGGTTTTGACTGAAGTTGCTCCAGGTGTCGAAATGCAAAAAGATATTATGGATAGGATGGGATTTACTCCAAAGATTTCAGATGAGATAAGAGTGATGAGGAATTCATTGTTTCAACATGAAGTTATGAATTTTGATTTAATAAATCATAGCCATTCCACAACTGAGTGGCATATTTGAAAAAACGTAGCGAGAGTGCTGTATGTAAGATCGAGGAATCTCCTTATCGTGGATATGATTTCCAACGTCGTCTTCCGGCAACGTCCATGGCTGGCGAATGCTGACTATACCTGCAACGTCTGGTGTCTGCCTCAAGGAAGTGAAAGAAAAGATATTGCATGATTCATTATTAGCCAGTTTCTTGCGTCCTTGTCCATATACCTGTTGACTATTCGGAGTTGTTGCTAATAACTCCAGCTCGAAAGCCATTGCAGAGGTAGCTGTTCTTCAATATACATTGGGCAGAGGAGCTTTCCTTCTTCTTCTCCGTTTTAGAAGAAGAAGCATTGTAAAATCGCGGCACTACAAGAAAAAAGTAATATGAATCAGAAAATATTGGTTCGTATGCAGAAGGGGGAGGAGGAAGGAAAACGACGCGGGCCGAAATCCAAGCAATTGGAAGCTTAAAGAAAATGGCAGGAGCCAGTTGTTGGCAGAAGAAGAATTTTAATGAAGAATTAATGCGTTTTAGTGTTCTGGAAGATGAAGACCGTGTTGTGTCTTCCGTGTCACGAACATTGTCTACGCCATGAAAATGTCGCAAAAAGCGGATAATAATTATAACGGCCTACATTAGAAAGTAGTGATATATTATGGAAATTGTAATAAAAGTAAATGGTGGACTTGGAAATCAAATGTTTCAATATGCATTATTGTGTGTGTTTAGGCAAAAGGGGATAAAGGCATATTTAGATAATATAGAATTAATCAAAAAAGGAAATCAACATAATGGTTATGAGTTATATAGAGTATTTAATATTAATGAAACTTATCCCAAAAATATATATTTAAAATATGTATTACTATATAGGTTGGGGCATAATAGAATTACTCGAAAAATTTTGCCATTTACAAAAAAATATTTTTATTATGAAAAAAATGTAAATTTTAAACCTGAAATTATCACTTATGTCAATGGGTATTTATCTGGCTATTGGCAATCTGAAAAATATTTTGCTCCAATATCGAATATTATCCGTAATGCATTTTGTTTTTTACCTGATAATAATAAAAAAAACAATATTTTAAAGCAAAAAATATTTGAACAAAATTCTGTCAGCGTGCATATTAGAAGAGGTGACTATTTAAATTCAAATAACTTCAGTGCTTTTGGAGGAATATGTACTGATGAATATTATCAAAGGGCCATGGATTATATTGAGAAAAAAGTTGATTGTATTCATTATTATATATTTTCAAATGACACTGAATATATAAAATCATCTGCATTATTTGAAAATAAGGAATACACAATTGTTGATTGGAATACAGATAATAATAGTTTTCGTGATATGGAGCTTATGAGCCATTGTAAACATAACATTATTGCTAATAGTTCATTTAGCTGGTGGGGAGCATGGTTAAATAATAATATTAATAAAATAATTTTGACACCACAAAAATGGATAAATAATGATAATAATTTTTTAGATATTATTCCTGATGGATGGATTAAAATTTAAAATATATAATAGAAATGTGTTGTTAAAATATGTTTTGTAAGAAAAATAATGAATTAAAAATAGATGAAAAATATATCGAATAGTCATATATATGGACTGGACGCATATCGTATATTGTCAATGATGATGATTACATCTTTGCATGTTATTAATCAACATTATCATCTATTGGATAAGGACAATCCATGGCCACAATTTACGTGTAGTATATTATTATATATTATATCATATTGTGGTGTCAATTGTTTTGCTCTTTTGTCAGGCTTTTTATTGTGTGACAACAAATGGGAATATGATGAAAAGTTATTTAGAAAATTAACATGTTTATGGATAAAAGTGTTATTATATTTCTTCATTATTTGGGTCATTATATTGATAGGAGGAAATCTTCGCCTATATCCTTTAAGACGTCAACTAACGCCACGAGGTGTAATAAACGCCTTATTCATTTTTACATATTTCCCTTGGTGGTATATTAGTGCCTACATGGGATTAATGTTGTTATTACCCTTGATATTAAAAGTATTGAATGTTTATGATTCATATGAGCTTTTAAAAATTTCGATAGTATTGTTTATTTGTTACTCTGTTTTGCCTTTTGTATCTCGAACATCTGGGGCATTATCATTAACAGATGGTTATTCTACAATTTGGCTTTTAATCTGTTTTATATTTGGAGCTTTTTTAAAAAGAAATATTGATTCTATTCTAAAAATTCAAAAAATAAATATCATTGTGTTTTTTATATTTTGTATTTGTGTTAGTATTCCTTTGGCATTTTGTCTATTCATGAGGCATTTGGGATTGTCTAGATGGACAATTTTCTTAAACTATATATCTCCATTATGTGTATTAGAAGCTGTTTGTTTATTGATTTTCACATATCAATTAAAGCCCCAAAATCCAAAATTGTGTAATTTATTAGTATTATCTAGCACCAATTCATTGGGAATATATCTTTTTCAATGTCATCCTGGTATTTGGAGTAATTTTTTAATGCCTGGTAAATTTGAAGTGACAGATTTATATAATATGGTAATAAAGATATTGGGGGGGGTAACCCTTATTTGTTTTATAGGTATTATCTTCAATATTTGTATTGAAAAAATTTATCAATTTTTTCAACTTGATAAAGTATTATGTGGGTTGTCAAAATATGTTACAGAAAAATTTTTCAAGACGTTAAGATCAAAAGCATAATTATTCATTTTTTACATAGACACCACATTTTGTTAATAAAGCCACTAACAGCCATAACTGGCTGTGTAATTTATAATCAGCAATCACTTTTTTTAAAAGACATATATTAATCTGAATATTTATTATAAATAGTTAATCTCTGGCTCGTCGAGGAGACGATCATATTTTGAAAGTAATGGTGGATTAATCATGACATCAAATACCCTCCCCCTTCAAATAGAAGTCGCACCGAATATTGGCAAGATTCAACGTAGCCAAACAATTGATATACTCAAAGGCATTGCTATGTGTCTTGTATTATGGGGACATAGTCTCCAATACACAGCATGCGGACATTTTGATTTCTTTAAACTTCCTGCTTTCCGTTTTATCTATAGTTTCCATATGCCGTTATTCGCCTTAGTCAGCGGATATTTGCTAGGAATGTCTATAAATAGACGTAAATTCACAGACAACGTCAACCATAAAATACAATCGATATTCTGGCCAATTATTACAGCCAACCTTCTTTGTATTCCTCTCGTAATATTGCCTAAAAAAATTCTATCAATATTGATGGTTGGTGGGACATCTAATAGTTTTATGAGTATAGCACATAGTCTTCTTAATGGATATTCACTTTCAGGATTTTGGTTTCTTTGGACCGTGCTTTACTGTTCCATATCAGCCTGTATCATTTTTCAGGGAATGAAGCGCCCATTTACAAAACTGCTTGCAGCATTACTATGTTTGATGTTTACACTACAATTTCCCTGTGGGAAACTTATATTCAACATGTTTCCTTTCTTCATCGTTGGGGCGTTATTTGGCGAAGAGAATATGTCAATGTTGGCAACGCATTCGGTCTGGCTTGATGTCCTGATTGTGCTAGCATTCATGTTAGTATTACCATTATATAAGGATAGAGCATACATCTATCGTCCAATCTATCTTAAAGATATATCATTTGTCCATAATGTCTGCATTTATGCCATTAGACTTGGCTGTGGCTTTCTAGGAAGTCTATCAATTGCTATACTGGTAAAATATCTCCTTTGTCTTCGAACAAATAGAAGATTGAAGCCATTGCGTTTAATACTTTTATCTCTAAAGGACTGCATAGCGTTTATTGGTGCAAATTCATTGAAGTTTTACATTTTTCAAAGTTTGTTTTTCGATGGCGGATGGTTGAGTTTTATTGTCGTTAGAGTTCCCATCATTATGCCAAGTTTCCTATTTGTCTATGACCATAAAATCATCTATCAATTCATTTTTACACCCATTGTCGCATTTTTGGTTGCAGTTGGATTGTATGCAATCATCTTTTTTATGGACAAGCGAAAATTTGCCCAATGGCTTTGGAGACCTTAACATAATTTTTTTATTGCACAAAAGACAAGGCCTAAAAGCAAATTTTGTTTAATTTACTTTTTTCATTAATATACATCTTATTTTTAATAATTTCATATTTCTGAGTTAATTGTTAGCCGCCATCTTCCTTGAACTAATTTCATGACGCGTTTTTGTTCTAATATTGCCGTTACACGTCCGCCCGTGGGAAGAAGGCTCCGCAGTGCCGTGTTGACCGTTTTCCTTCGCACATTTTTGCGCCCTTTGTTAGATGCCATCTTCTGTGTCTGGCTTTCGCGACATAGTTTGTGGCCGCTTTTTTCTTCAGCGTGCGAGTGGTTGCGGCTACCCTCCGTTGTGGAGGGCTGAAAAAGGGCGGCTCCGTGTACACCGTTTCAACCCGTGGTCCGGCCGCCGGACCGGCCATCGGAGGCGTTTCATCTGTGCGCTTCCGAAAGCCATGGATGGCGGGGGCTTCGGGCCTCCGCTGCGAATGGCGCCGCCATATGTCAGAAAGTTTAATATAAAGGTTGTTCTGCCTCTTTGCGATGGATGGGATATTTCATGCCGTGCTTCCATGTCTGTCATGGAAGCCGTCGTGCAGGCGATGCTTGGAGCCTGATGACAGAAGATGGGCAAGGAATACGTAACATAAAGATAATCCATGATTCGTTATTTTCCAGTAATTTGCGTCCTTGTCCATGCATCCGTTGACTCTCCGACATTGTGCGAACACCCCTGGACTGAAGGCCACAGATCGGGCAGCCAGTTCACAATGTACACTGGGCAGGGGCGCTTTCATCCTTGTCTGCGGAAGAAAACGCGCCGCGAAGGCGCGACTCTGTAAAAATAATGATTAATATGAATCCGAAGAATAATGGTTAATATGCGGAAGGTGAAGGAGGAAGAAGGGCGACGAGAGCCGAAAGCCAAAGCCAGAAGCGAAGGAAAAAGCGGGGGCGAATGTCGGACAAAGCAAGGATTTAATGGAAAAATAATGCGATTTTAGTGTTTTGGAAGATGAAATGCGGGCCTCGTCCATCGCGCCACGAACATTGCCTGCGCTATAAAAATGTCGCGAAAAGCGGATAGTCAGTGTGACGGCTCACATTTTTTATAGCATATTATAACCCTAATATTTTATCTTCTTTATAAATTTTTTGAAATATTATTATTTATTTTGTTGTCAAGGAATGAATGTGGATACACAATCAGAAATCAAAGATAAATGTGATTTTATATATAATCAAATAAAAACATGCTTGGCATATTATATTACTCCAATTCTCATATTACCATCGATACGTTGTCATCAAATAAAAGATATTATTGCTAATGGTACGGGAACTCTTATAAAATTAAATGAAAAGTTTCTTTTGGTTACATGTTATCATGTGTGGGATGCATTTAGACAGATGAGGACCATAAAACCAGAAACAAGTATTGTTTTATTCACTGGTGATTGTATGGCTTTAGAATTATCAAGTATAAAGCCATTATCAGAAAATAAAGAAAAAGATTTAATTATAATTGATATTTCTCAATTTGTCAAAAATGGACAAATTGGAGTTAAAAAATTTATAATTCCTGAAATTTGGCCATACAAAAGACCTATGGTTGGAGATGTCATTTTCTTTTTGGGATACCCAGGACAATTGCGTCAACCAGAAAAATCAATAATTAATATTGCATGGTATTTAGATTTTATACAAAATTTATCAGGTAATTCTATAACATTAAGAGGTAAACATGATAAATACATAGAAGATTATTATGATGATTCTCTACCCAAATTGACAGATTTTGGTGGCTGTAGTGGGTGTCCTGTATTTGTTTGCAGAGAAGATAATTTTAATAAGTTAGAATTAATTGGAATCATGTATGAAGGACATAATGAAATATTTGGTGAAAAAGTAAGAGATATATTAATAACATATTCTGATTTTATTGATATTGATGGATTAATAAATTAAATATTATAATATTTTTATTAAATATATTATTCATGTTATGTAGCATATATAGCATGAACTACGTCTTACACGCAACAGTATTGAAGAAGGTGACGAGTTGCAAATTCTTCCTAATACAGACCGTCAAGATAAACATCGAGAGGTCGGATGTTAGTCGTCATCTTCTTTGTCCGAATTTCACAACGCGATAAGTGTCCGCTTTTTCTTCCGTGCGACAAGCGTGGTTGCCCACCATTATGGGGGCTTGAGGATAGGCGGTACAAGTAAGGATCAGTACCATGAAAGATGTGATAGTTGATGATCTTCTAGGGCGCGAACCGATAAAAGTCAATACATACGAAATACTTGAGCATTTAAAGGATAAGGTGGTTCTTGTAACTGGAGGCGGAGGTTCCATCGGTTCGGAACTATGCCGGCAGATTGCTGCCCATGCTCCCAAGCTTCTTGTCATATTCGATGTCTATGAAAATAATGCTTACGATATTGAGCAAGAACTAAAACATGATTTCCCAAAACTGAATCTTCTTGTTTTAATTGGTTCTGTACGTGATTCAGCCAAAATTAATTCTGTATTTGAAAAATACCACCCTGAAATTGTCTTCCATGCTGCTGCGCATAAACATGTCCCTTTAATGGAAACATCACCTTGCGAAGCCATCAAAAACAATGTTCTTGGTACTTACAAGACAGCATATGCGGCGTTAGCACATGGATGTAAGCGTTTTGTACTTATTAGTACAGACAAAGCGGTCAATCCCGCAAATATCATGGGGGCTTCAAAGCGTATTTGTGAAATGGTCATCCAAACAATGGACAATATGGCGCGGACTGGTGAATTTGAGAATCTTCCATTGATTGGGGCTCATGCAGTAGAAGGTGATTTGCAGGCAAAAATTGTAGCAACAGACAACTATTTGACAAAAACAATATCTACTGAATTTGTGGCGGTTCGTTTTGGTAATGTACTTGGTTCCAATGGCTCCGTCATCCCTCTGTTCCGTAAACAGATTGAAGCCGGAGGACCTGTTACCGTGACTCATCCTGACATCATCCGCTATTTCATGACAATTCCCGAAGCAGTTTCACTAGTTTTACAGGCTTCAACATATGCACATGGTGGTGAGATTTTCGTGTTGGACATGGGCAAGCCTATGAAAATTGACACGCTAGCTCGTAATCTGATTAAGGTGTGTGGACTTCGCCCAGACATTGACATACAAATCAAATATACTGGCTTGCGTCCAGGTGAGAAACTGTACGAAGAAAAGCTGATGGCGGAGGAAGGGATGAAGACCACGCCGAACCATTTGATTCATATTGGGAAGCCAATAGATTTTAACATAGAACTTTTTCTACAACAACTTACTCAACTTGCAGAAGTTAGCTATCAGAATAATGAAGAGGCCATCATAAAGCTAGTTTCTGAAGTTGTACCGACATATCATTATTCACCATTTGGGTTCGACAATAAAACAATAGCTTACAAAGAACAGATTAGAAAAATTTCAGAATGATTATTTTTATCTATCAAAACTGAAGTTTTACGAGTTCCTCGGATTGATTATATAATAGTTTTGTAATGAATTGCATTGAGAAGTTTATTGAAATCTACCATTCTGAACTAGAAGACATTTCTTTCTGCCCGTATCGTATCTGCCCCATTGGTGCTCATGTTGACCATCAGCTAGGGAAGATCACTGGATTGGCGATAGACAAAGGCATCCATATAGCATACAAAACAAAACACAATGGCGTCATTGAATTGTCATCACTGCAATTTGATAAGCGCGCACAATTCCATGTTCATGAAACGCCGGAGGTGAAGCAGGATGATTGGGCAGACTACCTGCGCGGGGCGACTATTACATTGTCAATGAAATACAGATTACAATATGGTTTAGCTGGCGTTATCGAAGGGAGCCTGCCAATTGGTGGGCTGTCATCATCCGCTGCGGTTATCATTGCGTTTTTGTCGGCCTTATGCAAAGTCAACAACGTCACATTGACACCACAGGAAATGATTCTGACGGCATTGAGGGCGGAGAACCAATATGTCGGCGTGTCCTGTGGAAAACTGGACCAGAGCTGTGAAGTGCTGTCTTGTCGAGACCATTTGCTGTATTTGGACACAAAAGATGACAGTTATGAACTGATTCCTACGAATCCATCCATGAAGCCGTATGAAATCGCCATCTTCTTCTCTGGCATTGAAAGGACATTGGCAGGTTCGAAGTTCAACATGCGGGTAGATGAAGTTCGGTCGGCTGCGTATGCACTAAAGGCATATGCTGGCATGGAATATGGGAAGTTCAATGAGACCTATCTACGGGATGTTCCACAGGAGGTGTTTAATCAGTATAAAGATAGACTTCCTGACAATTGGCGGAAACGTGCGGAACATTGGTATTACGAACAGGAACGTGTGGAGCGTGGGGTAGAGGCATGGAGGCGTGGTGATTTGGATACTTACGGGCGGTTATCGTTTGAAAGTGGACGGTCGTCGATTGTGAATTGGGGGACGGGCTCTCCAGAATTGAAGAAGCTCTATGAGATCATGACGATGACAGATGGCATTTATGGCGGACGGTTCTCTGGCGCAGGATTCAAAGGTTGCTGCATGGCGCTGATAGATCCCGCATATGAAGAGAGCATCAAAGAGAAAGTTACACGAGAATATCTGAAGGCATTCCCACAACTGACAGGAAAGTTTTCTGTTCATATATGCCATAGCGAGAATGGAGTTGTTTTAGGACGATAAAGTGTAACCACGAAATACACTAAAAACACAAAAATGAAATGTCTTGTTTTAGCGGCGGGATATGCGACTCGCCTTTATCCTTTAACTGACAACTTTCCCAAGCCTCTTCTGGAGGTGAAGGGGAAGACGATTCTAGATTGGCTGCTGGATGATATCGATACCAGCGGATTGGTTGACCAGTATGTGGTTGTCTCTAACCATAAATATTTCCATCATTTAAAAAAATGGGCAGATGAAAAGAAGCAGAACATCATGGTGTTAGACGATGGGACATCGACGAATGAAACACGGTTGGGGGCTGTGAAAGACATCCAGTTCGCCATTGATGAATTGAAATTAGATGATGATTTGCTGGTTATTGCAGGCGACAACGTGCTTGATTTCAGTTTGGTGAAATTCATCCAGTATGCACAGGAGAAGAAAACATCCTGCATCATGCGGTACTATGAACCGAATTTGGAGAAGCTACAAAAGAGTGGCGTTCTGGTTGTCGAGAATGATGGTCTTGTCATCAACATGCAGGAAAAACCAGAGAAACCATTAAGTACATGGTGCTGTCCACCATTCTATTTCATTGTGAAGAAAGATGTTCCGATGGTGGCAAAAGGCATCAATGCGGGCTGCGGGACAGATGCTCCAGGTAGTTTTATTGCATGGCTCTACAAGAAAGTCCGTGTCTATGCCATGCGTATGCCTGGCCAACGGTATGATATTGGAACGCTGGAGAGCTATGAGAAGATAAAACAAGAGTATCAGGGAATAGTGAAGTAGTCTCATGAAAAGCGCACTCATCGCCAAACAATTTG
>JAEEGL015132417.1_pt1 | contig 15044 bp, 10 predicted proteins | sample 9134231 | NCBI WGS metagenome assembly JAEEGL01 (sample SAMN16246548, study PRJNA631951) | gut metagenome | biome: gut microbiome; feature: rumen; material: fiber-attached | host: Bos | place: Iran: Karaj | collected 2018-10 | reverse complement strand
TGGGAAAATGATTATTTACTTTTTGCTAAAGAGAATTTCGGAGATGATGTTGTTGATTTAGAAAAACAAATGGAAATGCTTTCTATTCAAGATAAACAAGAAAAAAAAAATGAGGATAAAGAAACTAATAGTGAAGATAAAACTAAAGAGAAAGAGAAATAAAATTATTTGAAAAAAATAATAGAAAAAATTAAAGTTTATTAATTAAAAATTAAAAATTAATTTTTTGAAGTTATAAAATTTTTTTTTATTCTAAATTACTTTCTTCTTCTTCCTCTTCTTCTTCTTCATTTTCATTGTTTTCATTTTTTTTTCCTTCATTTTTTTCATTTTCTCTTTTTGTTTTTTCTTCAATTCCTTTTTCGGTTCTTAAATCTCTTAAAAGATTATCAGCTTCTTTTTTTGCTTGTTCAATTAAATCTTGACTATCAGAATTAAATTGTTCTCTTATTTTTTTTATTTTTTCTTCAGCTCTATAATTAAATTTTTATTTTACAACATTAAAAAATTATGATCATCTAATTCAATATCATTTTTTTTTAAAGATTTTGCATTTTTTAAAAAATTAGATTTATCTTCTTCAATATAATTAAATTCTTTTTTTACTTTTTGTAAACAATCTTTACTATCACATATTGTATCATTATCTAAAAATTTTATTTTATTTTTTTTTATTTACTTTTTTCTAAAGCTTTTATCCATGCTTTTATTAGTTTTTTATTTACATATTTTTTATCGTTTTTATCGAAATTTCTCTTATAATTTTTACTTTTTTTATTATTTTTTGATGCATTACTTATAAGGTCTCCTCCAAATCCTTCTTCTATTTTTTTATCATAATTAAATAAATCATCCAATGTTGTATATATATTTTTCGTTTCAAACATTTTTATTTATTTATTTAGTTATAAATATAATTTAATTTTTTAATTATATAAACAATAAATATATTGAATATATTTTAAATTAATTACGACAAAAAAAATTAATTGAATTCAATATGTATAGTTCAGGTTATAGTGGAATGGGAGTAAATACAAATATGTATCCACAAAATGTATATCAACAAGGAACTCAACTCCCCACATTAAATATGGGGCTAATGTCAAATACAGGATTTCAAAACCCAGGTGGATTCCTCCAACCAGGAATGCAGGGAGTAGGTGTAGGAGGATACTCAGCCCAACCTATGATGAATCAGCCAATGATGGGTCAACCTATGATGAATCAACCTATGGTAGGTCAACCAATGATGAATCAACCTATGATGAATCAACCTTTGATGGGTCAAGGTATGATGGGATTAGGTCCTTTTAATGTGCAAATGGATTGTACTACTTTAAGGGGAGCAATGCGAGGAGCAGGGACAGATGAAGACACTATAATAAATATAATCTGTCAAAGAACAAATATGGAACGTCAGCAAATAAAACAATACTACATTTCCTCCTATGGTCGCGACTTAATAACAGACTTAAAAAAGGAACTGAGTGGTAACTTTGAAAATGTGGTAGTAGCTTTATTCCAAACACCTTCCGAGTTCGATGCCTCCTCTCTTTATCATGCAATGAAAGGGATAGGAACAGACGAGGGTACTCTAATAGAGATAATAGGAACACGTACCTCATATCAACTATCCCTAATAAAGCAATCATTTCGTCAAATGTACAACAAAGATTTAGTGAAATGGGTAGAGAGTGAAACAAGTGGTGGTCTTCGTAAATTATTAGTATCACTTCTTCTTGCCCAAAGGAGTGAGAACCAGGTACCAAATCAACAACAATGTATGTCTGATGCACAGTCACTGTATCAAGCTGGTGAAGGAAGATGGGGAACTGATGAAGGAATCTTTAACCAAATATTTTCAACGAGATCTAGAGCTGATATTATTTGCATTAATCAATGTTATCAAAGTTTAAGTGGGAAAAGTTTAGAAAAAGTTGTTGAAAAAGAATTTATGGGAGATACTCAAAAATTATTTTTAACTTTACTTAAAGTTTTTGTTAATCCTTCTGCTTATTTTGCAGAAAGAATTCATGAAAGCATAATGGGAATTGGAACCAATGATAAGAAGTTAATTAGGAATATTGTTTCAAGATGTGAAATTGATATGCCACAAATTAAACAAGCTTATAGAAATATTTATGAAAGGGAATTAATTAGTGATATTAGAGGAGATACTAGTGGAGATTATAAAAAAATTTTATCAAGGTTAATTTCAAGGTTTTAAAGGTATTTTTTTATAAAAATTAAATTATTTTAATTTAATATTAGAGAATTTTTAATTTTTTAAATTTTATCTTTTAATTGAAAAAATCTTTTTTTATAAAAATAAAAAAATATTCATTTTAAAATAAATTCAAAATTTCCTATTTTTTATTTTAAAAGTTTATCAGAAAATAATCTAATGTATCCATAATTTGAGTATAATCCAATTATATTTTTTGTTAAAGGAATAATCCCATTAATATCATAAGTCATAGAAGCATATTCAATATCATTTTTTACAGTCGAATCATCTTTTCTATAAACTCTCAAATTTAATTTATGAGCAACAAAAAAATAATCATCTAAAACACAAATACCACAAATTTTCTCTTCAAAACTATCTAACTTTTTAACTTCAAAAGTATTCTTATTAATCATATATAATATTTTATCATCTGCACAGAGAATTGTATCTTTATCTAATTCTTTTACATTAATAGAATTATTAATTGTAATATTATCCAAAGATTTTATTTTAGAAACATTGTTATAATTCCAAAAAGAAACATTATTCTTTGAACCAATAACAAAATAATCATTAGATTGAATGAGTAAAAAAGCCTGAACACCATCTAAATAAATTTTTGTTTGAAGAAAATATAATTGATTAGGATTTGATTGGTTTTCTTCCCAAAAAGTAATTAAATCATTAGAACATATAATTAATTTATTTGCTTTAATACAGCATTGAAAAATATCAGATTTATGTAATTCTGCTTTAATTTGATAATAACAAACAATTGGTTCATTTTTTTTATTTGGAGGATCAATTTCCCAAAAAGAACAATTTTTGTTGGAAGAAATAGCAATAAAATGATTTTCTTTTATAGCTTGTAAAATATAATGTGAATTCCCATCAATTTGATAACTTTTTTCAACATTAAATAACTTATTCCATTTATATAAAATTCCTCTTCTTGAAATTGATAAAAATGCTCCTGATGGAAATATAGCTACTGATGTTATGTCACCATCTTGATATCCTATTGTTTTCATGTATCTAAATATCTCTTCTTTTTCAACCATTTTTTTTATAAATTTTTGGATTTATTTTTTTTATATTGAGATTCTTTAGATATTTTTTTATTTTTTTGTTAATTCATTTAAGAAATAAATTAAAATATTGTTATTTTAGATTTTTATTTTTAAAGTCTTTGTTAAGTTTGAAAAATATGGAAAAAAATAAAGGAAATAAAATATGAGATATTATAAATTATAGATATAGATTATTAAAATAAATTAGAATGAAGTTATTTAACATTTATTAAATAGAAATATAAAATAAATTTAATATTCCTATTTTTATTGTAATTAAATAATTTTAAAGTTTTATCAAATTTTATAAATATACAATAATTAACTTTTTTATGAGATAAAATTGAATGAAAAAACATAAATTTTATCAATAACCTAAAATTTAAATCATCTATTTACATTTCTATAATTGAAAAAATAAAATAAATAAATAAAAATATTTAACCTTGGAAGCATTTAAATAAATTTTCCAATTATTATTTTCTTTTTGAAAAAATGAATGAAACAAATTCAAATCTATATCAAGAATTCTTATTAGCAGTGAATTCTTTATTTCACAGTAATAATAAAGAAGAAAAAAGAAAAGCAAATAAATTTATATGTGAATTTGATAAAAGACATGAAAGTTGGGATGTTTCTTATCAAATAATTTCATCAAATAATTTATCAGATGAAGTATATTTTAATGCAATTCAAATATTAAAAAATAAAATTAAATTTGATTTCGGAAATTATTCTGAAAATAGGGAAATGATAATTGAATTAATATCATTTTTAATTGAAAAAATTGATAAATTTAAAAATTTAAAACATTATATTCTTTTAAATTACTGTTATTGTTTTTCTATGGCAATGTTATTTTCTGGAAGTGATTTTAATAAATTATTAAAAAAATGTGTTGAAAAATTAAGTAATAATAATATAAATGACACTTTTGCTTTATTGTTAATATTTAATTATTTAGTTGAAGTTTATTATGATAAAACTATTGTTATTGAACAAGATAAAAGAAATGAATTTAATTTAAACTTAGAAACAATTTCTAATGATGTTTTTCAATTTTTAAATAATTTAATTTCTAGTATTAAACAAGGAAAAATTTCTGATGAAGCAATTTTAAAAGTTTTAAATAATGATATTTTAGAAACTTTTTCAAATTGGTTAAAAATAAAATTAGATAAAGAAACTATTCAAAAGTTAAGTAACGAATATATTGATATAATCAATTTTGTTTTTGAAATTAATGAAAATAATATTCAAAAGCATACTGATTGTATAAATAATTTATTAGATGTAATTTTTGAAAATGAAGAAATGGAAAATTTATCTGAGATTATTTTTTCAAAAATTATTTCTTTCAAAGAAATATTTTATAAAAATATTAATTGTCTTGATCAAGAACAATGTTCTTTTTATGTTAGAATTTTTAGTTCTTTAATTCAAAATAATTTAGGTGATATACTATTAAAAAATAGATTAGATTTAATTCAATTGATGGTTGATTTAACTAAAATTTGTCCTTCAAGTCAAATTTATTTAATTTGTGATTTTTTTATTTATTTAGATGAATTTTTATATGGAAAGCAAGTTTCAAAACAAAATATTTTATCTCAATTTAAAGGAACTTATATTCAATTAATAAAAAATATGATAAATTTAATGATTTTCCCAAATGAAGTATTTTCTTTATTAAATATAAATAAAACTAAAATATTAAAAAATAATGATGAATATAATGATATAAAAGATTATAGATATTCAATTAGTTTTTTTTTAAAAGATTTTACAAGGGATTATTCTTTTAATTTTGTATATGATGAAATAATTTTTCCTGAATTTTATCAAACTGTAGAATTAATAAAACAAAATCAAAACAATATAAATTATTGGTCAAAATTTGAAGGAATATTATTTAGTTTTAGTTGTATTGCTGAATTAATAAATGAAAATGAAATAAATTTATTAAATGTTATTTTTAATACAATTTTTGATGTTCCTAAAACTCTTTCTCAAATAACAAGAACAGTAACAAATATAATTGATGAAATAAAAGATATTATAGGTAAAAATGAAAGTTTGTTATCAATAATATTTAAATATTTAATAGAAAGATTAGATAATGAATTAACGTTAAAATATTGTTCAATAACAATTCAAAATTTATTAAGTTCAAATAAAAACATATTATATAAGAATAAAGATTACTTAATAGATTTATATGAGAATAATATAAAAGATAAAGTATTAAATAATAATAAATATTTATCAATTTTAGGAGGATTAGTAGAAGTAATTTGTTATTCAAAAGGAAATGAAGATTTAGAAAAAAATATAATAAGTATATTTAAACAATGGGTTTTATATTTAATTGAAGTTAAAGATAAATGTTTAATTCCAAATGTTGAATTATGTCAAAATGATATAAATAAATTAATAGAATTAGTAATTATTCTTAAATACATTTCAAGAGCTTCTTTTGAAGGTTTATCAAATAATAATTATAATATAATGGAAAAAATATTTAATGAAATTTGGCCTCAATTAAAAATAATATGGAATAAATTTTCAACTAATAATGATTTAGTAGAAGAAATAATTCAATTAATAAAATATTATATGAGAGGATTAAATAAATATTTTATAAATTTCATTCCAGAATATTTAAATAATTTAATAGAAGGATATAAACTTTCTCCAATTTCTTCTTATTTATATGGATTTGAAGTATTAATAACAGTTTTTGGAAATGAAAAAGAAGATAATATTAAAAATATGATTAATTTGAATTTTAATAAATTATGTCAAATTACTTTTGATAATTATATTAGAAATTCTAATGATTTATTAATTAATGTTCAACTAGGAGAAGATTTTTTTGGTTTAATTTTCCGTATTTTAAAAATTAATCCTTTCTTTTGTATTGATAGTGAAATGTTTAATAAAATTATTCAAATTTCTATTGAAAATTTATCTATTGTTCAAATTCAAACTTCAAAATATATTATTTTATTAATTAATAATTTAATTGATTGTCCTTATAAAAATATTTTCCAAGAATGGAAAGAAAAAAATCAAGATATTTATTCTTTTTATTATAATAAAATTCAAAAAAAAATTGAAGAATTTATTTCTCCTTTAATTAAAGAAATTTTAAATGTTTTTTTATTAGTTCCTCCAAATGTAATTTATGAAAATTTAAAAGATTTAATTTTTACTTTAATAAGTAGACAAAATAATTTAACTGTAAAATATTTTACTGAACATTTAATTAATTTTCCAGCGGATGTTTTAACAAATAGAGAAAAAGAAAAATTTATTAAATTAATTCAAAATTATTCTTCTGAAACAATGCAATTAGAAGATTATTTAGAAATATTATTAAAAAGATGTAGAAATAAACAAATAAGAGATAAAGGACAATTAAATTAAAATATTAAAAGTTAAAAAAAAATTTATTATTAAAATTATTATCTTATTAAATTCCATTGACTTAATTTATAAATGAAAAAAAAGATTAAACTTATTAAAACACAAACATGAAAATTTATAAATTTGTTTTAAATGAAAAAAAATAAATTTCATTTTAAAGAACTATAATATTTTTTTAATACAACTAAAAATTTACATTTTACTTTAATTATTAAATTGATTAGCAAGAGCATTCATTTTTTTATTTCCTTTCTGAATTAATTCAACAAGTGAAAAATGAATAATTTCAGGTCCTTCTAAATCTCTTTCACTTAAAAGTTCATTTTGAACTGTTGTTATACAATTATTATTATAACTTAAATCATTATTTTCTTTTTTTTCTTTATTTATATCATTAACTGAATTTGAAGAACTTATATTTAAATGATTTAAATATATATTTTCCTTTTTATTTATTACTTTTGAACTTAAACAACGAAAAGATTTTTTATTTATTTCATTTTCAGTTTTAATGTTTTTATATAATTCATTTTCAAATTCTAAATTTTCTTTTTGTTTTTCCTTATTTAATTTTATTGAATGTCTTACACTATTAACTGTCATTCCTATTTGTTTTAATTTTAATAATTTTGTTTTTCCTATTTCTTTTACTTTATTATTAAAATTTTTTTTTGAATATTTATTTAATTTCTGAGAATTAAATATTTTTTCATTTGAAGAAATGTTATTTTTCTTTGAATTTGAATTTTTATTTACTTTTATTATTTCACCTATTTTTTTCCTTTGGTAAAGAGTTTTTACAAACTTATTATTATTATAAATATTACTACTATGATTAATTATTCTAAAACTAATATTATTTGCAATATTTTTATTTACAGATATATTATTATTATTAGTATTATTAAATGATGTTGTAAATTTTGTATTTTTAAATTCTATTTCTGTTGAACATATATTTATATTTTGATTCTTTATTTTATTTCTTGTTTTATGTTTAAATGATGATATTTTTTCTAAATAATTTTCATAATTTGATTTTTTTACTATTGAAGCACTTGAACTCTTTAATAAATTTTTATTTGATTTTTTAAAAATTGATGAATCTATTATTTTATTCGATGATGATGATGTACTCATTTTAATATTATATATTTAATTTATTTTTTATTATATCTAATCAATTATTATTTACTCTAGAAATTGAATAAAAGTTTATTTATTATATTTTAAAACTACTTTAATTGGAAAATGAAGATTTAAATAATATTATTAATAATAAAGTTAAAAGTCTAAAGAAAAAGATAAATATATTATTGAAAAATTAGATAATATTTATAAGTCATTTGTAAAAATAATTTCAAATTATTTATTATTTTTAGTTGAAAATATTATAATGAAAAAATGAAGAATTTATTGAGTAAAAATAGATTAGATAAATATAATTATATATTTCATAATAAATAACAATAAAGAGAATATAAATTTAATTCAATGCTTATAGGAATAGATTATATATTATATAGATAAAAGTAATTTCATTTAATTAAAAATAAATTTTATTTAATATTTAACATTATATTTTAAAATAATTATTTTTTTTTATTTTGTTATATTATTATTATGGATTATCTTAAGAAAAGAGATTTAGATAAAAAATTAAGTTTTGTTTATAAAAGTATTTCAGATTTACATTTTGGAAATTTAAACAGTAAAAAGTTTCCTAGTTTAAAAATGAGTATGGTTAAAGAAAAAAAGGATAAAAATAAAATAAAAAATGATATTGAATTAAATATAAATAAAAATAATAAATTAATTGAAAATTGTACTTTGACATTAAAAGAAGATTATGAAAAAGAAAATAAAGAATTAAAAAATAAAATTGAATTATTACAAAAAGAAAACTTGAATTTAAAGAGAGAAAACTATAATTTAAAAAAACAATTAGAAGAAGAAAAAAATTTATTTAAAAATAAACAAGATTTTTTATTTAAAAATCAAAAACTAAAATTTAATTCTTTTAATAATTGGTTATCTTCAAACAACAACAACAAAAAAGATCATAGAAAATATTCTTTTTTTAAAGACTATTCATATGATTTTTTTAGAAAAAATTCTCCAGAAAATACATTTTCAAATTCAATTGATTTTTCTCCTTTAAATAAAAAAGAAATTAAAAATTATAAAAATAATATTTCTCTTACTTTAAATTCTGATTCTAAATCAAGGAATTATATAGAAACAAATCAAAATATTTTTGAATATAAAAAAATATTAAATAACAATTTAAAAAGAATGATTAATTTATTTCAAAAATATAATTCAATTATAATTAAAGAAAAAAAAAATATTATATAAAATAATTAACTTTAGTATATTTTTTTCATTAAAATTTATTTTTAATTAAAGTGAAAATCAAAGTTTAATTTTTTTAAAAAATAAACAAAAAAACATTAAAAAAAAGAAATTATGTTTTAAGAAGCTAAACTAAGTTTAGATTTAGTATAAGAATTTAAAAAAAGCCAATAACAAAAATATTGAATAATTTCAATTAATTCATTTTTATCTTCATCATTAAAATCAAAAAAATTTTTTTTTTCCAAAAAATCAGAAAAAAACTCATTACATTGTTCAGGAAAAATTTCTGCATTTTCAATGGAAGTGAATTCACTTTCATTATATTTATTATCTTTATTTCTTTGAATTCCATTTACACATTCTCTAAATAAAATAATAAATTTAACAACAAAAATAAAATAATCTTGATTTGTAAAGGGATAAATAAAATCTAAAAATTCACAAATAATATCATCACATATTTTTTTATTTAAAGTTTTTTTATTTTTTAAATAATTTAAAATTGGATGTTCATTTATTTCATTATAATTTTTCATAAAAGAATTAGAAAATTTTTTAATTAAATCCTCAAATACTTTATCACAAACTTCTTTTAAATTAATTTCATCATTAAACTCTCTTTTTTTTCCTCTTTTAGGCTCATTAAAAAAAGGATTAAATTTTAATTTTTCATAATTATTATTATCATTAGAATCAACAAGCTAAAAAAATTAAAAAAAAATAAAAAAGTTTAAAAAATAATATTTTTTACATATTTTCTAGGTCTTCCTCTTTTTCGCTTTTCAATATTTAATGATTTCAATATATCAGAATGTTTAGTACTTAAGTGATTATTTAATGCTGGTTTACTTAAATATGATTTTCCACAATATTCACAATTAAATATTCTTCCTTCTTTTTCGTGTTTTGAACGTCGATGATGTTCTATAAAAAATTAATAATAAATTTACTTAATTTATTTTCTATATTTTCTACTTTATTTATTGGGTTTTCCATTAAATTTAATTCCATTTGTAATTTTTCAGTTCCGTTTTCTTCAGGTGTTTTTTCTTCAGTTTTTGATATATTGTTCATTTGTTAATATATAATTAATGATTTTTTTTATTTTTTTTATGTTAATTGATTTCCTAAAAATTGACATGGTGTTGTTTATATTTTTTAAAGATATTTTTTTTTTATTATTTATTTTTTTTTGGTTGTTAATTTTTTTTTTTTTTTTTTAATTTTTTTTATTTTTTTTATTAATTTTTTTATAATTAAATTTTAAATGAATATTTGTTTAATATATTAATAAAATATTTTTTAAATTTTATAATTCTAAAGTTAGTGGATTATTTATTTAAATGAACTATATAATTATTTTTAAGGATAATACTTCTTTGATTCATATAATTTAGTATTTTTTTGTTTTACATCAGAATGATAACTACTGTAATTATTATTATTCCTAACGTGATTAAAATTAATATTTTTCCTATTATTATATGAATTAGTAAATTGACTATTAAATTGTGCATTTTTACTATTACTTCTACTTTTATTTCTTATTATATTTCTGCTTCTACTTCTACTTCTACTTTTATTTCTATTTAAATTTCTACTTCTACTTCTACTAAAATTCCTACTTAAATTCCTATTTCTACTTATATTTCTATTTCTATTTCTATTTCTACTTAAACTTCTATTTCTACTTCTACTTCTTTTTTTACTTTGACTTCTACTTCTAAATTTATATGAATTATAATAATTATTATTATTACTATATTTATTTCTAGAACTTATATATGTTATTTCTTCTCTTTCATTTTTAAAATATTGTTCTTCTTTTTTATAAAAATCTCTTTTTTCTCTTTCTCTATTTCTTTCTATTTCTCTTTCTCTTTCTTGTTTATACTTTTTGTAAAAAATATTTCTTTTATTTTTTTCAATATCTCTGTCAATGAAATTTCTTTTTGATTCTATATCACCCATAAAATTTTTTGTTGAATAATAAGATTCATCTTTCATATTATAAGTATAATAATCTATTTCAGCTTGATCATATTCTTTTTCATTAATTGAAATATTATTTTTATTTTCTATATTTTCATCATTATTATTTTTATTATTATTATCTCGATTATTATAATTCATATTATTTTTATTTCTATCTATTTCTCCTATTTCTAAGTTTATTTCTTTTGAAGATTCTTTTTTATTTTTTATTTCATCTAATTTTTTATATCCATCTAAAATCTTATTTATTGTATTTTTATTATTATTATTATAATTATTATTATTATTATTATTATAATTATTATTATTATTATTATTATTATTATTATTATTATTATTATTATTATTATTATTATTATTATTATTATTATTATTTTTTTTATTAGATAATAAAGAAGGTAAAAGAGAGAAATTTCTATTACTTTCATTTTTTTTTTCATTGGAAAAATTATAATAATTCAAATTTTGTTCATTATCATTTTTTTTATTATCTTTTTCTCTTTTATTTTTTTTTAAATTAAAATCATCTTTAATTTCTCCTTCTTCTCTTTTATAATTTTCATAATTTTTTTCATTTTTAGGATATAATAAAGGAAGTGGAGTACTTAAAGAAACAACATTTCCACTTTGTTCAATTTCTTCAGAAAATTTATAACCATTTTCATTAAACATTTTATTAAAAATACTATTATTACAATTATTTCTTATTCTACAAATACAAGGATGAAAATTTACTTTTAATTTCCTTTTTTTTGTAATTTCTTTATTATTTAATTTTAAACATAATTTTTCTGCATTTTCTAATTCATTTAAAACAACAATACAACAATCTTTAATTAAACTTGGAGGAATACAATACTTAACACTATCTTTAACAAAATTTTCACAATATTTTTTTATTGTTTCTGCAGTATTATTTTGAGGAATATTTCTTATTATTACACCATACCAATTACTCTTTGTTATTTCTAATAAATTATAAGATAAAAATATTTCTATTTTTTCTCCTTTTGAATTTTTAGAAGGATATTTTTTTTTTATTGGATTGTAAAAAAAATTCGCTATTGATTCACATATAGAAAATTTTTCAATATGAATCCAAGCACATTTCTTTTTTGACCATTCGAAAATATTAATACTTTTAATATATTGATTAATTTTTAAATGTTTGACAATAGGAATATCTTCTAAAAACATAATAATATGTTTATTCTTAACCCAATCTTCAATTCCAATAATTAAAATTCTTGGTTTTGCTTCTTTAGGAAATTTTTTTGTGTCTTTAACAATCATAATAGTATAAGGATCAGTCATTTTTTCAGCCACAAAAAATATATTTGGGATGTTTTCTTTTTTTTCATCAAAATCACTTTCGTCACCACTTGATGCTGGATTTATTATTTCTTTTGAAAAATTTTCATATGCTTTTTTTTTTTTCATTTATTTTTATTAATGATGGTCTTTCTCTATTTTGATGATTATATTGATTATTTTGACTTATTGTCTTTATATCTATTTTTTTCTTCAGTTTTTCCATTGAATAATATATTGATTTTATTCTGCTTTCTATATTTCTTTTAAATAATTATTTACCTAATTCATTTTTTCTATGAGACATATTCTTTTTTTAAATATTAATATTTTTAAAATTAAAAATCAGAAATTATTCTATAATTTTTTATAATGATAATTTATCATTTTATATTTTTTTAACTTCTTTAAATATCAATATTTATCTTATCAATATTAATCTTTTAATCATTTAATCTTTATTAAGAAAAATTTATATTAAAAAAATTTTTTCCATTATTTCTTCACATAAAACTTTCTTTTTCTTTCTATTTGATTCATAAATATTAATATTTTATTATAATTTTAATTAAGTTATAATTAAAAATTGAACATAATATTTTTTAGAAAAGATTATTGTATTGAAAGATTAAATTCAAAAATTTTTTTTAATTGCTTCCGATGAAAAAATTTAATAAGTACCAAAAATATAATATCTTATTAAGATGAATAAAAAATTAAAAAATCTTAATCACACTTACTATCATTTTTTTTCTAAATTAAAAATCCTTTAATTTATATTTTTATTTATTGAATCTTCTTTTTCCTTTTTTCAAAGCTTCAATTTTATGAACTTTAAAAATAAAATATTTAAAATTTATTTCTAACATACATAAAATGTAAACAAGAACAAAATTCTATTTATAAACTATATAATATAATATCCAATAAAGTTTTTCTCTTTGAAAACTCCAAATTCAAATTTAAAATTCTTTTTGAAGAAAGAAAAATATTTTCATAATCAAATTAAATAAAAAGATAATAAATAATTATATAATAATATAAAATAAATAAAAAAAGATCAAACATTAAAAAAATGATTCATTATATAATGTTATTTATATCATCAAGGAAAAATAAGATTATTAAAATATTACTTAATAAATTTTGTTAAAGACAAATATAAATATATTAAAGGAGTTAATAAAAATATAAAGTATATTATTTTTTAGAAAAGGAATATAAATTATTTATAAAGATATGTTTCATTATATTTTAATTTATTTCATAAAGTATACTGAATGAATTCTTCTTCAAATGATTCATCATTTTTTTGAAGGCTTGTTATATATTTTAGAAATATTTGTGAATACAGTATCATTAAATTTATTTTATTATAGAATTATTTTTCAAAGTTTATTAAGGAAAATGATAAAAAAGGAATTTTATAATTTCTTTAATAATAATAACATACTTCTTTAGGAAAGAAAGAAAATCTAATTTAAAAAATTAAAATAGTTATATTATTTAAATTAATTTTTAAATATAAAAACAAATATCTTTTTTATTCTTCATTATTTTCATCTTCTTCACTATTTTTTGAAAAATATCATAGTATGAAATCACTCATTCCATTAGAATTAGTAATTTGTCTTTGTTCTTCTTTAATGACTTAATTACTTTTAATATTTTGATTGATTAATTTTTTTAATAATATTAAATTTAAAATAATCTAAATTTCTATACTTAATGTTTTGAATTTGTGTTTTATATTGTTTTTAATTTCTATATCTTGTCCTTAAGAAATAGAATGAGCGTCATTATTTTCTTTAAATTCATTTTAAATGGTTGTTCAGATATAGATATTTTTCATTTATTACTTTTTTTATTTGGAATTGTTTTTTTTATTTAAATTCAATTTTTTAAATTTGCATTTTATGTATAAAAATTACTATTATTATATTAATATTTCTTAAAATTAATTAGAGTATATTTTATATTCATTTATTGTAATATTATATTCATATTTATATTTAAATTTTGATTTCATTTTCATTATAATATTTATTCATCTCTTCTTCTTTATTTTTTCTATATTATTTTTTGATTCTTCTTTTTCTTTTGATTATACTTTCCAATCTAATTTATTTGATTTTCTGATAAAAAATCAATTTTCAATTTCTTTTCTCTTTTACTTAATTAAAATTTAGTATTTATGATATAATTATCCATTTTAATTTTTATTTTATAATTAAATAAAAAAACAATTTAAAATAATATCATAATATTATTTCCTCTATTGAGAAACCCAAAAGAAACTAAAAAATATTAATAATATAAGAAGTAAAAACAATTAAATTTGACAATATTTAGGAACTTTAGATAATAAATGGGAAATTATTATTACTTTGATATTATTTAAATTTTATTTACTGTGATTTTTCACTATATATATTATTATTTTCTGTGGATTCTATTTCTTCATAATTTTTTGTTAAAGGAATTATTGAAGAAATATTATTTGGTTTTTGATGAGAAGATTCTGATAAATTTAAACATTCTATTTCTGATGATAACCTACTTGATTTATTATATAAACTTTTACTATTCAAAGAATCAGAAGATAAATTTTTTGATATATTACTTTTTGTTTTTTTTATTTCTTTCTC
>JAEEGL015031436.1_pt1 | contig 15044 bp, 7 predicted proteins | sample 9134231 | NCBI WGS metagenome assembly JAEEGL01 (sample SAMN16246548, study PRJNA631951) | gut metagenome | biome: gut microbiome; feature: rumen; material: fiber-attached | host: Bos | place: Iran: Karaj | collected 2018-10 | reverse complement strand
GGATGGGCCGGTACGAAGTGACGCAGGCGCTTTGGTTCGCCGTGATGGGCGAGAACCCATTGGACGTCAAAGGGGCCGACCGCCCCGTGGATAATGTCTCGTGGAAAGACTGCCGAAAGTTTATTGGGAAACTGAATGCGCGGGATGATGTGAAGGCTTCGGGGCTGGTCTTCCGTCTTCCGACGGCGGAGGAGTGGAAGTTTGCCTGCCGGGCGGGATCGACGGGCCGCTACTGCAAGCTCGCGGACGGGACGGAGATCACGGCGGAAACCCTCGGCACGGTGGCGTGGTATGATGACAACTCGGATTTTAAGACGCACCCCGTTGGGCGGAAACAGCCGAACGCCTTCGGACTTTACGACATGCTTGGCAACGTGGGAGAGTGGATCTCCACGGTGGATGGCGCCAGGCGCATTGCATATGGCGGCAGCTTTGGATGCGATGTCCGCGAATTCGAGGCTGGGTTTCAGGCGGTGCCTAACCGCTACGACCCGATTGAGACGATCGGCTTCCGCCTCGCCGCTGTGTCTGGAAAGATCGCGGAGGAGGCCGAAAAGGCTGAGAAGGAAGCCTCCAGGGAGGCAGTGGCGAAACTGAAACTGCTGAAGGAGATGGTCGCGATTCCCGGCAAGGACTACAGGATGGGCCGGTACGAAGTGACGCAGGCTCTTTGGTTCGCCGTGATGGGCGAGAACCCATCCTACGTCAAAGGGGCCGACCGCCCCGTGGATAGTGTCTCGTGGGACGAATGCCAGATGTTTCTTGAGAAACTGAATGCGCTGGATGATGTGAAGGCTTCGGGGCTGGTCTTCCGTCTTCCGACGGCGGAGGAGTGGAAGTATGCCTGCCGGGCGGGATCGACGGGTCGCTACTGCAAGCTCGCGGACGGGACGGAGATCACGGCGGAAACCCTCGGCACGGTGGCGTGGTATCATGACAACTCGGATTTTGAGACGCACCCCGTTGGGCGGAAACAGCCGAACGCCTTCGGACTTTACGACATGCTTGGCAATGTGGAGGAGTTGACCTCCACGGTGGATGGCGAAGACATTCATGTTTGGCGTGGCGGCTGCTCCCCCCTATCGGCTAGCGAGAACCGTGCAGATTCTGTCAGCTCCTATACCGGGCACAGTAACCCGTGCCTTGGCGGCGGCTTCCGCCTCGCCGCCCAGCAGGCCGCCCAATAGGTTCTTCCGGCAAGCCAGTCCGTTCGCCGTTGTCGTGGCGGGTCGCAAGACGGCCTTCGGGCGGGAACGACAGCTCCCCATGCAGGCTTCGCCGCCGCCATCTCCCGCCCTTGCGGTGCGCGGCATCGCCGCCGCTTGCAGCGGATACGGAAACGGGCTTCGTCTGGCACGGAAGAGATCCGAGGCAGCCTGAAGTCAAGGCGCTCCCGCTTTCCTCAAGCCATTTTCCCGAAGTCTTCCGTGGTCGGCGCGACAGCGCCCTCCTTGCAGGGGTGCATGCATCTGGGCCCCTACCACTCATCGTGCCTTAATCTGGCGGAACGCCTGCGAATTCCTTATAATGTTTCACGCATGTCCACCGTGCAAACATCGTCATCGCCCCCCGGCACCTTTGAGATCCTCGCCACAGACGGCGAGGCGCGCCTCGGCCGCCTCCAGACCGCGCACGGCGCCATCGAGACGCCCGTCTTCATGCCCGTCGGCACGCAGGCCACGGTCAAGACGCTGGAACCGCGCGACCTCGAGGAGCTCGGGGCGTCCGTCATCCTGGGCAACACCTACCACCTCCTCGTTCGGCCGGGTCCCGAAATCATCGGCGCCTGCGGCGGCCTCCACCGCTTCATGGGCTGGGAGCACCCGATTCTCACGGACAGCGGCGGCTTTCAGGTCTTCAGCCTCACCAAGCTCCGCAAGATGACGGAGGACGGCGTCGCCTTCAACTCCCACGTCGACGGCCGCCGCCTCTTTCTCGGCCCCGTAGAATCGATGGCCATGCAGCGCGTTCTCGGCTCCGACATCGCCATGTGCTTCGACGAATGCCCGCCCTACCCCTGCGAGGCGAAGTACGCCCAGGAGGCCGTTGCGCGCACGCTCCGCTGGGCGCGCGTCTGCCGCGAACAGCCGCGCGCCGAAGGGCAGCTCGTCTTCGGCATCGACCAGGGCGGCGAATTCGCCGAATTGCGCGCCGAGTGCGCCCGCGAACTCGCCGCGATGGACTTCGACGGCTACGCCGTGGGCGGCGTCTCCGTCGGCGAACCCGAGCCCGTGCTCATTCAGGAGATGGCGGACGGCGTCCGTTTCCTCCCCCGCGAAAAGCCGCGCTACGTGATGGGCCTTGGAGACCTCTGGCAAATCTGCGAGGGCGTCGAGCGGGGCGTCGACATGTTCGACTGCGTCATGCCAACCCGCCACGCGCGCAACGGCACCGCCTTCACGCGCGACGGCGCCTACCCCGTCAAGGCCGGCGAATGCAAGGCCGACACCGCGCCCGTGGAGCGCGGCTGCACCTGCTACGCCTGCACCCACTTCCCGCGCGCCTACATCCGCCACCTCCTCAATGTCGGCGAGATTCTGGGCGTGCGTCTCCTGACCATCCACAACATCCACTGCTACCTCGCCTTCATGCGCGAGATGCGCGAAGCCATCGTGGCCGGGCGCTTCCACGAATGGAAGGCGGAGCAGCACCGCCGCCTGCGCGGACCGACAGGACAATTCGCCGCGGCGACTTTCCAAGATGGGCGATGACGCGCCCGAAGAGGCGGGCATGTGCGATGTCGTGCGCGGCCTGTCTCAACGCACCAGTACCTCGGGAATCATGGCTCTGGAACCACTCCGGGCGTACCTGCGGCAAGTCCGGCGTCCCGTTCGGAATGTCCCGGCCTATTTGCCCGCCCTGCTTCCGCCAGACTCAGTTCTTGCCGTCCAATGCGGAAAAGCGCGCCTCGCGCCTCGTCCTCGCCAAGCGAAAGCGAACCTGCGCAACGAGGTCGAATCTATCGGACGAGACACTGGCGGGGTGTGCCGAAGCAGGGCCGGCCCAAGACGGAAGCCTGCGCAGACGAATTTCAATTTCCCCCAAAACGATGAATCGCAGAAAAGTTTCGATTTCATGATTTTGGCTGCATGGGGCCGGTGATGTGCAGGCCGTCGGAATATTCCCGCTGTTCTGGCGCTGGCGCGCCGAGCCACGGAAACCGCCGTTGCGGCGGGCCGCCGTAGGCGGCCGGCGGGCGGAGGATTGCGCCGCCCTTGCGATGCACGGCATCGCCGCCGCTTCCAGCGGCTTCCGTGGTCGGCGCGACAACGCCCGCCTTGCAGGGGGCCGCATTTGACGGTCCCATTGCCTTTGACCGCTTGTTGTTCTTGAATTTGTGTAGCTTTTGTGTAAAAATTTAAGCTTCATTTGTTGCGTCTTGCCCCATTCCCTACGGATTGGCGGCGCGCACGGGGTCGTTCGTCCGGACCAAAGATGGTCAAGACTTGGCAAAGGCCTTGGTTTTTGTCTTAAAAGGAGGCAAGGAACATGAACTCGAAAATCCTCAAAATTGTCGCGCCGTGTCTTATGCTGGTGTCCGCATCGGCACTCTGGGCGGAATCCACGTTCCCTGCGTCGGCCACGAAAAATGCGGAAGATTTTTCCCCGGTGAAGGCCGGCGAATATGTCGCCCGGATCGGCGACATGAAATATGAAACGATTGCGGACGCACTTGCGGCCTACCAGACGGGCGATGTGCTGGTGATGCTCGCCACGAACAAGATTACGGCCACCTACGGGCTTTCGGAAGTCGGCCAGACATTCCGGGTCGTCAAGAAGGTCGGCTACGCCGCTGCGGGCGGCGTCAGCAATTCCGTCACGCACGACATACGGGGCGTAGTGGCGGACTCGCTCACAAGCAGCGATGCGCTCGCCTACTCGGTTTCGTCGTCGACGGACAACGGCGTTTCAATCTACACGCTCACGACGTTCACGCCCGTCTGCCGCTATGTCAAGGCGGAAGGAGCGGAACCCAGCTATTACGCCACGCTCACGGCGACAACGCTTACAGCCAGCGGCACTTACACGCTTCTTGCCGACATCGCCGTTTCGTTCCGCCTTGTCCCCGGCGTCCAGGCCCGCGACGTCACACTGGACCTGAACGGCCATGCGCTCACCTCGACGGCGAGCGACGTCGCGGTTCTGCTCAGTCGCAAGACGGGCTACTCGTTCGCCCTTGTCGACACAAGCGCGGCGGGCGGCGGCAGACTTGTCGCCAACCCTTCGGCGAATGCGGCGATTTCCGTCAGCCAGGCTTCATCTGGTTACATGGTGACGGTTGGCGAAGGCGTCACGGTCTCCGGCGGCGCCATCCTGCTTGAGGGGGCCGGGCCGATCCTGAACCTCTATGGCACGGTCGACGTCTCCGCCATCTCCAACCTGGCGGCAATCCAGTCCAACGGCGCCACCGCGACGGACATCACGGTCAATGTCTACGAAGGCTCAAGAGCCCTGGCCTCCGTTGCCGGCGTGGGCATCTTCCTCTCGCCCAGCGGCACCGTCAACATTTACGGGGGCGTGGTCAGGGGCGGCACGGCGGTCTACGCGGCGCAGGGCACGGTCAACATCTCCGGCGGCCAACTCGTTGCAAGCGGCGCTGCCGTCGAGGACTATGTTCCGCCGACGAGCGGGTGGTCGGTGACGGGCGACGCGCTCGCCCTCGTAAACCGCTCCGCGCCCATCGCGAACATAACGGGCGGCACACTTACGTCCGAGAACGCCAAGGCCGTCGCGTCCTACGCGAACACAAGCGGCGGCAACGCCCCCGTCGCCGGCTTTATCGGTGCGGCCACCGAAGCCGGCGGCGCACTCTTCTCGGACAATGTGTCCGACGGTCTGGCCGCCGGATATTTCTTCGCCGCGTCCGAGACCGAAGGATACTACCGGGTCGTTAGCAACTGGACGATCAGGTGGAAGGTTGGCGACACGGTTTTGAAGAGCGTGGCCGCAACGAACGGCACTCCCGCCGCAGTCATCGAGGCGCTTGCCCCGGCGGGCGTCGGCATCGCCGACGGCGAGAACACCGGCGTCACCACGGGCGTCGCGAAGTTCCTGGGTTGGTCGCCCGCATATGCGGACGCCCATGCCGACACCGACTACATCGCGCAGTTCGAAGAGGTTGAAAATCCCGCCGCGCTGAGGCCAGGCAGCCTTCGGTTCACGGCGATTTCCGTTTTCGGAAGCACCTCCAGGGTCTCGTTTGAGTTCACTCCGGCCGAAAATGTGGAGCAGGGAACAATCGAGGCGTACCGTCTCGTCTACAAGACGTCGCTTTCGAGCGAGGATGCGTTCGCAAGCGATGTGGCGGCCGTCACGCTTGACCGCGCGGACGAGCAGGTCTGGGCCGGCACGGCGGTGGTGACCCTCCCCGAAGACTGCTCCGCCCATGCCCTCTTCATCGGCATGGACGTGGATGTCCGGGAGTAGCTGGATTCCAACAGCTGCTTCAACGGCGTCCCGGGCGATCGCGCGGGACGCCGTTTTTTCCCCCGTTGACGAGGGAGACGGTTTTCCGCCATGGCTGGCGCCGCGTATTGGCCCCGCAAGGAGGGCATTGGTTGATTGGGGGGGGGGCCGGGAATCCGTGCCTGTTCGCATAAAGTCTGAAAGGCCGGTAAAAACCTCGTTGGCAGAGACGGAACCTCGTAATCCGACGGACAACGCTCACGGATGCTCGTGCGTTGTTCATTCCGCCGCTTTTGAAGCCGTTCGAATGGCTCCCCAATTGATAGTTGTGGCGCATGAATCCCAGATGAGAACCGTCCGTAAAGCGGGATGTCATGTCCGGCACGGATGCTGCGGAACGCAAACCCGGAGATTTGACGCCTGCGAGGCGCCGCATCAGGGAGAAAGATGTGTCCGGCACTATGCCTGAGACGCCACGGACTCGGCAAGCGATGCGCGGGCGGCATCGAAGAGTTCGTCCTTCTGTGCGGGACCTACGGCGCGCCAATGCAGGAAGCGGCGGCGAAGAAGCGCGACGAAGGGGCGGTTGAGGCGCGTCCAGGACTCCAGTGTGCCGGAGAGACGCTCAAGGGTGACGGAGGCGATGAACTCACCCGTGTCGGGATCGGTTTCGAGGTCGATTTCGAGGCGCTGCGAAACGCCGAGGTCGAAGGGCTTGAGCCAGACGCGCACGTCAAGCGCGGGGATAGAGGCGCCATTGGCCAGCGGGTCGAGGTGGTCGGCGATCTTCAGCTGCGGTTCTCCCGCGAAGAAGGCTCCCGCACCGCCTTCGCCGAAGTCCTCGAAGTAGCGCTGGAAGAAGGCGAGCACGGCAATGCGGTCGCGCTTCGTGAAGGTAAAGGGGAGCTGGAAGGAGAGGCGGCCTTCGGCGTCGGGTTCCGGCAGGGACCAGCCGGAGTTGTCGGCGGGTTTGGCGATTTCCATCGCCGTGTGCGCCGGGTACCAGGTGGAGAGAAGCGTCGCGGCGGCGATTGCGAGCGATGCGTAGACGCTCGTGAGCGACGCGAAGTTCATGTCGAGGCCGGCAGTGACGCCGAATGAGGCGAGGATGCGTCCCGTACCCTGTGCGAGCAGGCAGCCCAGCACCGTGCCGACGACGGCGTAGACGAGCGCCTCCGCGACGAACATGAAGAAGATGTGGCGGGGTGCGACGCCAATCGCGTTGTAGATGCGGATTTCATTCTCGCGTTCGTAGACCGAGCCCTTCATCGTGTTGAGGACCGTGATGGCCGCGATGATGAGCGGCACGATGAGGTCGGCGAGGCCCGCCAGCGAACGGGTGCGGGCGCGGCTTCCGCGGAAGGCCGTGCCGGCGAGCGCGTAGAAGCATTCGGCGCCGCTTTTCTCCTTGTAGCGCGAAATTTCGGTGCGGGCGGCGTTGTAGGGGACGTTGCCCATGTCGATTGCGAGCGAGGCGATGCGGTAGCCGCGGTAGTCCATGTCGATGGAGCCGTTGATGACGAGGATGAGGTCTGCCGGCGCGACGCGGGGGTCGGTGTCGTCCGCGATGAGAATGCACCAGCCGTTGAACTTCGGATTGTTCATCGAGAGTCCGTCATAGGGGAGGAGGTTCGAGCCGTCGGGGTCGACAACGCTGGCGAAGCGGTTGGAGTCGAATATGTTCTGGACGAAGAAGCGGTTTCCGTTGAGGGAGACGGGCACGGGGCCGGCCTCGACCATTTCCGGCGTGATGCCGAGCTGCGTGGCGAGGACGTCGGGGAGAATCACGCGGTTTGGCCGGTCGCTCATCGCCTGCTGTTCGGCGGTGAACCAGCCATTGGTGCAGAGTAGCGGCATCTGGTCGGCAAGAGGTTCGGTGGCGTCGAAACCGAGGGCCGTCCGGACGCTGCGGGTCCGCGAGTGGTCGCCCTCGCCAAAGGCCAGGTTGAAAGTTGGAGAGTCGGGCACCATCGTGGTGTGGTTGTAGTAGGCGGCGTAAAAGCAGCGGCGGGAGACGCGGTGTGACGAAAAGGCGAGGCGGAAGGCGTCGGTCTCGGCGTATGAGATGCCGCGGAACTGCTTTTTGCGGAAGACAAGGCCCTGGTAGCCGGCGCGGCCGATGGCGCGTTCGACGTCGACTATGTCCGAATGCACTGTCAGAAAGCAGATGGTCGCAAAGGTCATCAGCGCGAGGGTTGCGCAGGTGAGGCCCGTGCGCAAGCGGCGGCGGTGCATGTTGTTGAGGCCCAGCAGGAAGGCCGTGAGGGCGATGCCGAGTCCGTTCCCGGAGACGCGCTTCGTCGCGCTGCCGCCACGCAGGGCGTCGAGGCACTCCTGGAACTTGCCGGAGAGGAGGAGCGTGACCGCGCCGACGGTGATCATGATGCAGAAGCCGAGAAGAATCATCGCGGAAGACCGGATCATGTGGAAGGCCGGATGGAGCAGGCGCAGAAGGCAGAAGGTAAGCAGGAAGACTGCGCCTTGGACGATGAGCCGCCGCCGGATGTCGGCGAAGCCGAATGCGAGCTTTTCGAAGAAGAAGGCGAAAGGCACGAGCAGGCCGAGGTACCAGAGGATGCCCGCCACGGCCTCGGAGATCGTGCCGCGGATGACGGGGTGGTTTAGAATCTGGTACGAGAGACCGTCGGAGTATTCCTGCTGCCGCTGGAGATAGGGGGTTTCGGCGGCATGGGCGACCACGTTGGTGGCGATGGCGTCGGACTTGCGGTCGAAGGCGAGGGTCAGGGAGTCGGCCATGTCGTAGGCGGCCTGGAGCGAAAGGCGCTTGTCGGCGAGCCAGGACATCGAGGCGAGGGCCTCCTGGGAGGGGTTTCGGAAGAAGGGGTGGTCCGCCGCAAGGTAGCCGGGCCCGTCGATTTCGTTTTCGCCGGGCTGCCATGACGGGTCGTCGGAATGGAGGGTGCCGAGGCAGAAGGCGCGCGTCACGGAAACGTATTCGTTGTCGAGAGCGCCGTCCTTCAGCAGGAGGTAGAAGCGGGCGTCGGGCGGGAGGAACTCCATCAGCACCTTGTCGCTCATGAAGCGGCAGGAGGAGGAGAAGGCGGCGAGTCCGCGCCTTTGGATCGGGTCGAAGCCGGAAAAGGACTTGAGAGTCTGGGGGTTGACGCGATTGAGCAGTGCGACGGGCGCGGCTCGGAAGAGGATGTGGTTGACGGGCGTGTTGTCGAAGCGCATCGCCTTTGAGGCGTAGATGTTCTGCGCGGCGGAGCCGAAGTCCTTGACATGCGTAGCCACGCCGTTCTCGTCGAAGAGGAAGACATAGTAGGGGCGAAGGCGGAGCCAGCTGAAGGCCGGCATGATCTGGAAGGCGTTTTCGTAGCGGCCGTAGGGATCCGTGATCATGCAGGGCTTCTCGTCCTGCGAGCACAGGAGGGCGCCTTCGACGGCGAAATTGGGGATTGACGAGCTGCCGATGCCCTCGGCGAGGACGGTGCCGCGGACGGGGACGGGCCCCCAGATCGGCAGGCGGTCGAACTGTCCGCGTCCGAAGGCAAGCGAACGAGCGGTCTCGCCAAGGATGGCGAGCATGCCCTTGGCGGATGAAAGATCCTCCATCGCCTTCTGGCGGAACGGGTGGAGGGGGTGGGGGACGTGTTCGCCGATGCTTGCGATTGTGTAGGCCGGATAGGAAACTGCGGCGAAGGGCATCGTATTGAAGTCGACCATCTCGGTAAAGGTGCCCGAAAAGGAATCCCAGTCGCCGTTTTCGAGGGAGACTTTTTCCGCGAGGCCAATCGCGTGCGCGGCTTCGCTGGCGATGGTGTGGAAAAGTTCGAGGGCCTCGCCACGTGAGACCCCGCGGCCGCCGGCGAGGCCGATCTTCTCGTAGCGGCCCGGTTCCGAGCACGGCGCACACCGTGTGCCGAGGACGAAGAAGTCCTTGTATCGCGCGAACATCTGCTGGAGGACGAGATCCCGTTCGCAGGAGCGGAGTCTGTCGGCGTGGAAGGCGGCGAATTTCTCCAGCGTGGCGTGGAGGGCTTCGCGAATTGGGGCGCTGCGGCCGTCGGGCAGGGGGAGGCGGAGCGTGGCGGCGGCGGATCGGCGGAGCAATTGGGCGAGGGGCAGCGCGGAAAGGGCGTTGACAGTGTCGTGGTGCTTCTTCGCGGCGCAGTAGGCGGCGAATTCGGGGGAGGAGAGATCGCTCGGATTGCGCTCGTAGGCGATTTTTGCCTGAAGCAGCTTCTCCTCTTCGAGGAAAACGGCCTTTTGAGCCAGCGCGGCGTGGCGCTGGGCAAGGTAGCGGCGGGCTTCGGGGTCGAGCTTGTCGATGAGTTCGCGGGTCTGTTCGCCGCAGCCGGCCTCGGCGAAGTGCGGGTCGTCGAAGAGCTTCTTCAAGCGGTCGATTGCGGCCAGCGTCCGCTTGTGTTCGGCAATCTTGCCGTTGATGTAGGCGGGTGAGAAATCGCGGCGACCGTACTCGCCAATCGTCGAGATCAGGCGGCTGAGGCCGGACTGGGCATGGCCGGAGCCCGTCGCCGCGACAAAGACGATGTCGCGGCGAAGGGAGTCGCGGTAGGGGACGAGGCCTTTCGCCAGCTGCAGCATGGCGGCGGTCTGAAGCGCCTGGAGCGAGCTGTTGGCATAGTCCGGCAGGACTGAGAAGGCGTCATATTCGACGGGGACGATCAGTGCGGCGGCGTTCGTCTGGATCGCGTTGCGCAGGACGCCCACGATGTTGCGCGTATGGCGGTTTCCCCAGACGGAGCGGACGTCGAGATGGACTTTCTCGCCGATGTGGGAGAGGATTTCGGGGCCGCAGGCCACGCGGACGATGTTGACGGGAACCATCCTCTGGAAAGTCGCCAGGGTTGCAGGGCCCTCCCACGGAACATTCTCAAGGCCTTCCGCATGCGTGAAGACGACCGCTGCAAAACCGATGTCGGCGTAGCGGACGGGGTCGAGGCCGAAATCCTCGAATATGGATCCGCCTGTATCGACGACGGCGATTTTTCCTTCGAAGTCGTGACTGGTGCGGATCGCCTCGTCCGTCGCAAGGAAGAGTTCGCCGTCGATGCCGTTCGCACCGGTCGTGACGGGCTGGACGAAGTTGGGTCGGAAGGGGAGGGCTTCAAGGCGGAAGGTCTCATTCGAGATCCAGCCCGAACCTTCGCGGAGGAGGGGATAGGGTATGTCGACTTCCTGGCGGTAAACTTCGAGGCCGAGCTTGGCGAAGTCTTCCTCGATCATTTCGGCCGCGGCCTCGAGGCCTGGCTGGCCAGGTGCCCGCGAACCAAGGTCGGAGATGGCGCGGAAGCGACGGGCGACGGCCTCTGGCGCCATTGCCGCCGCAAGGGGCGAGCGGTCGCCGGAGAAGGCGGTAGGGTGCTCGGGACGGGCGAGGCTGGGCTCGAAGGCGCGGACATGCATGACGAGCAGCGCCAACGCCAGGAGGACGAACACGGCGGCGGCGGCAATCTGCGGGAACTGCCCGTGACTGTTCGTCTTCCCCTTTTTCATGTACGTTGCGTCAGCCATGGTTCGAGAGGAGCTGTTAGGGAAGGAAGCTTGCGAAGTTCGGGTCGCCCGCCAAGTAGGACCGGGTGTTGACCACAAGGAAAACGAGGAGGCTTAGGAGGCATCCGATGAAGGTGCCGACGAAGAAGGGGAGGAGCTTGTAGCGGACGGCTTTTGTGCCGCCGATCTTCAGGACGGTGAAGCGGATGGCCCAGGCGACGAGGAGCGTACCCCACGGGGCGCCGTTGTTTATGTTCGTCCAGCCGAGCATGAAGCCGATCGGATGGAACCAGAAGCCGGAGAAGAACTGGCGGAGGAGGGTGAGAACGGCCATGGTCACCCCGCCAAAGACCATCATGCGGGCGTTCCAGGGCGAGGCCTCTGCAGCCTGGCTGCCGTCGAGCCAGGCGTTCGTGGCCTGGGCAAGGGGATCGCGGAAGGTATTGGTGAACCAGGTCCAGGAGTTGTAGAGCCAGGCGCCGCGGATGTTTTCGCCGCCGTCGGAATAGCCGTGGGTGAGGAAGCTCCAGCCGCCGATGAAGAGGCCGCCCAACACGCCGATCAGACAGGTGACCACGATGTGGCGCGGGTTGATTTTCATGCGGCGGCCCGTCTCGATGAGCTCGAACTGCATGCCGGGAATCAAGTAGAATGTCGTGACCGTGAAGCAGCCGGAGAGGAGAAGGGCGACGAAGACGCCCCTTTCCCCGAAGACGGGAATGCCGCCCGCAACCATGACGAAAAAGAGGCAGTTGTACGGGGTGAAGTAGCCATAGGGCGAGCCGCATTCCGCGCGGAACTTTGCGGAGACGAAGCCGATGGCAACGAGGAAGGCGAAAAAGACGAGGACGGCGAATGGCGCCGCGCCGGTAGTCCGCGCCCAGACGGCCGCGCCGACATGCGCGAGAATGAGGCCGACGAGGGCGGCGCGCGGCGAAAGGGCTTCGCCGGAATTCCGGCCCCTTCCGTGCAGCGCGTCCTTCAGTACGCCGAGGAGATAGCGGCCCGACAGCGCGAGAACGACGAAGAAGTAGCCGAGATAGGCGCCGACTGCAGTCTGGTCGCGCCATGGGAAGCCACTGTTGACGTCGATGCTCGTGATGTGGCCGACGAAGTAGATCAGACGGCAGGCCCAGTAGCCCACGACCATTGAGAGCAGAACGTTCAAATCGAAGAAGATGGCTATGCAGCATACCATCAGGATGAAGAGAAAGCTGGTACGGAACATCGCCCCGAAGACGGGGTTCGTGATGTAGTCGCCGAGCGGGACGTCAATCGACAAGTCGGGTACGCGGGGGTTGTAGCAGTGCCAGCCCCTGATAAGGCCGAAGACGAGGCCGAAGATCAGACCCGCCCAGACGAAGCGGTTTGTCCAGATCGAGGCCCACGGCGAATCTTCAGTGTCGTTGGCGCCGATAATCGCGAGCGGAATGCGCGTGTTGGGCATCGGATAGCGCTCGCTTTCCGCCCATTTCCTGCGCATGACGACATTGACGCAGAAAAGGGCGCCAAGAAGCAGCAGGACGAAGGACGACCAGATGATTGCGGGACGCACCCAGTCGCGGAGCGGGATGTAGCCCTTGATGAAGAATGCAAGGCCGCGGAGCGACCAGAGGTTCGAGGGACGCACTACGGCGCCGGCGGGACGTTCCGCCGGCGGGAGGGCAAGCCAGTCCTTCTCGTCGATCATCTTGCGGCCGCGGAAGCAGGATTCGACCGCGTACACGGAGAAGAACTTCGGATCGGCCAGCGTGACGCGACCGCGACCGCGGTAACCTATTTGGACGACGAGGTTGCTCACGCATTCGCGGGCCGGGATGACCCCGTACACGCCCATGCGCACGAAGCCGTGGCGATGCACGAGCGTCCGCTTCGGCTTCTGGTTGGAAAGGAGAAGCGTCTCGGAAACAGGGTTGTCATCCGCGTATGCACGGCAAAAGACCTCGGACTCCGCCTCGGCGCCGTCAATGTAGCCGAGGACTGAGAAAAGGTGGGGATGCGACGGCACAGCGGACGAGGAATCGTCTGGCGTCACGGGAATCGAGTAGGCGATCCATGTCTCGTCTGCGGCGGTGGAATTGGAAATGGTCGGACAACGCGCCGATTCGCCCTCTTCATATTCGACGACCGACCAGGTGACGTTCGTGGCGGCGCCTTCCTTGCGGCCGACCGCCATTGCACCGTCGAAGTCGGCGTCAAAGGCGCCGTCAAGAAGATTGCGGCCATGGGGCCAGAGGGAGTCGTCGTAGACGTCGATGAAGTCGAAGCTTTGGCCACGGGCCGGCGACGCAATGATGCCGAAGAAGCGCTGCCAGAAGCCCTCGGCCATCATCGGTGCCGAAATCAGCGTCGCAAAAGCGACGCAGACAAGTTCCTGGCGCGTGAGGAGGCGTCGCCGGGTCAGGAGGGCCATGAGGCCCACGAGAAGCGAGGCGAAGAGAATGGAAAGAATGGCGGGGAAAGGTATCGCCGCCTCGACAATCTGGTAGTGTTCGCGAAGGAAGGTGCACGAATAGTTCGTGTACATCGCCGCCATCAGGATGCAAAAAACCATCGCCGCGATGGATCGCGGCGTGATGCCTGGCTTATAGCCATCTTCTTTTTTCCCCTTGCGGAACATGGCCTTCCTGCGGAACACAGATGATGCTTGTCGATCTTACTTATCGTAGCATAAATCGAGCCAGCGTACAATGGCATAAATAGAGTCCGGGCCGCACCTTGGCCCTGCCGCCGTTCCATGGCGGTGGAAGGACGGGGCGGGCGCACGCCCCCTGTCCGGGGTGCTTTGTCCTTCCACTGGAAACATTAGTCTTGTCAAGGCCGGCCGGGCATGCTACCATGCGCGAGCACAATGGCAAGTGATTAAAATCCCGTAGGAGCTTTCATGTCCGCTGCGCCTTGGTTCCGGCATTGTCCATCACGCGTCCTTCCGCCATGTTCGTCAAGTGCGGCAATCGCCCTCCGTGTTGTTCCGGCCCCAGTTGCCAGGCGGCAGGGCCATCAGCCCCCTGTGCGTACGGGCAGAGGCGTCGGCATGGCGCATCGTACGCGAAGGGTTGACCCGGATCGCCATGCTTGACACGCTTGTCATTCTGTCCTTCAACAAGCTCGCCGTCACGCGGAAATGCGTGGCCGCCGTCGTGCGCCGCACGCGGTTTGCGGGTCCGGCCGAACTTGTCATGGTTGACAATGGCTCTACGGACGGTTCCGCCGAATGGATCCGGGGCGAACTGGCGGCAATCTGTGCGGAGCGGGGCATTGCGCTCAAGGCGATTCTCAACGACGAGAACGTCGGCTGCAGCACGGCACGCAACCAGGCTTTGGCCATTGCGTCGGGCGACTTCGTGACCTTCCTCGACAACGATGTCGAACCCATCGGCCCGGGCTGGCTCGGCGCACTCCGCGCCCGGCTGGAAGCGTCGCCGGACAATGGTCTGGCCGGGGGGCTTCTCCTCTATCCGCCGCATGGCGGGCTGCCTGAAAAGATTCAATGCGCCGGGGTTGGCATTTCGCGAACGGGCCATGTCCGGTTCATCGGGCGCGGCGAACCCTTTGGCCCGGCCTACGCGGAAGCGTACGAGGTGCAGTGCCTCGTCAGCGCCTGCCTGACGATCCGCCGGAGCCTCTATGCCGAATACGGCGGCTTCGACGAGATTTTCAATCCGGTCCAGTTCGAGGACTTCGACCTTTGCTATAAATTCCGGGCGCATGGCTGGAAGGCCTGGTACGAGCCCGCGGCGAAGATGCACCATTATGAAAGCACGACCACGGCCGGCTCGCCTTCGATTCGCAACGCCGCCGTCGTCGTCCGCAACGGCTTGAAGTTCCAGCGCAAGTGGCGCTGCATGTTCTCACGCGAGAACGGCCCCCCGGACGAGGCGTGCCGCTGGCGCAAGCTCGATTTCTAGCCCGGTGCCGCGTCTCTATTTCTGGCCGTTCGGTTCGGCCGGCGGGTTGTTGAAGGAGCGCGAGCCGAAGATCCAGAAGAAGCGGAAAAAGCGTTTGGACTCGGCGTTGCGGCCCCAGGAGAAAAGGCCCCAGAGGAGGTCGGTGCAGTAGGCGCCGTCGGGGCGCGTGCGGTGCGAGAAGAGCGTCCAGAGGGGCGCCCAGTTGCGCTCGATGGGCTGGCTCTGGCTCCAGAGCGAGAGCTCGGGGAAGCG
>JAEEGL013912287.1_pt1 | contig 15044 bp, 14 predicted proteins | sample 9134231 | NCBI WGS metagenome assembly JAEEGL01 (sample SAMN16246548, study PRJNA631951) | gut metagenome | biome: gut microbiome; feature: rumen; material: fiber-attached | host: Bos | place: Iran: Karaj | collected 2018-10 | reverse complement strand
GAAAATAAGGGACGGATTAAGGACGGCAGCACGAATGTAAGAAAATTCACGCCGTCCATGAAAAAGAAGCTTCTTGTGCTGTTTGTGGCAATACTGGCAGTCTTTGCGGTTCTTCTTGTGAGAATAGTCCATATAAACAGGGACAACGGAAGCAGTTATAAAAAACAGGTTTTATCGCAGCAGTCCTACGATTCTACCGTGATCCCCTATAAAAGGGGTTCGATAGAAGACAGGAACGGCTCGATTTTTGCGTATTCGGAAAGAGTCTATAATGTCATTGTGGATTCCAAGCTTATGCATACCGACGAGGGAGTCCATCTCGAGCCTACCATAAGGGCATTGAAAGCCTGCTTTTCGGAAATAGATGAAAAGGAACTGAGGGATTACCTCGAGGAAAACCCCACCGCCCAGTATAAAAAGATACTTAAGAAGGTGGAAAACGACAGGGTTGTAAAGTATAAGGAAATGGAGGAGGCATCCGTTTCAAACGAGGATATCGAGGAGTCCGGGAAGATAAGCAAGGGCGCGGTATGGTTTGAGGATGAGTATATCAGAAGATATCCGTATGATGCGGTTGCCTGCGATACCATAGGCTTTGTGCAGGGATATAACGAAGGACAGTACGGACTTGAGGAATATTACAACAGTGTCTTAAACGGCATGAACGGCAGATCCTACGGTTTTTTGAATAATGACGGCGAGCTTGAAAGGACTATAAAGCCGGCAAGCGACGGCAATACCATCATTACCACACTTGATGTAAATATCCAGTCCATAGTGGAAAAGCATATCAGGGAATTTTATGAGCAGTATTTAAATTATTACCGTGTCGGACCGGCTGCGGATAATGTGGGCTGCATCATAATGAATCCTAATAACGGCGAGATCTATGCAATGGCAAGCTCGCCCATATATAATTTAAATGATCCGGGCAATATGGAGGGAATAGATCTTTCCCAGTACATAAATCTTGTTTCGGTAAATGCCGTGCTTGCGGAAAGCTCTGATGCTCCGGTTGATGAGGATGAGCAGGAGGTTTCCGGGGAAGGTGAAGAAGGGGAAGCGGAGGATGCGCAGGAGACGGAGGATACGCCCGTAAATGAAGTGGTCATTACGGATGATCTTGAAAAAAAGCTTCTTGAAAGCACCGAGATCAAAAACGCCGTATGGAAGAACTTCTGCATTTCGGACACCTATGAGCCCGGCTCCACGATGAAGCCGTTTACGGTTGCGGCGGCCATAGACGACGGAAAGATTAGCGGCTATGAAACCTATGAATGTAACGGCGCCCTGGAGATAGGAGAGCATGTCATCCACTGCCACAACAGGCTTGGCGACGGACTTCTTACGGTAAAAGAGGGTATCGCAAAATCCTGCAATGTGGTTTTGATGGATGTGGCATTCGCCCTAAAAAAGGATGAATGGCTCAGATATAACAGAAATTTCAATTTCGGATTAAAGACAAATATTGATCTTGCCGGAGAGGTAAACGGAGCGGAGACTACATTTAACGAGAAGATGGGCCAGACTGATCTTGCCGTTGCATCCTTCGGTCAGGGCTTCAATGTTACCATGATCCAGATGATAAGCGGCTTTTCGGCACTTATAAACGGAGGCTATTATTACCAGCCTCATCTTGCAAGCAGGATCGTAAATCCGGAAGGCTCCGTTGTAAAGGAATTTGACAACAGGGTGGTAAAGCAGGTTATAAGCAATGCAACCTCCGACAAAGTCAGGGATTTCTGCAATGCGGTGGTTATGAGCGAGCCTTCGGAATGTACGGGGTGGACGGCAAGGCCTGCAGGGTATACAATGGGCGGAAAGACGGGAACGGCCGAAAAGCTTCCCAGAAGCGCCAAGAATTATCTTATATCCTTTATGGGCTATGTTCCGGCAGAAAACCCCGAGGTTATCTGTTATGTGGTGATCGACCATCCGAACGTTGAGGACCAGTCGAATTCAACCAGACTTGCCACATTGATGTGCAGGGATATAATGACGGAGGTTTTAAGGTATCTTAACATCTTCCCGACTTTGGAGCTTACGGAGGAGGAGAAGGAGCAGCTGAGTCTTTCGGAAATGGATTTCTCGGAAGGCGCGGTATCGGAAAATGCGGTATCGGAAAATTCGGTATCTGAAAATGCCATGGTACCGGAAGGGGAAGCTCAGGGGAATGCTGAAGGTGCAATGGTTCCTGTAGGTGTGTCGGAAAATGTGATACAATATGACCCGGCAACCGGATTCCCGATAGATCCGAACACAGGCGAGATACTTGATCCTGTGACGCTGCTTCCGGTGGATGAATCAGTACCGTCGGATCTGGAGTTTTAATTACAAATGTCATCCCGAGCACAGCGAGGGATCTTTAAATGAAAGTAGAGAGTTATATGATCATTGATTTTTTGCTTCCATTCGGATTGTGTTTTATATTGACGGCTCTTTTCGGTATTGTTGTGCTTCCGCTCTTACGGAAGCTCCACGCATCACAGACGGAAAGAGAGGAAGGACCCAGATCGCATAAATCAAAATCCGGCACGCCGACGATGGGCGGGGTGATGTTCCTTATCCCCTGGATAGCGGTGATGTCGTTTTATACCGGAAAATACAGAAATCTTTTTCCGGTGGAGCTTGCCACTTTGGGCTTCGGACTCATAGGCTTTCTGGATGATTATATAAAGGTGGTCTTAAAGAGAAATCTAGGACTTAAGGCATGGCAGAAGTTTGGACTTCAGGTTGTGGCTGCCCTTATACTTTGCTTTTCGGTTATGAATTTTACCAATGTTTCGTTTGATATGAGAGTGCCGTTTTCCTCAACATTTACGGCATCAGGCAGTGCGGTGATGATATCGCTGGGTATTCTTGCGATACCGGTTGAGGTCATTGTTATAGGAGGTACCGTAAACGGCGCCAATTTTACGGACGGACTCGACGGACTTGCAGCATTTGTAACCTCGATCATATCACTGTTCATGGCAGTTGCTTCCATGCGTCTGGGAGGCGGGATACTGCCGGCGGCATCCGGCATGACCGGTGCGCTTTTGGGATTTCTTATCTATAACAGACATCCTGCAAAGGTTTTCATGGGAGATACGGGTTCGCTGGCGCTCGGCGGTTTTACAAGCGCCTGTGCGATAATGATGAATCTTCCTCTTTATATTGTTATAGTGGCCTTTGTTTATCTTGCCGAGGTGTGCTCGGTTATCATACAGGTATCTTATTTTCAGGCTACGGGTGGAAAGAGATTTTTTAAGATGGCACCTATACATCACCATTTTGAGCTTAAAGGATGGTCCGAGGTAAAGGTGGTCACAGTATTTACGGCTCTGACGGCGGTTCTTGCCGTAGTCGGATTTGTTGCGATATAGGGGAGAGACAGATGAATTTTAAGGGATTAAAGGTACTGGTGGTAGGAACGGGCCTGAGCGGAACGGGCGCAGCGGAGCTTCTTGAAAAGAACGAAGCTCTTCCGATTCTTTTTGACCAGAACGAAAAGCTTCTGGTGGAGGATATTAAGGCAAAGCTTCCCGTGGATTCCAAAGCCGCGGTTTATGTGGGAACATTGCCGGAAAATGTGGTTAAGAGTATAGACCTTCTCGTGTTAAGCCCCGGGGTTCCGGTGGACATCCCGCTTGTACAGTCCTTCAGGGAAAGAGGTCTTAAGATATGGGGTGAGATCGAGCTGGGTTATGAATTTGCCACAGGAAATCTTCTTGCCATCACGGGAACCAACGGAAAGACCACTAACACGGCTCTTCTGGGAGCCATAATGAAAAAACACGCCTTTGAGGAGAACAATGTTTTTGTGGTTGGAAATATAGGCAATCCATATACCCTGGAGGCGATGAAAACAAATGAAACCTCTATCACCGTGGCGGAGATAAGCTCCTTCCAGCTTGAAACCATCGATAGGTTTAAGCCGCACATATCTGCGATATTAAATATAACGCCGGATCACTTAAACAGGCATATCACGATGGAAAACTATGTGCAGATAAAGGAAAAGATTACCAAAAACCAGACTGAGGATGATACCGTGGTATTAAACTACGATGATGAATATTTAAGGGGATTTGCGGGCTCCGTAAAGGCAAAGACAGTCTTTTTTACAAGAAGGGAAACTCCGGCATCATTCCCTGAGGGACAGGATCTTTACTGGTTAAACGGTGATGATATCATGCATAATGATGAAAAGCTGCTTAATGTTCATGACATGAATCTGATCGGTACCCATAATTACGAAAATGTTATGGCTGCTGCGGCAATGGCCATAAGCTATGGAGTAAGCACGGAAAATACAGTCAGCGTGATAAAGGATTTTAAGGCGGTTGAGCACAGGATAGAGTTTGTCCGCACGGTAAACGGCGTGGATTATTACAACGATTCCAAGGGTACGAATCCCGACGCCGCCATAAAGGGGATCCGTGCGATGACAAAGAAAACCATACTTATAGGCGGAGGATTTGATAAAAAATCTTCCTATGACGAATGGATAGAAAGCTTTGACGGAAAGGTGAAGTATCTTATCCTTATGGGTCAGACGGCTTCCGATATAGCAGAATGTGCCAGAGCCCACGGGTTTAATGACATACTTTTTGCGGACTCGATGGAAGAAGCCGTAAACGAGGCTTATAAAAAGAGCAGTGAAGGTGAAGCGGTTCTGCTTTCGCCTGCCTGTGCAAGCTGGGGAATGTTTAAGAACTTTGAGGAAAGAGGAGATATTTTCAAGAAGCTGGTAAAGGAGCTTTAGTTTGAAGAAAAGTGCGCAAATAAAAGTACAGAGGACATATGTGGACAGGACTCTCATTTTTGTGGTTCTTTTTCTGCTGTGCTTCGGACTTATAATGATTTATTCCGCAAGTGCCTATGCCGCGATGAGGGCCAACGAGAAATCCACCTTCTATCTTTTTTCACAGGCACGCGCGACGATCCTCGGGATAGTAGGCATGGTGGTTATTTCAAGGTTTGATTATCATCTGTTAAGGAAGCTTGCCTGGCCGGCATACGGTGTTTCCATTGCTTTTATACTTGCGGTTTTGACGCCTCTTGGAATGACAAAAAACGGCGCAAGGAGATGGCTTAACATCTTCGGACTTTCCCTGCAGCCTGCCGAGATCTGCAAGCTCGGGATGATAGTTTTTTTTGCGGCCTTCATCTGCGCAAATGTAAAGAGAATATCGAAGATTCAGGGCTTCATGCAGACAATGATCCTGACCATAGTGCCCTGTCTTCTGGTTTACGGAGTTACGGACAACTTAAGTACCGCCATCATCATCTTCTGCATTGTGTATATCATGCTTTTCGTGGCTTCAGAAAAGAGCTTTATCTATGTTCTGGGAGCCGTGGCGGTGGTCGCGCTTGCAGTACTTATGGTGTATGTTGTTGAAAATAACATTATTCCCGCAGACATGTCCTTCCGTCTGGGAAGAATCAAGGCCTGGAGAAATCCCGAAGCCTATGCGTCAAGCACAAGCTACCAGACTCTTCAGGCACTTTACTCCATAGGCTCCGGCGGCTTTCTCGGAAAGGGTCTCGGGCAGAGCACGCAGAAGCTCGGATATATTCCTGAAGCCCAGAACGATATGATCTTTTCGATAATCTGCGAGGAGCTCGGAATGTTCGGTGCGCTTGCCGTAATGCTTTTGTTTATCCTGCTTATCTGGCACTTCCTTATGATAGCAAATAACGCTCCGGATCTTTTCGGTTCGCTTCTTGTGACCGGGGTCATGACCCACTTTGCGGTTCAGGTTATTTTGAATATAGCGGTTGTTACCAACTCACTTCCCAACACGGGAATCACGCTTCCGTTTATTTCCTACGGAGGAAGCTCGACAATGTTCCTTCTTGCGGAGGTGGGCATAGTCTTAAGCGTGTCGAGGAGTATTAAGGTTGAATAGGTTCCTGAAAAGAAGAAAGACGGCGCTTGTCATCATCATATCCGGTATTGTACTTCTTATTTTTCTGCTTGCCGTTTTCCTTTCGATATATTTCAGTGTTGAAACCGTGGAAGTCACGGGAAATACAAGATATACGGACGAACAGATAGAGGAGCTTGTGATGAGCGGGCCGCTCGGAAGAAATTCCCTCTATCTCTACATCAGATATCACGACAGAACGGTCACGGACATACCTTTTATAGAAAAAATGGAGATAAACATTGTCTCGCCTTCAAAGGTGGAGATTAATGTTTATGAAAAAGCCATAGCAGGCTATGTTAAATATCTTGGCGGGTTTATGTATTTTGACCGCGACGGAATCATTGTCGAAAGCTCGGCGGCGCCGCTTGACAAGGTTCCCTGCGTGACCGGACTTGAATTTGATGAGTGTGTGAAATACGAACCCCTGCCCGTGAAGGATAAGACGGTTTTTTCGGATATACTTTCGCTTACCCAGCTTTTTGAAAAATACGGATTTCAGGCGGACAGGATCTATTTTGCCCCAAACAGGGACATTACGCTTTATTTCGGTGATGCAAGGGTTATGCTGGGCTCAATGGACAACATTGACGAGAAAATGATGGAATTAAAGGAGATTGTTCCGAAGCTTGAAGGCTTAAAGGGAGTTTTGCATCTTGAAGACTATAAGGGGGAAGATACTCTTATAACCTTCGAAAAAGAGTGAAGCTGTAAGGGATCTTAAACACAATATAAATGCAGTTAATAATTTTCTGGTTGATTATTTAGTGATTTGAGTATAATATATATAAGGTTTATTTTTTTAAGGAGGAGTAGCTGTGTTTGAAATCAGATCAGACGAATCGGAATACGCCTGCAAAATACTGGTAATCGGGGTGGGAGGAGCAGGCAACAATGCCGTAAACAGAATGATCGACGAACAGATTGGCGGAGTTGATCTTATTGGCATGAACACGGATAAGCAGGCATTGGAGAAGTGCAAAGCGCAGAGCCTGTTGCAGATAGGAGAAAAGCTTACGAAGGGACTCGGAGCCGGAGCACATCCGGAAATCGGAGAAAAGGCTGCCGAGGAGAGTATAGATGATATCACGAATGTGATGCGCGGATACGATATGGCTGTCATCACCTGCGGAATGGGCGGCGGAACCGGGACGGGAGCTGCGCCTGTTATAGCAAAGGCTGCAAAGGATATGGGAATTCTTACCCTTGCGGTTGTGACAAAGCCGTTTTCATTTGAGGGAAGCACCAGAATGAAGAATGCCCTTGCAGGCATTCAGAAGCTTCAGTCTGCGGTGGATACACTGATCGTTATCCCTAACGAGAAGCTCAGAAAGATCGTTGACAGGAACATGCCCATGGGCGAGTCCTTAAAGATAGCCGATGAGGTTCTTCAGCAGTCGGTGCAGGGAATAACTGATCTTATCAATATTCCTTCCATGATCAATCTGGATTTTGCCGATGTCCGCACCACAATGAAGGACAAGGGCATAGCCCACATCGGAATCGGTATAGGAAAGGGCGACGACAAGGCTATGGAAGCAGTAAAGCAGGCTGTCGGAAGTCCGCTGCTTGAGACCACCATCAACGGTGCCGAGAATGTTATCATCAATATTTCCGGTGACATCACTCTTGATGATGTCGGAAATGCTTCCGATTATGTGATGAGCCTTACCGGTGAGGATACAAATGTTATCTTCGGTGCACAGGAAGACAAGAATGTCACCGATACAATAAAGATCACGGTCATTGCTACAGGATTGGAAGATCCCGAAAGCGGAATGCCGCAGGCAAGACCCAGACAGGGACAGCCTCAGCAACAGCAGCCTTTCGGCAGACCGGGTATGGGAATGAACATGAACCGTCAGATGGGCGGTATGAATATGGGACAGCCCGGAATGCAGAACCAGGGCATGCAAAATCCCGGCATGGGCGGCGGCATGGGTATGAATATGAATCCCAACGCGCAGCAGAATCCGAATGCAGGTATGCCGATGCAGGGACAGGGCATGGAAAATGCCAGACCCTTCAATCCCGGAATGAATCCGGCGGGAACCTATCAGCCTTCAAGACCGGGACAGCAGGGTAATTCCCATGAGATCGACCTGATCTCGGGCGGAGGCTCACAGGATGGCGGAGTGTCCGGACAGGGCTCTTCAAGGGCGGGAAGCAATACCAGCCGTATGCAGATCCCTGATTTCATGAAAAGAAGGTAAATATATATGAGATGTCCATTTTGTGGTCACGAGAATACCAGGGTTATCGATTCGAGGCCTGCCGAGGAAAATAATTCCATAAGACGCAGGCGCGTATGTGATGAATGCAGCAAGAGGTTTACCACCTACGAGAAGGTCGAGACCATACCGCTTATAATTATCAAGAAAGACAACAACAGGGAGACTTACAGCAGGGAGAAAATAGAAAACGGGGTTTTAAGGGCCTGCCACAAGCGTCCCATTTCTGCTGAACAGCTTACATCACTGGTGGATGAGGTGGAAACCGACATCTACGCAAGAGAGGAAAAAGAGCTTCCGAGCTCGGTGATCGGTGAGCTTATCATGAATAAACTTAAAGAGCTCGATGCGGTGGCTTATGTAAGATTTGCCTCGGTATACAGGGAATTTAAGGATATCAATACTTTCATGGATGAACTTAAGAAAGTACTGGATAAATAAGATCAAAGAAACGGGCTCTGCTATTTGAGGCAGGGCCCTTTTTAACGAAAGGTGTAGCGTTTTGAGCCTGTTTCCTACAGTCAGAGCTTCCTCTGCATACGATATCGATTATAAAAAGCTTTACGAAGCAGGTATAAGAGGGATAATATTTGATATAGACAATACCCTTGTTCCCCATGATGCCCCGGCAGATGAAAAAGCGATGCTCTTAATAAAAAAGATCCATGATGAAGGAATAAAAACCTATATTCTTTCAAATAACGGTGAGGGGCGCGTTAAAAGCTTTGCGGACGCAGTGGGCAGCGACTATATCTTTAAGGCACATAAACCCGAAAAAGGCGGCTTTATCGAATGCATGAAAAGAATGGGAAGCGATGAAAAAAGCACCGTTCTTATAGGTGACCAGCTTTTTACCGATGTCTGGGGTGCTTCGAATGCGGGGATAAGGAGTATTCTGGTTAAAAGGATCAATTTTCACGAAAGATACTATATTCACCTTAAAAGGGTGTTGGAGTACATTATACTTGCTGTGTATTTTTTTATACCGAAGCGGGGGAATGAGGATTTAAGGAGCTGCTGTAAAAGCTGACATCCGAAGGTAGAAAGTCGGATATAAAAAATATTTTACAGAGGAGAGAATGCTAATGACTATTGACGGCAATACCACAGTACTCGGAGTGGTCGGGGATCCGATAGAGCATACGGGAAGTCCCGCGATCCACAATTTCATAGCCGAAAAGCTCGGCGACAATCTGGTCTATGTGCCCTTTCATGTTTCAAAGAAGGGACTTTCGGATGCGATAAGAGGTGCATACGAGCTGAATATAAGGGGCTTAAACATCACGGTTCCCCATAAGGAGGGTGTCCTGCAGGAGGTTACGGAGCTTGAAGATTCTGCCCTTGCCATAGGTGCCGTTAATACCGTGGTTAAAGTAAAGAGCGGATATAAGGGCTTTAACACGGACTTTTCGGGATTTATGAGACAGCTGGACTATTATTCGGTGATAGTCTATAACAAACCCGTTATACTCCTCGGTGCGGGAGGTGCAGCGAAGGCTGTGATGTACGCACTTCAAAAGACCGGGGCTTCAAAGGTTTATGTTTTAAACAGGTCAAAAAACAAGGCAAAGGAAATATTCGGAAATCTTAAAAATGTTGAGATTCTGGGGTTTGATGAGTGGAATAAGATCCCCGGGGATAAGGAATATATTTGTATTCAGTGTACCAGCGTCGGACTTTCTCCCAGGGATAACGAATGCGTTATAAAGGACGATGAATTCTTTGATCTTGTTTCCGTGGGGGTTGATCTTATCTACAAGCCGAAGGAAACCGTGTTTATGAAGAAGATAAAAGAACGCGGAAGGGAAGCTTATAACGGCTTGAGAATGCTGATATATCAGGCAATATCTGCCTATGAGATATTCATGGACAGGGAAGTGCCCAACGAGATAGCGGAGGCTTTATATGAAGAGCTTGATCCTTGAAGGATTTATGGGGTGCGGCAAAAGCAGTATAGCTGAACAGCTTTCAAAAGAGCTTAACTGTCCTTTGTATGATACCGATGCCCTTATAGAAAAAGATGAAAACCGGAGCATAAACGAGATCTTTGAAAGCTCAGGCGAGGAATATTTCAGGGATCTTGAAACAAAGATGCTTGAAAAGCTTATGCAGCAGGACGGATTTTGCGTTATTTCCCTCGGCGGGGGAATGCCGGTAAGGGAAGAAAACCGTAAGCTTTTAAGAAAGCTTGGCACGGTAGTTTATATCAAGGCGCCGGCAGAGCTCCTTTTTAAGAGGCTTGAAAACGAAAGGGAAAAAAGACCGATGCTTGAAGGTCATGAATTAAGACAGAGGATAGATGAGCTTTTGAGGTTAAGGGAAGAAGCTTATCTTAAGGCGGCGGATTTTACGATGGGGTTGAGAGAAGAAATGACGGTTAAGGATGCCGCTTTGTGCATCAGGAAGGCGTGCGGGATATGAAGATTCTTGTGATAAACGGTCCGAATCTCAACTTTCTCGGCATCAGGGATAGGAAGACCTACGGAAACGAAAGCTACGATAATCTCGTTAAGATGATCATGAAGTGGGCCGATGAAAAAAATGTTGAAGCGGAATGCTTCCAGTCAAACCACGAGGGCGACCTGATCGACAGAATCCAGAAAGCCTATTTTGACGGAACTGACGGCATAGTCATAAACCCCGGTGCACTTACGCACTATTCCTATGCGCTTTATGATGCCCTCGGCTCATACGACACCATTCCGAAGGTGGAGGTGCATATTTCCGATATAAATTCCAGGGATGAATTCAGAAAAATCTCGGTCACTGCTCCTGCCTGCAATAAGCAGATAGTGGGGCACGGCTTTCAGGGATATCTTGAGGCAATGGAATTCATCCTTTCTTGTGGAAAATAATCTGTATTGACTATTTGTTGTCTTCTTCTTTATTATAAGCTTCCGAACCGGTATTTGAGATAAAGGTTTCGTCTCCGTCTTCAATGTACAGGGCAAAATCATTTATTTGTTTATCTGTCCATCCCAAGAGTCTTAAACCTTTTATAAATCTTGAGTTTTCTTTCATGTTCATATTCGTTACCTCCTTTTTTTTATTTTAACATATTTTATCTAATTTATACATATAAATTGAATTGACTTATAATTTTTCATAGTGTAATATATTTGCGAATTGTTCAAGGCTGTAAGGAGGAAAAACATTTATGATTTCGGCAGGCGATTTTAGAAACGGAGTAACGGTTGAGATCGAAGGAACTGTATATCAGATCCTTGAATTTCAGCATGTAAAGCCCGGAAAGGGTGCTGCTTTTGTAAGGACAAAGCTTAAGGATGTGATAAATTCAGGTGTGGTTGAAAAAACCTTCAGACCCACCGAGAAATTTCCCCAGGCAAGAATAGACAGAAAAGATATGCAGTATCTCTATAATGACGGAGATATCTATAATTTCATGGATCCCGATTCCTATGAGCAGGTTGGTATCGGCAAGGATGTTATCGGGGATGCCATGAAGTTCGTTAAGGAGAATGAGAACTGCAAGGTGTGCTCATATAACGGAAGCGTATTTTCGGTTGAACCGCCGCTGTTTGTAGAGCTTGAGATAACCGAGACCGAGCCCGGCTTCAAGGGTGATACGGCCACCGGTGCAAGCAAGCCCGCAACTGTTGAGACGGGTGCAAATGTGAATGTACCGCTGTTCGTTAACCAGGGCGATGTCATCAAGATCGACACGCGTACCGGGGAATATCTTTCCAGAGTATAATCAATATTTTGAATCTCAAACCGCTCATTCTGCCTCTTTGGCAGGATGAGCCGGTCTTCACTTAAAATTCTCATTATTTTTCATAGTTTCTAAAATATATCCGTATCTGAAAATCTATAGGTTTCCGATTTCAGTAATAATTATTTTTCAGGAGGACCATTATGGAATTTGATCAGTTTACGGAAACAGTTAAAGACAGATTGTCGGACATATTCGGACCGGATTTTAAGATCGAGGTCACAAAGGTGTTGAAAAACAATTCGGTGAAGCTTACAGGGATCATGATACTGCATAAGGAAAGCACGGTATGTCCCACTATATACATGGAAGACTATTATACCGATTTTTGTGACGGAAGAAGCCTGGAGGAGATAGTAAACGATATCTTGAGGGTTTATGACCGGAAAAGATCGGTCGAAAGCATGGATCTTAATATTCTCGGCAGCTTTGAAAGGTCAAAAAGCCGCATCATCTTCAAGATCGTAAATTACGAAAAAAATCTTGAGCTTCTAAGGGGCGTACCCCACAGAAGATTTCTGGATCTTGCCGTAATATATGTCGTCGTGCTCGATATAAAGGGAGATGTCAATGCAACGGTCACGATCAAAAACGAACATGCAAAGAAATGGGGCGTAACCGAGGAGGATCTCTGGGAGAGTGCAAAGAAAAATTCTCCCGAGATCGCCGGACCGCAGATACTGTCCCTCTTTGAACTTATCGGAGAGATGACCGGATATGAGGTGCCGGATGAAGAAGATGTGCAGATGTATGTTCTGACAAATAAAAAGAGGCTTAACGGAGCCTCCTGCATTTTGTACGATCATGTGCTCAGGGAATTTTCCTGCGGTCTGGGAAAGGATGTGTATATCATACCGTCCTCGATACATGAGGTAATACTGTTTCCGGCGGATGCACGGGCGGATACGGACAGACTGCAGGAGATTATCAACGAGGTCAACTGTACGCAGGTTTCCGAGCAGGAAATACTGTCGGGAAGGCTTTACAGATACAACAGAAATGAAGACAGAATCTGTTGTGTTTGACATAAAACATATAGGGGTTATGTTAAAAAAATTAAGAAATTATTACAAAAATTTGCATAATTCACAGAATTATGTTAATGTAATCCCTATAGGTGTCTGAAGTCATGGCGTGAGTGTGGGCATGTGGGGCTTTGGCGCTTGGTTTACTTAGCGTTCATAGCTCAGCTGGATAGAGCACAGGCCTCCGACGCCTGGTGTCGAGGGTTCGAATCCCTTTGAACGCATCACGGTAAAAAAATACCGGGAAGGAAAGATAGAAAATGAAAAGAAGGAATTTTGATCTCAGGGAGTTTGTTCTGGGACATTACCAGTATTTTATAGTAGGAGTATTATTTATCATACTGGTAATAGTTCTGGCAATTTTCTCAGGAAAGCATAAAAAAGACAAGCCGGATGATGGGGATACAGTGAGCGGACAGGAACAGACAGAAGGTACGGAAAATCCGGGTGATACGGTTGCGACAGACGAAAATGCCGAGATACCGCTCACAACAGAGGGACTTTCGGTGGATGCATATCCGGAGGTGAATGCTCTTGTAAACACATACTTTACCGCTATGGCAAACGGTGACATAGCAACGCTTGAAACAATCTGCTCGTCACTGGATGATGCGGCAAAGATCAGGATAATGGAAAGGGCAAAATATACCGAAAGCTATGATGACATCAGGTGCTACACCAAGCCCGGTCCTGTGGAAGGCTCATATATAGTATTTGCCTACTATCAGATCAAGTTTGTAAATATCGATACCAGGGCACCGGGACTTTCATCCCTGTATGTATGCTCAAATCCGGATGGATCTCTCTACGTATATAACGGAGATCTTCCCGAGAATGTATCCACATACATAAAGGGTGTGGCTGCCCAGGACGATGTTGTTGCACTCTTAAGCCAGGTGGATGCAGAGTACAATGCTGCTGCAGAGCAGGATAAGACCCTTAAGGCATTCATGGATGCTCTTCCCGCCAAGCTGGATGAGGCTGTTGCCGCACAGCTTGCAAGCGGACAGCCGGTTGATGTATCGCAGCCTGCGGAAGCGGCTTCGACAGAGGTTCAGGTGAAGACGACCGATGCTGTAAGGATCAGGTCATCTGCAGATGATTCAAGTGATGCAAATATCATTGCCAAATCGGCTGCGGGAGATACCTTCACAAGAATCGGAGAAGAGGGCAACTGGAGCAAGATCAAATACAAGGATACCACGGCATACATAAGATCGGATTTCCTTACCACTGCTGAAAGCACGGATACCGGAACAGGTGACGGAGCGGCTGCAGCACCTGCAGGCGGAGCCGGAACGGTAACCGTTACAAAATCGGATGTCAATGTTAGAAATAAGGCGGGAACCGATGGGGATATCATCGGAAAGGCAGCCAGCGGTAGCAGCTACACCTTAAAGGGTGAATCCGGAGAGTGGTATGAGATCGATTACAACGGACAGTCCGGCTTCATCAGAAATGATATGGCTTCAAAGAATTAAAAAAGTTTGTATTGCAATATGATAAGGTTTTGTATTATAATTTCCTAGTTGACAAAGGCGTCAGGCAATGGGGACAAAAGGTCCCTGGTTGCTTGCGCCTTTTTCATCTATATGAACAAAATAAGGAGGAGAAGAAATGTCATATGTTGACGAGGTCTACAATTATGTTGTAGAGAAAAATCCGGCACAGCCGGAATTTCATCAGGCGGTAAAAGAGGTATTGGAGTCATTAAGAGTTGTGATCGAGGCAAATGAGGAGGAGTACAAAAAGTCGGCTCTTCTTGAGAGACTTGTAACACCCGAAAGAGCGATCCTTTTCAGGGTTCCCTGGGTGGATGATAAGGGACAGACTCATGTGAACAACGGTTTCCGTGTTCAGTTTAATTCTGCAATTGGTCCTTATAAGGGAGGACTTCGTTTCCATCCTTCTGTAAATTTGGGAATCATCAAGTTCCTTGGATTTGAGCAGATATTTAAGAACAGCCTTACAGGTCTTCCCATAGGCGGCGGTAAGGGCGGCTGCGATTTTGATCCGAAGGGCAAGAGTGATAATGAGATAATGAGATTCTGCCAGAGCTTTATGACTGAGCTCTACAGACATATAGGTGCTGACACCGATGTACCCGCAGGTGATATTGGAGTAGGCGGAAGAGAGATCGGCT
>JAEEGL011968051.1_pt1 | contig 15044 bp, 7 predicted proteins | sample 9134231 | NCBI WGS metagenome assembly JAEEGL01 (sample SAMN16246548, study PRJNA631951) | gut metagenome | biome: gut microbiome; feature: rumen; material: fiber-attached | host: Bos | place: Iran: Karaj | collected 2018-10 | reverse complement strand
TCTTGCATATAAGTTCCGCTTTTCCGTCGCGGTCGAAGTCATAGACCATGTATTGTGTGTAGTGCGCTCCTGACCGGATGTTGGTGCCCAGGTTGATTCGCCAGAGTTTTTTTCCTGTTTCGATTTTGTAGCAGTCAATAATCGTAGGTCCGGTATAGCCATTCTGTGAGTTGTCCTTTGAATTGGAAGGTGCCCATTTCACGAAGAGCTCATATTGCCCGTCTCCGTCCACGTCACCTACAGAGCAGTCGTTCGGTGCAAAGGTGTAGCTGTTTGCGTCGCTGCCTGTTCCAACGGTTCCACCTTCAGGAAGCTCAAGCTTCAGTCTGTGGCATAGGTTGTTGTTGAACAGCATTGGGGCCACGGTGTCTGTCGGCACTCCGTTTTGGAGCGTCACCAATTCCACTTTTTTCGAAGCATTGATAATGCCAGCAGGACGGAAACATGTCCGGTCGCGCAGTGTGTCGCTCTTCACCTCACCGTCGATAAGTATAAGGAAAGATGTGTGCTCATCGTCAGACCCTAACAGGCGCCATGAGAAATAAGGCTTCGAAGATGTGGTGTTAATGCGTACGAATCCCCTGTCGAGTTTTTCCTGCTGACTTGCGGGAGTGTCCCAAGGTGTTGGCTTAGCACGCTGGGCATTCAGTTGAAGCGATGTTGCCAGAAGCAGCAGGGGGAGTAGCAGTTTCTTTGTCATAGTTGGCTTGGTGTTTAATTATGTTTGTGGAAAGGATTTTCCGTATATTCTTCTCCGAGTTGTCCGGTTTTTCTTGATTCTTAAAATAAAAATAGTGGGTGTTGCCCCACTATTTTTATTTATAGAGAAGTATGGATTATTGTCCTGCGATGATGTTGATAACAGCCACGATATCGGAGATATCAACTTTTCCGTCGCCGTTGACGTCAGCATTATCATACTGAGCAGTACCGGCAATCTGGTTGATGATAGCCACGATGTCGGAGATGTCCACTTTTTCGTCTTCATTCACGTCACCAGGTGTAGCAGGTGTTACGTTCGGCTCGAAGTGAGGTCCTTCAGCCTGAGAAGGATATTTGAACATCTGGAGGTTGTCGAACCAGCAGCGGCGAGCCTGAGCTCCGTTGTTAGCGGAAGCATAGTTGGAAGAGAGAACGAACTTAGCCACCTTGTTGTCGGTGATGCTTGCGTCATTGAGGTGGAGCATAGGCATTTCGGCACCTTCGCACTTACCGTTCTTTCCGTTCTCTACAGTTCCCTGCAAAGCGAGTGCCTTGAAGTCAAAGACGAGTGAGAAGTGTGACTTGTTGTCATCTGTGCAGATACCTGCATTACCGACACTGCTTGAACCAAGGCCCGTAGCATACTGACGGATGTTCATACCATCGCCACCATTTGCTGTTGATTCCTCATGGTCGTTGGTTGCGCCAGTCACGTTGTTGAAGTCATTGAATGCAACCTTTCCATTGTAACGGTCGATGCTGAATCCACCGAGACGCTGTCCTTCAGCATTCTGGCACTCCACAGTAAGGTATCCCTTACCGAGGTTACCAAGCCAGAGGTCGAATTCAACGCGAAGAATCTCGTCATCCGTAGGAATGTTTTCGGCACCGAGTTCAACAGTACCAGGTGAGTTTGCACCGCCACCTACGCGGAGCACGTCGAGGAATGCGTCGCCGAATCCGAGCTGCCAGAAGTGTCCAGCCTCGTCTTTGGACGGGTCGGTCTGTACGTTGTTCACATTAGAGAATACCATCTGACCAGCACCATTGTAAGTATCAGTCTTACCGTCAATATAATAGCTTGTGATGATGGTAGGGTCTTCCTCATCAACTGTAGTTGCGAAAGAACCAGAGAAGTCGATGTCGATAAACGGCTTGAGAACACCGCTGTCTTTGAATGTCTGGGTTGCATCATCAAGGTCAGCAATTGCGTTGTTCAGACGCTCTGTGTCAGCTTCCTGCTTGTCGTCATTGGTGTTTGCGATGACATCAGCGAGGATAGCCTCAGCCTGTGCGATAACAGCCAGATACGTTTCGTGGTCACATCCAAAGTTCATAGGGTCAGCTTCAACTCCCTTACATTCTGCAATCTTTGCCTGCAAGTCAGCTATAGGCTTGTTCTGAGCTACGATGTAGTCGTTAGCTTTCTGATAACCGCGTACAACCGCGTATTCCTTGTAGGTCTCATAGTCTGCCTCTTCACCATGCTCGTCGAAGGTGTAGCCCTGAATAGTTGTCCACTCAATGAGTTCTTCGTTGGTAGCAACGCCAGTGTCATTGCCGTCTGCGCCAATCCAGTTATCCTCAGTCACCTTGTTGAAGAAAGGATCCCATCTGTCGATGGTAGACTGGATAGTGTCGTTAGCCCAAGGATAGTTGCTGTCAGCAGCCTTGGCAAGAAGTGTTTCGCGTGCGCTCTTTGCTGCGTCGTACTGAGCTTTGAACGGTGTCCATGCACGGTAGCGTTCAACACCAGAAATAATGTCATCGCCGAAGGAACGAACTTCAACCGCTCTAACCTCGAAAATACCACCATCGTCTGCACCAGGCCAGTCGATTTGGGCACGGAACTGTCCGTCTTCAGTTACTTCGCCAATGATATAGAATTTCTGGAATTGTTCGCCGGAAATCGGGGCAAGCTCTTGAGATACGTTTCCGAGTGTGAGCTTACAAACGGTTTCCAAGGTGTAGGTAGGAATGCAAGGCCATGAGTCTTTGCCGTCGTTAGCGTTTCTCAATTCACAAGTCATGAAGTACTTGCCGGCCGGGAATTCTTTTGAAACGACGGCGATGGAAGCAGTGGCATTACCATAGCCTTTCTGGATGGCCCATCTTAGCGCGTCGTCACCGGAAAGGTGTCCCCAGTTGCTGTTGCCACCTACGCGCTCGAAGCATCCGAAGTCACCGTCACGTCCACGACCGATATTGCCGATGGATGTGATGTCGATTTTCGAGAGGAACTTCGCCATATTGTTTGACTCAACATCCATGAAGAATCCGAGGTCTTCCATCAGGGCGCTCATAGCCTCCTCGGCAGCAACCTGGTCGTCGAACTCTCCAGCAGCGATGGCATCTTCGATAGCGGCGATGTCCTCTTCCACAACAGTTTTTGTATCAGCTGCAGCTGCAGTGTTGAAGTTATCGTCGGCGATAATCTTCTTAGCGTAGTCGATAAGACGGTCAGAGATACGAGTATCGTATACCTGCTCTACTTCAACCACCTGAATATTGTTTGCAATAACACATTCAGTGTTGATACGGCTGAAGAGGATATTGAGGTATCCGCCCGGCTCATCTTGTCCTGGAGACGGCTCTGCGTTCACGGTCAATGTGTCGGAGAAAGCCCAGGAAATCTCAGCCCACTGGTTGGCAACAACAGTTGAGGTTGCACCAACCTGGGTGTAGTCAAAGTTTGTGGAACCAACACGTGCACCCTGGTCATCGTCGTGGGATACCCATGCGTCAATCTGGTTCTGTCCGCCATTCGTGATAGAAGTGGTTCCGTCAGCGGTAGCCATGAATTTCATCGTGATGATGTAGTTCTTACCATACTGGATAGGGAGAGCGTAGCTGATGAAGTCACCCTCGTCGCTACGGGTACTCTGGATACCGTCGAAGTCATCTTCTGTGGCAGCAGTGTAAGGAGAGAAAATCTCGCTTGAATAGTTGTACCATTCAGCAAATGCAGGCAAGTCCAGGACTCTCTGCACCTTGTACTTTGCTGTGGCGGTGTAAACATAGTCGTTTACACTGTACTGTGCGTTCATGCTTATGGCAGCAAACAACGCACACAATGAAAGTAGCAGTTTTTTCATAATGGTTTTGTTAAATTAGTTAATAAAAATATTTAGTTTATAGTTTATAGTTTAGAGTTTAGAGTAATGTTACTTTTAGTTTATAGTAGTGGGTTTATAGTGATATAAGTAGGATTTTTGTAAAAATAATACTATATACTATAAATTACGCAAATATAGAATAAAAATGTGTAAAATACTAAAAAATTAACTTAAAAATGCGAAAATCCGATAATTTTTCATTATTTGATGTCGATATTCTTTGAATTCCGCATTTTGAAGTCGTTCTCACCTTGCTTGCCGGGGTACCATAGATTTGAGAAGGATGCATCCTCCACGTCGTCGAGTACAACCACAGGTCTTTCCTCTTTGCTCATGGTAGTCCAAGTGATGTTGTCGGCTCTGAGGTCTCTGACATGCCGGGCGAACAGACCAAAAGACGGGGTTTCCTTGGCGAATTTCGGCTCCGGGTAGTTAGTGCCCTGCTCGCGGTAGTCCCAGCGCATCAGTCCGGCTGTTCCTCCTCCGCGTGTCTGGATTCGTATGTTGCTGAGATAAATATGCTCAAGCGGTTCTTCCTCCATGCCGGTGATAATAATGCCTGCGAGAGCGTCCACATCCTGCGCCACCACATTGGATATTTGTATGTTTCCGCCATACGACGGGGCCGTCACTTCTTTCGGACCACGGTTGCGGCAACCGGTGGTGATGTAGATGGGGTAGTGGTGTACATGATTCAACGCGATATTGTTGACCACGATATTCTCCATCCGTCCTTGGTCCACCTCCTCGAAAGCAAGTCCGCTGCTGTACATGCAAGTGCAGTTGGAGATGGTGATGTCGCGGTAACCGCCATTGCTCTCTGTTCCCAACTTGATACGTCCGCACACCCATCCCACTTCCTCGGGAATGTACGTGCCGTCGAGGAATGTCCCCAGTTTGTATCCTGTGACCATGCAGTTTGTGATGAGTATATGTTCACAAGTCACAGGTTTCTTGAGCGCATAGGAGCTTTTCAGCACAATGGCATCGTCGTGAGGCGTGTTTACCTTCGTGTTCGAAACGGTGGTGTATTTGCAGCAGTCTATGTCGATGCCGTCCCGGTTTGTGTCGATGGTTACGTTGTCGATGGTTGCGATGTCGCATCCGGTTATGATGATGGCGAAATGTCCGCCTCTGAAGATTGTGATGTCTCTGATGAGGACGTTTCGGCAGAGTTTGAGCGCAATGGCTTTGTCGCCGGTTCCGATGCTGCCCCCCTGCAGGTTGCCGCCTTTTTCTGTGTCTTTTTTTGTCAGACCTTCGCCGTCAATCATGCCTTGACCAGTGATGGAGATGTTCTGCTGGCCCTCTGCCCAGATGAGGCTGTTGTGGAAATAGGTATGTCCCCCGTCCTGGTAGGCGGGGCCTTCCCATGGCTCAGGGTCGTCGTAGGCTTTCATCTTGGCAGGTGCCGCTAAAATCTTTGCACCTGTATTGAGATGCAGCTCCACGTTGCTCTTGAGATGGATAGAACCGCAGAGGTAAGTTCCTGCCGGAACCTCCACCCGCCCACCGCCATGGTTCACACAGTCGTCGATAGCTGCGTTGATGGCTTGGTGGTCGAGTGTGGCTCCATCGCCTTTGGCACCATAATCCCGAATGTCATATACGCTTTTTGCATGGGTTACGGTACCTAAAAGCAAAAGAAACAATGTTAGTAGTTTTTTCATCAATTGATTTTTTTGCAAAAATAGTTTTTTTATAAAGCGCTTGGTTTGTTGTTTTGTCCGAAGGTATGGGCAAATGTACGAAAAAACGAAAAAACGCCCCAAGGCAGGTTCCTTGGGGCGAAATGCTTGTAATCGTCAGACAAGTCGAACTGGTCGGACATGTCTGAAATTTCTTTTATCTCTTGAAGGGCAGATACCAGTTATTCTCGGAGTTGAGGTCCTTGACAGGGTTGTTGTTCTTGACCTTTTCCACGAGCCATGCGTTTCCGGTAAGTCCGGCGCGGTTCTTGTGCTTGGCGAAGCGCATGAGGTCATACCAGCGGGTTCCCTCAAAGCAGAACTCCATGGCTTCCTCATCACATAGGAGCTCCTCCATTGCCATGATGGTGTCCTGCTTGGTGAGCATGTTTCCGTATGGAGCCGGGTCCACGTAGTAGTCAGGAATGATGGTCTCACCCGTCTCCTCGTCAGTGGTTGCGTTTGCCAATGCCTCTAAGTAGGCCGCCTTGACATCAGCCTCATACTTGTGGGAATGGTCGAGTTTTTCGGCTAATCCAGGGTATAGGGTTGCGTCGGCAGAGAGTACTCGTAGCATAGAGTCCACCTGGGTGTTGAACTGGTAAGGCGAAGAACCGATGTAGTTGGCGTCGCTGGTGAATCCACATCCATGCTGGTGTATCGGATAGCTTTTTCCGAAGAACGTCTCATAGTAAGTGTCGTTGAGGAACGTTTCGTTGAGGAAATCGAGCGACTGCTGAGAGAGCCAAGGCTGACGGCGAAGCGACCCGTTGATACCCTCTTTTAGGAAACCGAATGCTAAATCAGGCATTCCCATGCGGTTGAGCGCCTCGCAAAGATGCAGATAAACAGTCGTAAGCCTGTAGAGAATGATGTTTCCACTTTGGAACTTGTTAATCCAAGTGATGTCCTCTTCCTCAGCGTCAAGTGTTGTGGCACCCTCCATCGTTCTCATGATGGCAATACTTCTCATGTCACCAAACTTGATGGGTTTCACGTCATTCATGTTGTTCGTCGGGCTGGTTCCCACCACTTTGTACCTGTAGTAGTAGTCCTGATTCTCGGTCAGGTACTTATAATCGTCAGACGGTTGCAGCTGTATCTCCTCAATCCATGGAGCAGAGAGGGAATAGTAGTCATATCCAAACGCTTTTGGCACGAGAGTGGTCGGTCCGTTCACACTGTTCACAGCCATCGGTATATAGGAAATCACGTCGGTCGGTGTTCCATTAGCGGCGAAGATGGATGTGTATGGCGAAGCTCCCGAGAAGTTGTTGTTACCATTGTCATAATCGCTTGGCGGGATGATGTCCATGTTCCGGAGAGAGAAAGATGCCGCAATATTCGTCAATGGTTTCTTGGTCATTGTGAGGTAGTCCACATAGCACTTTGCGGCATTTTCATATTTTCCGGTTTCGAGGTACATATCGCCCAGTACCACGCCTACCGGTACGAATATGTTCTTAAACGTTACTGTTTTCGCTCCTCCGTTATTGGTGTTGCCCACGTTGGTGTTGTTTCCGTAGTTAGGCACATCGAACCCCGTGAACTTCAGCATCTCCGGTGCCAGCTCAGCAGTAATCTGTTCGAGGTTGTACTCAGGGAATGTGTTGCTGTTGATTTGGGAAATCGTGGTCAGCGGCTCTGTGAAGAACGGTACGGTGCCGTAGTTTCTGCAGAGTTGCAGGTAAGCCCAAGCACGGAATGCCAGTACGGCGGCATATTCTTTGAGCGCCACCTTCTCACCACCAGTCTGAAGTGTGGTGTCGCGGTGAGCAATGTAGTAATTGCAGTTATTGATTACTCGGTAGTAGACGTAGGCAGAGTCGTATTTGTTTTCCACCCCTGCGCTGAAGTCCTTCAGCTGTGTGAGTGTACTGTCAGTATATTGAGTGGTGGTCACAAGCTCTCCTCTCATCTCTCCCTGAAAGAAATACTGATCAGCAAGGAGCTGCATGGCTTGTCCGATTCCGAAAGCATAGAATACGGAGTCCGTCTTGGCGTTGAGGTCCGGATCGAAAGTCTGCATGTCGCTCTCTGTGTTCATCATATCGTCGCAGGAGCTGAGCAGTCCAGAGGCCATCGGCAGGCAGATGAAGACAACCAGTAAGGCAAAACCGCTTCTCATATTGAATTTCATCATTTTCATATTATTTATCGAATTTGAGATTGTTTTTTTTCTTTTTTCTGAGTACTCGAGTACTCTGAATGATTCAGCCATCGGATTTTAGAGGTTCACCCTTACACCAAAGAGGAATGTGCGTCCCATTGAGATGTTTCCGGCGTCAATGCCCTGGAAGAGCACTCCGTTTCCGGCACTGAACTCAGGGTCACCCCCCTTGTATTTTGAAATTGTGAAGAGGTTCTGTGCCTCAGCCCATAGCGTGAGTCCCTGCAACCAGGAACTTGAAGCTGGTACAGGCACTTTGTAGGAGAGGTTGACGTTTTTCAGTCTGAGGTAGCTACCGTCCTCAATCCATCTGTCGCTAAACCGGTTGTTACCCATCGGGTCTCCATAGTTAACGCGCGGTAATTCAGTCTGCTGACCTTCGTAACGCCAGTGGCTGGTCTCCGCAACCTGCTGGTTGTAGAAGTTGCTGCCGGCGTTGATGATGGAACGCTGGTAGTTGTAGATATCGTTTCCAACGCTGTAGTTGAAGTTGAGGCTGAGTGTCACCCGTTTATAGTTCACGTTAGCGAAGATATGTCCGAAGATGTCCGGGTTCGGGTCGCCGATGACAACCTTGTCCTGGTCGTTGATTTCCTTGTCACCATTCTGGTCAATGAAATGAACATCACCACCCTCGAAGTAATTGGTCTGTCCCGCAGCGTTCTTCACGTAGAGTCCCGCAGCATCAGCCTCGGCAGTAGTTGCAAAAATACCGTCTGTCTTGAATCCGTAGAAAACGCCAACAGGCTTGCCTACTGCTGTGAGGATGTTGTTGTCGCCATAGATGGAGGATGTGTAGTTTCCATCCGGAAGCGATGTTATTTTATTCTTGTAATGACCTACAGTCGCTCCCATTTCCACATTCCAGTCTTTGGTCACAACAGGTTTGAACGAGAGTGCCGCCTCAAATCCTTCGTTCTTCAGTGCTCCTCCGTTTGTCCAATATGCGTTGATACCACCAATCGGGTTGTCGAAGGTCTTCAGAGTCAGCAGGTCGCTGGTCTTATGAAGGAAATAGTTGAATGCGAAGGAGAGCCGGTTGTTTATGAAGTTGCCTTCCAGGCCTAAGTTGAACTTCTTTGTGAGCTCCCATTTGATTTCGTCGTTACCGATGTTTGTAAGTTGTGAGCCAGTGACGTGGTAGTGGTATCTTACAGAACTGAAAGAAGTGCGGGCCGCGTAGTTGGAGATACCGTCGTTGCCGCTGGTGTCGAATCCGGCGTTGAGACGCAGGTAGTTGACAGTTTTGTTACGCTTGAACCACTTCTCGTTGGTCAGCACCCATCCAGCTTGTACGCTCGGGAAGAATGCCCAGCTCACACCCGCAATCTTGCTTCCTGCCTTATCGCCGAATCGGCTGTTGGTCTCAGCGAGGAGAGATAATGTGAGGAAGTATTTGTTCTGGTAGTTGTAGTCAGCGTTGCCGTACCATTGAATTTGTTTCCACACGTCGTTTGAACCGCCGTTATCGGAGAAAGACTGCGAGTCGTCAGTGCTCAAAGCTGCATTCTTGTCGTCAGTCTGTCCTTTGTACTGAGATGACAGGGCAGTTCCATCGTATTTGAACCGGTTGAACTTGAATCCTCCGAATACGTCGATGGTGTGGCTTCCGTATTTGTTTCCCCATTTCAGCCGAGTGTCGGTGAGGAAATTGTTTTCCGTGGCCTGATAAGAACCAACCTTGGCATAGACAGTACCCAGCTCGTTGATGACGAACGGAGGCACTCCTGAGTAAGGACGGAAATATTTCTGGTTGTTACGCACAAGCGAGTAAGCCACCATTTCTGTCAGGAAGAGGTGCTTGTTGATTTCAAGTGTCGGCGCGAGCGTGATGTTGAAGTAGGTGTTCTCATTTTTGTTTTTGTGCTCGCCAGATCCATTGGTCAGTATGGAAACGGGGTTGGCCAGTGACTGTGCCGTACCGAGTCCGTTCTGCACATTGTTCAGCTGGCTGAAAATATCATCATAGTTGCTGAGGATATGGGAAAGCTTTCCAGTCTGTGAGTTATAGGTGTAAGGTGCGACAATTGGCGACTTGATGAGTGCCAGGAAGTTCGGTGATGTGATAGTTCCCTGACTGAGGTTAGCCGGAATTGCTGTGTCGAGCACCTTGCTGTTGACACGAGAGATGGACATATTGAACACCGTTTTAAGAATCGGAATGATTTCGATGTCGGTGTTGAACCTGATGTTGAATCGGTCGAAATCGCTCTTTTTCATCGTGTTCTTCGCATTCATGTATCCAACGGAGAGGTTGTACATACCCACATCGTCACCTCCTTGCACGTTTACGCTGTAGTTCTGCGTCATAGCCTCCCGGTAGACGTAATCTTCCCAGTCGGTGTTGTTATGGTACATGTTGTAGTAATAACCGTTGGGGTCGTCGTTCAGGAAGTTCATGGACAATGTGCGGTTGTAGTCCTGCACAGCTCCGATGGTTCCTATCATCTCAGTGGCATAAGTGCGGTACTGCTTCGCGTTCATCATCTTCGGCAGAGAAGGAATGAGCTGTACTCCCGCATAGATGTCGGCGTCAATCTTTGTGGCCATGGAATGTCCTCTCTTGGTCTTGATGAGTATGACTCCGTTACCACCTCGGGAACCATATAACGCAGTTGCGTTCTTCACGACTTCCACGCTTTCGATGTCATTAGGTGAGAGGTTTGCGAGTACGTTCATGAACTGTCCCTCATGCAGCGCGGTTCTGTCGAGCATCATGTCCTGCTCGATTCCATCGATCACGATGAGAGGCTGCGCGTTGGCGTTGATGGAGTTGAGACCCCGTATGAACATCGACGCTCCATTCTCAATCATGCCGGACCTGGTGATGGAACGTACATCTCCCTGCAGCTGCTGGTTGATGTTTCCGTCCGGAGTGGCATAATGTCCCTCCATGCTCACCTTCTTCGTGGCTGTGTATTTTGTGTCGTTTCCGTACATCTCATAGAACTTGTCGCTCAGCATCTTGATGCGGATAGGGTTTTCTGTGTCATTAGGGTCGACGGGCACCTGCAAGCTGAGATAGTCCGGAGTGAATACATAGAGCGCTGTGACGAAATCCGGCACATTAATTTTGAAGTAGCCTTCCTCATCGGTCATTGCCGCATAAGTCGGGTTGCCCAGTGCTTGTATTTTCACACCCGGAATAGGTGCGTTTGTAGCCTCGTCGAGCACCATACCGAAGAGTTCTTTCGTAGGATATTTCTTCACTACCCGTGCCACTTTCTCCGGTACTTTCTGCTCCGTGGCTTCCTGGTCCTGTGCGAACACTGTTGCAGGGACTGCGAGCAGCATGGCTGCGAGAATGAGCAGCATTCTCTTGCGATTCATATTGTTATTGATGTTTGCCATAGTGTAATCCTATTTTTTAGTAGACTTTCTTGATTTCACGTTGCCTTCTTCTTCCAGATATGCCTCGTAGTCGAGCGGTCTGAAGATGATGGAGCAGATTCTGATGTCACGGCTATAGTTTTCGAGGATGGCCTTACGCAGCACGTTGATTCGAGCGGAGCTGGTCACCTTGATGTTTGGCGCATACCCTGTTCCTGCATAGCAGTATGGAATGGTGAGCCTTCCGAGGAACATGGTATCTACCTTCGACGTGTCGTTCACAAAGTCAGTGTCTTGTAATTTTGCAGTACCTCCTTGTACGATAGACTCTCCGTCGTATCGCTCGTTCTTGAAAACGAGGTCGGAATTGGTGTATTGCGTCTTTCCGTTCTCATCCACATAGTATCCGTTATAGCTGAAGTTCAGAATATTCGGTTTTACTGCGTTGACGGTGTCTCGAAGGTCTACATTGGCCGGTGGAATCACGGCGTAGATGTTGTATGTGGTTGCCATAACTCCATCTATAGTATAGTCCACTTCCGGTTTTGAGCGTTCACCCGATGTGGCCCAGCAGAAGGACAGTGTCTGTCCCGGCTTGAGGGTCACGAGGTCGGTGTTTACATAATCCTGTGGAACCGACACTCTTGAGAATGTGAGTTCGTTCACATGACGTTCAGCAAAGAATCCCGGTGTCACGATTGGAGGATTGTAGGTCTCCCACGGCTTGAATGCCAAAGTGTCAACCACATAACCAAACCCGTTTGACAGACGCTCCTTGTTCACGATGTACTGTTCGTTAAAAATCTCATCGCCGTTGGAGAACTTGTCACGTCTTGTAGAAACAATGGTGTCGTTGTTGTTCACTGCATCAGCCTTTACAAGGTGCATGTTATACGGATTGTTGTTGCTGTAGAACAGGTTGTCCACAATCGTTCTTCTGGTCAAGGAGTCAGAAAGGAATGCGAAGTTCACTCCAAGAGTGGATGCCGTAATTGTCTGAGATTCGAAGCTGTTGGTTGTCTCGTTGTAGACCTCGCACTTCATTCCGTCATAGAACTTGAAGAACGGTTTGATGGTGTTGTACTGTTTGATATATGCCTCGTTGGTTGGCAAAAGAATTGAGTAGGTGCTGTCTTCCGACTCAATGCGTGCACGCAACCGGGTGGTCAGTGTGTTTGAGGTGGTGAAGACAGAGTCGAGGTAGGTTTGCTTACCGTTCACCACAGGTCCGATAACTGAGCTACGGGTATCGAGTGTGGTGTCGTTGTATTGCATGATGTACGTTGCCACGGTGTCTATTCCCTCAATCATGGACAATGCCTCAAGTCCGTTCGGCAGGAACTCCGACTCACCGTTGATGACATGCAGCGTACCGTTGCTGCTTGGCAGGTTGTACATGTTTGCCACTAACGGTTGAGCGTTGTAGGTGTAATTGCCATCACTGAGCATGAACTCGTAGGATTTCTTGTTCAGTGTCTTTACCCTTTCATAGAGGTTGCCCTTGGCCAGGTGGTTGTACTCCGCGATGTGGTTGTTGATAAACTGCTGAAGAATGGCGTTGTCTGTGCAGTTCATTACGGAATCCACGTTGAAAGTTCCGTCGAGTGGTGCCCAAACAGTGTAATAACGGTTTGCGCTGAGTGTCTCCTGAAGTCCAGCCTTTTTAAGCACCTTCACGAAGTCGGAAATCTGAGACTGGGAGGTGATGTTCTCCCATAACGTCTGCTCGGCAGCGGGGTTGCTGTCCTCCTGCACGGTATTCCAGTCGTCGTAGTCGGAGCAGCCGGCAGCGAGTGCTAAGAGGGGTGCGAGCATTAACAGCCTTATATACTTGTTCTTTTTCATGTCTATATTGGTTTTATGGGTTTACATCCAGTCTTCCTGATACTGGTCGTTGTTGATGATATCCACCGGTACGAACTCAACGAAGTCGAGCTGCCATTTCAGAGCGTCGCCATTGCTGAGCATGTTCTTGATTCTCAGCCAGTATTCCTCGCTCTGACGGAACTGCTGGGTGGTGAGTATTTTTCGGAGTACGACGGTACCGTCGGTACGGCAGTTACCATTACCGGTTATGGCCTCTACGTAAGACTCAGCGTGTCCACGATAGGAGAAAGGTCCGCGCATGTAGCCTTTGTTACGCAGTGCGCGGTCGGTCTCAATACCGCGGTCGTCCTCTTCGCTGGTGTCGGTCCATCCGATACGCTCGTCTGAAGCGTCGATACGTACGTCGAGCGGAATGCCAAGCGGCTGCATGGAGGAGATGTCGCTGCTGGTTCCGAGGTAGAACTGCATGAATCCACCGTGTTGCATCGGTGAGTAGAACATGCGCATCTCGTAGTTTCCTGAAGGAATCGGTGGCATTTTGATTGCCAGGTCGTAGTTGCCCCATCCCTGGAAAGCATCAGCCTGCAGTGAGCGGAAAGCGCCTTTCACGTTGTAACGCAGTTTGTTCTGGTCGTTGTAGCAGTGTACGTTGTCGAAATAGTTGAGCGGGAATGCGATACGGTTACCCGAACCACCACCGTTCATTGCGCTAACTTCAGCATTAGAGTTGTAACGGAATCCGTTGTTGATGAACTCTGGCAGGAAGGTAGTGGCATCGAAACGAAGACGCTCGTGGAGTACCTCATTCTTCACGGACCAGTCATAAACGAGCATGTCAGTGATTCCGTGTATGTGTCCGTTGTGTGCCTGCCGGTTGATGTTTGTGTCAACCCGGATGTTCTCGCGGATTGTTCCGTGCATGGCTGCAGAACCGAGTGTTCCCACCTCGTCGGTCAGCGTGTTGTTTGGTCTGTAGCGGTTTATGTAAAGCCGCTTGCTTGAGCTGTTCGTACTGGTTCCGCATGCGTAAGCCTGGGGTTCCCAAATCTTGATGAGCGTATGAGGCAGCATGGTCTCGTAGTAGTCGTACGGTTCACCACCACATAGCGTGTTGTTGTAGTTCCAATAGATGCTGGAACCAGATTCAAACACGAGTTGGTCCTTCGCCATATTGACATAGAGGCAGTGGTAGCGTACAAACATGTTCAAACAGTTCCACTGGTTTGTGTAGTCATCGCCGGTGCTGACAGTGATTCCCTTCTCGTTGACGTAGTCATACCATTGTGCGCAGTCCTTGTACTGTTCGTTGGCGTAGGCGATGAGGTCATTGATGTTATGGATTCCGTGCTTGGCGAGCACCTCGTCGCTCTCAGCAAAGATAGTGAATCCCACGCGGCACTCTTCCGGCCAGTAGAGTTCGTCGGTTTTCGTACCGCTTGATGCACTCACGTCCCAGTTGTCGTTGATGGTGTAGGTTTCGTCTTTTTTCGCCTTCACCATGAGTTTGTCGATACCGGTGAGCTTGAGCGCGTCGTTGAAGATGGAGAATCCCTCCACATGGTCCATCTCATCACCGATGAGTCGAGACGAACGGGCGATGACATCGTCCACTTTATGGAATATACCATTGACGGCCTCGTTGTCGGCGCTGATGATACGTGAACTGTTCATGAGAGTGTATCCGTCCTGTACCTCAGTGGATACCATGTATCCGAGCAGGGTGTTGATACTTCCGGATGACTCTGCGAGGTCAACCACGGTGTATGTACCGTTGATAAGGTGGTATTTTGCGATGTCGTTGCACAGACTGTCAGTCAGTCCTTCCAATGAGTTTTCTGTCATTCCGTTGTGAGGAATTCGGCACTCATCGTCATTCCATAGACTGTCGAGATAGGCAGTGACGCCGTCGTTTGTCGGGGCGAAGCAGGTGTATGTGCCCCAAGCGCTAAGGTTCTTGTCCATTCCGATACGCTGGAGAATGTATTCAAAGGATGTCAGCTCCTCATCCTCCACGATATAGTCGTTGATGGTCTTTCCAGTTGCCGTGTAGAGGTCGTCGCCGTCCGGCTCGTTCTCGCAGGCCGTAAAGAGGAAACCTCCCAAGGCAATCAGTAAAAGCGCTTTCACATTATATATAAAATGATTCTTTTTCATATCTTCAGTTTCATTAAAGGTTAATTGTTACTGACGTTCGAACTGGCTTGACGAGCT
>JAEEGL010240011.1_pt1 | contig 15044 bp, 16 predicted proteins | sample 9134231 | NCBI WGS metagenome assembly JAEEGL01 (sample SAMN16246548, study PRJNA631951) | gut metagenome | biome: gut microbiome; feature: rumen; material: fiber-attached | host: Bos | place: Iran: Karaj | collected 2018-10 | reverse complement strand
TTACAGGAGTTCAGGAGTTACAGGAGTTCAGACAATAGTTCTGAAGACTCCCTTTTCGTCAGTTTGCAGAGGCTGGAAGTATTGTCTGAACTCCGGAACTCCTGTAACTCCTGAACTACATCAACTTGAGAAAGTCGAGTAAATGATAAATAAAAAAAGGTACCGTTGGCGGATGACTGGGCGCATCATGTTCCGACGCTTGGAAGCGTCGGCTCCTATGGATTGAGCAAAGGGCGGAGGCCTAAAGGTCTTCTATTTCCCCTCTGCCGCGAATGTAACCGGAGGAAGGGGGCGAAATAGAGGAGCGCCTCACCTGTATTTCTTTTGGGGGGCTTAACAAAAGTTCGGGAGTTCAGACGTGTGTTCTGAACTCCCGAACTTTTTTTGTAAATCCCTGAACTTCAAGGCTATTTCATATACCACCGCCCGTCGCGCTTTACCATGGGCACTACGACTTGCTCTACGGTGCTGTCGGCATAGCAGAGCATGAGGAGGGCGTTGGCCGCCGTGTGGGCGGAGTCGTTCACGCAATTCACCACGCGCACGGCACTGAGCCCCTGGTGCGAGCGTTCCTGCTCGTGGACAAACATCCGCGCATTGTCTTCCAGCTGGCTTCGGTAGCCGGCGGGAATGGCGTTGGGGAAGTCCATGCCGTTGACAAACTCGGCAAACCGCCCCTCTATCAGGCAATCGTAGTAATCCTTGGCGGCATTGGCGGCGGCAAAGTCCTGCTTCTTCTCGGAAGAGCAGGCCAGCACCAATGCAAGGAGTAGGCACAGGGCGAGGGCTATGCCGCTTTTCATCATCACTTCTGCCTGATGAAAATGTTGATGGGCGAGCCGGTGAGCGACCAGTTCTCGCGGATTTTGTTCTCCAGGAAGCGCTTGTAGGGCTCTTTCACATACTGGGGCAGGTTGGCGTAGAACACGAACGACGGTATCTGCGTGTTGGGCAGCTGCGAGCAGTATTTTATCTTTACATACTTGCCCTTGATGCTGGGCGGCGGCGTGGCCTCGATGAGGGGCAACATGACCTCGTTGAGGCGCGTGGTGCCTATTTTCACCTTCCGGTTGAGAAAGACCTCCTTGGCCGTTTCAAGCACCTTGAAGATGCGTTGCTTGGTGAGCGCCGAGGCAAAGATGATGGGGAAATCGGTGAAAGGGGCCAGGCGGTTGCGGATGGCGTCCTGGAAAAAGGTGATGGCCTTCTGGCTCTTGTCCTCGGCCAGGTCCCATTTGTTGACCACGACGACCAGCGATTTCTGGTTCTTTTGAATAAGCTGGAAGATGTTGAGGTCCTGCGCCTCTATGCCGCGGGTGGCGTCGAGCATGAGTATGCACACGTCGCTGCTCTCAATGGCCCGTATGCTTCGCATGACGCTATAGAACTCCAGGTTCTCGGTCACTTTGTTCTTGCGGCGGATGCCGGCGGTATCCACCAGGTAGAAGTCGAAGCCGAACTTGTCGTAGCGCGTGTAGATGCTGTCGCGCGTGGTGCCCGCAATCTCGGTGACGATATGGCGCTCCTCGCCGATGAAGGCGTTGATGATGCTGCTCTTGCCAACGTTGGGCCTTCCCACGACGGCGAAGCGGGGCACGCCCTCCTCGATGTCGGCCTCTTCCTTCACGTTTTGCAATTTCTCCACCACCATGTCGAGCAGGTCGCCGGTGCCGCTTCCGGTGGCGGCGCTGATGCACACGGGCTCGCCAAGTCCGAGTTTGTAGAACTCGAAGGCGTCGTATTGCTGGTTGTTGTTGTCAACCTTGTTGGCCACGAGAATGACGGGCAACTTGCTTCGGCGCAGGATGACGGCCACGTCGTCGTCCCAGTCGGTAAGCCCGTTCTGCACATCGACGAGGAACAACACGAGGTCGGCCTCCTCGGTGGCCACGATGACCTGTCGGCGTATGGCGTCCTCGAAGATGTCGTCAGAATTAACCACCCAGCCGCCGGTATCGACGACCGAAAACTCCTTGCCGTTCCAGTCGCTCTTGCCGTATTGGCGGTCGCGCGTGGTGCCGGCCTCCTCGCTCACGATGGCGCGGCGGCTCTTGGTGAGACGGTTGAACAGTGTGCTCTTGCCCACGTTGGGGCGTCCTACGATTGCTACTAATGCCATATTGTCTTGATTTTGGGTGCAAAAGAAAAAGAAGATTTTTCGGGTTGAAGCGTATTCCTACGCACTCTTACTCGAGTACAAACTTGAATTTCCGGCCCTGACTATTGGTGAAAGTGCCGGCGAAGTAGTCGCCGCGACATTCATACTGGCCGTTGAAGGTGCCAGTGTGCCGGCCCGTGGCCGTATATTCTTCGAGCACCACCTTCATGGAGCCGTGCAGGTTGATGGTTTCCATCTTCACCAGCTTGAGGCGGAATTTACTATTCGGCCGGTCGTTGTAGAAATAGGAACCTACGAACCGTCCTTCCTCGAAATCCCTCGGCGCCAGTTGCATGGTGACGGCATAGGGGCCTATTTTTCCTTTCAACGTTTGGATATTGTCAGAAGCCTGGGTTTCGACCGGGCTGGTCTGCGCCGACACCATGGCCACGCCAAAGACTAAGGCGGTGGCCAACAGGAGGTTACAAACAACGGTTTTCATCTTTGCCGGGGTTTTGTCGGGTTTAAAATCATCGCCGATAACGGGGATGCTCATTCGGGGTTATAGCCGAAATTGGTGAGCTCGCGCTGGGATGAACGCCAGTCCTTGTCCACCTTGACGTAGGTTTCAAGGAAGATGCTCTTGCCGAAGAAGCGCTCGAGTGAACGTCGCGACTCTATGCCCAGCTTCTTCAAGGCGACGCCCTGGTGGCCAATGATGATGCCTTTTTGCGACTCGCGTTCCACGTAGATGACGGCGCGGATGTGGATGTTTTTCTCCGTTTCCTTGAAACTTTCCACGGCCACCTCCACCGAGTAGGGAATTTCCTTGTCGTAGTAGAGAAGGATTTTCTCGCGGATGATTTCGCTCACGAAGAAGCGGGCGGGCTTGTCGGTGAGCTGCTCTTTGTCGAAGAAGGGCGGCGAGTCGGGCAACAATTGCTGAATGCGCTTGAGGAGCACGTCAACGCCGAACTTGTTCTTGGCCGAAATGGGCAATATCTCGGCATTGGGGAGCAGGCGGTGCCAGTGGTCCACAATGTCGGTCAGCAACTGGGTGGGCGACTTTGCGAGTTTCGCGTCGCCTTTGCCCCGCGTGGTGTCCAGCTCGTCAATCTTGTTGATGAGCAGCAGTACGGGGATGCTCATTTTCTGCACCTTGCTGAGGAAATCCATGTTTTTTTCAGGATTTTCCACCACGTCGGTGACATAAAGGAGCACGTCGGCATCGACGAGGGCGCTCTCCGAGAAGGCCAGCATCGACTCCTGGAGCTTGTAGTTGGGCTTCAGCACGCCCGGTGTGTCGCTGAACACGATTTGCATCTCGGGGGTGTTGACAATGCCCATGATGCGGTGGCGCGTGGTCTGCGCCTTGAAGGTGGCTATCGAGATGCGCTCGCCCACCAGTTGGTTCATCAGGGTGGACTTGCCCACGTTGGGATTGCCCACGATGTTTACGAAGCCTGCTTTGTGGCTCATGGTCTGGGAGTTAGGGAGTTTTTTTGATTGTTATAGGCGGCGGGGTTTTCTTTCCTGGAATTTCCTAGGGGTCCTAGGTTTTCCTAGGGGGTCCTAGGTTTTCCTAGGGGGTCCTAGGTTTTCCTAGGAGTTCCTAGGGGTTCCTAGGAAGGGGCCTCCGCCCTTTTAAAAGCCAAAGGAGTTAAGCCGCCACGTCTTCTGCGCGAAAGACCACGCAAGGCGTACCGGCTTAACCCCTTCAACTTCTTTCAATCAGTAGGCCCACTTCAGGTAGCTGGCGCCATGCACGAACCCAGCCCCGAAAGCGGTGAGGATGAGGTTGTCGCCCTTCTTGAGCTTGCTCTCGTTCTCCCACAATGCCAGGGGGATGGTGGCGGCGCTGGTGTTGCCGAAGTGCTCGATGTTCACCATCACCTTGTCCATGGAGAGTTCCAGGCGCTTGGCCACGGCCTCAATGATGCGGATGTTGGCCTGGTGGGGCACCACAAAGCGGATGTTGTCCTTGTTGAGCCCGTTGCGCTTGGCAATGAGTTCGCAGTCGTCGCTCATGCTTGTCACGGCATAGCGGAACACGGTGCGGCCCTCCTGATAGATGTAGTGCAGACGATGGTCCACGGTGAAATGGTTGGGCGGGCACACGCTTCCCCCGGCTTTCATGTGGAGGAACGGCAGGCCTTTGCCGTCGGTGCGCAGATAGGAGTCCATCACGCCGATGTTCTCTTCCTCGGTGGCCTCCAGGAGCACTGCCGCCGCGCCGTCGCCGAACAGGGGGCAGGTCTGGCGGTCGGTGTAGTCGGTGACCGACGACATCTTGTCGGCGCCAACGACGATGACCTTCTGGCAGCGCCCGCTCTGAATCATCATGGCCGCATGGTCGAGTGCGAAGAGAAATCCGCAACAGGCAGCCCAGAAGTCGAAGGCATAGGCGTTCTTCAGCCCGAGCTTGCCCAGCACGATGCTGGCCGTGGAAGGAAACTTATAGTCGGCCGTTGAAGTGGCTACGATGAGCGCGTCGATGCTGTCGGGGTCGGCCCCGGTCTTCTGAAGAAGTTGCTTGGCGGCCTTGCGGGCCATGTAGCTGGTGCCCAGGCCTTCCTCGATGAGAATGCGGCGCTCCTTAATGCCTACACGCGACATAATCCACTCGTCGTTGGTGTTCACCATGCGCGAAAGTTCCTCGTTATTGAGGATGTAATCGGGCACGTAACCGCCAACACCGGTGATTATTGCGTTGATTTTTTTCATTATTCAGCCGTTTCTTCCTCTATCACGAGTGCTATCTTGCCACGGTAGTAGCCGCAGGTGGGGCATACATGGTGATACTCATGGTAAGCGCCGCAATTGGGGCAGATGGCCAGTGTGGGAGCCACAGCCTTGTCGTGGGTTCTTCTTTTCGCAGTGCGAGTGTTAGACTGTCTTCTTTTAGGATGTGCCATAATTCTTTAAAATATATTTAATTAGTATTCTTGTTGCCTTGCTTTTGATTTTCTAGAGGTTCTAGAGTTTCTAGATTCTCTAGAGGTTCTAGATTATCTAGATTTTCTAGAGTCTCTAGATTATCTAGGAGTTCTATATTATCTATGGTTTCTCTTCGTCCTCCGCCATCAACGATTTCAGGGCGTCCCAGCGGGGGTCGGTGGCCTGCTCGCCCTTCACCTGGTGCTCGCCGAGCAGCCGGAGCATTTCGGGATTGCACTGCCCTTCCTCGTGAACAGGCCTGATGGGAATGCAGAGCGCTATGGTCTGGTAGATGAGCCACGACACATCGAGGATGCCGTCGGCCTCGGAAACCACCAACGTGTCGCCATCGACGCCATTGGCCTCACCGAGCCGTGCCGTCAGCACACTGTCATCGACGATGGGAACCTCCACGTCGTCAAGACACACGCTGCAGCACACGATAGCGGTGCCCTCGATGTGGAAAAGCAGCTCGTACATGCCCGATGACTTCCTTACGGTCACCATCACATGAAACTTGCCGCGCTGAACATCAGTGGCGCCTATAGCCTCGAAAAAATGATCGTCAAGGTCGTAGTGGCACACCGTCTCGGCAGCCTCAAGACCTTTCAAATCAATCCTTAATGACTCCAAACTACACATACGGGCTGCAAAGGTACGACTTTTTTTTCATTTACAACACGTTTAAGGCGGTTTTTTTCTTCCTTTCACCGACGGGATGGCTAAAAAATCCGTGGCCGTCAACGACTTGAAGGGCGAAACGGCACACTGCCACCCCCAGTGTGCAAAAAAAGACGGGCCAAGGCTTGCAGGGTTGGAAAAAAAATCTTATCTTTGAACCCGAAATAGCAGGCAAGGGCTTTTGGCAACTTTTAAACAAACAACAGGAGGGCATCATGAGCAAGAAGTCAACACCAATTCCGGGCCTCAGTTTCTCGTGGAAACGGGCGCTGGGCATCACAAAATTGAAGCGCAACATAGCGCAGGCCACCGGCATCCCCACTACCAAGGCCGGCGTTGAACGGAAAATAGGGAACATCATCATGAAGACGTTGTTCGGGAAATAGCAACCATTGAAAAAGAACGGTATCTACACATGAGAACATTTTTCCTGGCAGCCGCTTTTTGCCTCTTCTCCAGTGCCTCGGTCAATCAGAACACCGTGTTCATCAGCACCGGGTCAAGGGCCTATGCTTACCACAGGACCATTTCCTGCCCAAGTCTGAAAAAATGCCGCGAGGAAGGGCATGTGAAGGAAATCGCCCTCGAAAAGGCCAAAAGCATGGGAAGGACGCCTTGCAAGCGGTGCTATAAATAGAAGAAAAGCGGCCTCTCCGACATGGATAACGCCCCGGCTATTTTTTGATGAAAAATCTTGACAAAATTGCCATTTTTGAGCGCGTTTTGTAAACTGCTGAAAATCAGCGGTTTGCAAATCGCCGTTGGTTTGACCGCAAATTTCGGGGAGAGATCTTGAAGTTTGAGAGGAGAGATCTTGAAGATTGAGGGGAGAAATTTGCGGTCAAAGTTTTCCGACGGCTACAAAAACGATAAAAAATCTTGACAAAATATTTACGCAAGACATGAACATTTCCAGCGAACAACCCCGAGGGCTGCTCGCTCTGAGTTTTATTTCAAAGAAGATTGGGAAATAAAGGGGCTTGTAGGCGCGGAATTACTTTCGCAACTCAATCCGGAACGTGGTGCCCTTGCCCAGCTCGGAGCTTTTCACGAAGATGCGGCCGTGGTGATATTCCTCAACAATGCGCTTGGCCAGCGACAGGCCCAGGCCCCACCCGCGCTTCTTCGTGGTGAAGCCGGGCTTGAACACGTTGCCCACGTCTTTCTTGCGAATGCCCTTGCCCGTGTCGGAAACCTCGATGACGATGCGCCCGGGCTCCTCGGCCATGAAAAGGGTGATGCGGCCCGAGCCTTCCATGGCATCGACGGCATTCTTGCAGAGGTTTTCTATCACCCACTCAAAGAGCGAGGCATTCACGGTGGCAATGATGTCGTGCTCGGGGAACTGCCTCACCATCACCACTTTGTTTGACGTGCGGCGGTCCATGTATTCCACCACGTGGTTCATCACCTCCTGCAGGCTCGACGGCTTAGGCTCGGGCAGCGAACCGATTTTCGAGAAACGCTCGGCAATGAGCTGCAGGCGGCGGACGTCTTTGTCCATCTCGGGAATAAGTTCGTCGTCGGGATAGGTCTCGCGAAGCATCTCGGTCCACGCCATCAGGCTGCTGATGGGCGTGCCCAGCTGGTGGGCGGTTTCCTTCGACAGGCCCACCCACACCTTGTTCTGCTCGGCCTTCTTGCTGGTGAGGAGGGCAAAAATGGCCACCACCACGAAAATCATCACCACGCCCAGCTGAACGTAGGGATAGACGTTGAGCCGCTTGATCATGACCGACTCGTCGTAGCAGACGTCGAAATAGTCCTGGGTGTCGTCCTGGTTGATGCGGATGTAGTGGCCGCTTGCGAACATCTGGCGGCCCAGGCGGGCGGCGTGGGCAAGGCTGTCGTCGTAGGTGGCGCCCTTCAGCTTCACGTTGCGGAAAATCTGAACGTTGCCGGCGCTGTCCATCACGACAAGGGGGATGGTGTTGTTCTCGTCAATCACCTTCAGCACAAGGTTCAGGTCGGTGTTCTCGTCGGCCTGGTTGAGCGTGCGCATGGCCTCGGCCCAAACCTCCATCCGGTTGCGCTCCTCAACGGCGAGGTCGCGCACCAGGAAGTGGCTCACCACCAGCGAGGCCACCGCGATGACCACGGCAACCAGCACCAGCAGGATTTTCACTTGGCGAATACGGTCGGTCCATTGCATAACTCTAAAACGCGCTTTCGCCGCTTTTATTGTTTCACGGACGCCATTCTTTCTCCCCCACCCTTTTGTCTTCCGTGCCGCAACACTGTGGCGGCCCCCGTCGCCCCCCACGAATAAAAGAAACTTGCAGCGCGTTTTATTTGGCACTTCTGTTTTTTCGCCGTATCTTTGCACCCTAAATACGAGGACCACATGCTACAGACTATCAACAATGCCATCGCCACCGTTTCCGACAAACGGAAACGCACCGTCTGGCTGCGCGCTTTCCGCATCTGGCAACGAAGGCCGCACGAGGTGGCACCGCTGTCGGAAGCCACCCACGAGTGCGCATCATGCGCAACCGTCTTCCAGGGAAACTATTGTCCGCGATGCGGGCAATCGGCGCAAATAGGGCGATTTTCGTTCACGAAGGCTTTCAGGCTCTTCCTCGACGTTTGGGGAATCGGCAACCGAAGCATGACGCGCACCATCCGCGACCTGTTGCTCAGGCCGGGATACATGATACGCGACTACCTGAAAGGCATGCAATCGGCCTATTTCCCGCCGTTCAAGATGTTCTTCCTGCTGACGGCCCTCTCGCTACTGGTGGACCACGGCTTCAGCCTGAAGGACAACACACCGGTGGAAGAGCCTGCAGACATGAACGTTACATATAATCTGATTTCGGACGACGACAAACCGATGACGGAGCAGGAAACGAAAGCCGTTGAAGGGGTTGGAAAGGCCGTCTCGACAGTGACTTCCACATTGAAGAAGATAGAGCGCAAGAACCCGGCCATTTTCTCGCTCCTCATCCTGGTGCTGTTCTACCTGCCGCTGTACTTTTTCCTGCGCAAGTCGCCCGTCATCCCCGACCTCAGGTATTCCGAGTTTATCGTGGCGCTCGTCTATACCTCAAACATGACCAGCATTTATTCGATATTGGGCAATGTGCTCCATTCTAGTCTCTTCAATTTGATGGCCGTGGTGATGTCTCTCGTGGCATTCAGACAGCTGTCGGGATTTTCCAAGCTCCGCCTGCTGCGGTACGTCATCCTGACGGCACTGATTTCCGCATTCATTATTTTATTGCTGATTTCTTTGTCCACCTACATAGTCTATGCTTTCAGCAACGGCAAGACACCAGCGTAACAGCAGGGGCGGAATGTTGGCCGATGAAGATTGGGCAAAGAAAACTGTTGGCAAATAAGCCCCGGAAGGGCACAAGAACACAAGCGAGGAGCACGAAGGGCTATGAGCTGAAAGTACTGAACTTCAACCCGCACTCCACCCTCCGCTACAACCGCGTCTATGCAGCGGAAAAATAGCCCCGGGGCTTTTCCCTACGAACTTTTAGGGATTTTCCCTTGGCGGTCTGAAGAAAAATCGCTATAATTGCAGCGAATAAAGAAAGAAAGGAATAAAGCCATGATGTTACCGTATGATCCCATATTCTCATTCTTGCTCGTAGTTGGCGTGTTCACCTACTATGGTCTGAAAAGTATAGGAGAGTCCATCAACAAAATCAATAAGAAGGAGAAGAAGTCCCACGAGGAGTTTATCAAGTGGCTAAGGGAGAAAGAGATTGAACGCTCCCCTGAGAATGTCAGATATCAGAACTGGCTCTATGACCATCGCCAGGAATAAACGTATTTTTACTACCGTTAAACGGGTGTTATCTTATTTGCAAAGATAACACCCATTTTATTATGGCTACAACAGAGAGATACACAACCGTCATTGAACTCAACTCGGAGCAAGCCAAGCGCCAACTCGATGAACTGAGAAAGAAAGTGGAGTCGTGGAAGAAACTAAAGGACGAAACCATCAAGGCCAATGAAAGCAAGAGTTTTGTCGCGCAGATTAATCGTGAACTGAAGGCAGCCGAGAAAGAACTGAAGAAGTATGACACCGAAGTGAGCCGCACCATCGACACGCTGAACAACCTCGTTTCTTCGTCAATAAAGCAACTTGAGGATGCACAGAAAAACCTCCTGCGACTCTCTAAGGAAGTGCCACACGACAGTCCTTTTTATGAGAATTTGAGCGGCATGCTAGATAAGGTGACGCAGGAACTGGAGAACATCAAAGCCACCAAGGCTTTTGAGCAGATGAAGCAAGAGGCTTCAGCAGCTGTCAGTTCTGCCGAACTGCTGAAAGAAGAACTAGCATTCGTCAAGCAGACGGCGGATAATGCAGAAACGGCATCGGCAAAGCAACTGCAAATGGCGGCACGCACTGCAAAAAAACATAAAGGACAGCAGCAGGGAAGGAACCGGGCATAGACCCCCATTTTGGACAGGGGGGAAGAGTGCCGAAGGTACGACAGACAATTCTCAAATTATTGGTGTCGTACCTTCGGCACCTTCTTTTTTTCTCCAACAATTTACCAGGGGTTCCACCCCTGTCTGTGTTCTGTCAGCCCTTTGGGCTTAAATAATAACCGATTATGCCAGCTACCATGTCATTGTCTTTTTGTTCCGGGGGCATTAGCACAAGAAAAAGAAAAAAAAACGCCGATTTCCTTGGCAGTTTCCACACATTTCCTTAACTTTGTAGCCGAATCCAGTCAGCCCAGAGGGGCAGGCGGGTTCATTTTGTTGGAAAAGGACGTTTACCGAACGTTTTCTTCTTCGCACGAATCTCGCAAGTTCAAGACCAGAAGAAACGCAACCGAAGCGTCCGCGTAGGTGTATTATACGCCGTCGCCATATTATAATATATAATAAGGTGAGAGTTTAAGTATAATATTGCTTGGCGTGGGCTGACTGCAGTTGCTTATCCTGGTCAAGGCAATGCGAGAGCCCGTGCGAGGGATAAGCGAGAAGTAGAGACTCCCACGTCTTTCGCGTTTTATTTACCGAAATCTTTTTATCCGCCGACTCAGGGTGTCTATCGGCATAAACATTTAATGTGTATGTCTAAGGAAAAAGGCTCTAACCGCTCATCTGAAAACATCTTGAGCGAGGATGAATTGATATTCTTCTACAAGGAAATTGTCCTGTTTTGTGAATTCGTCCGAAAATCTTACGGACAATTTAATAAGGTAATAAAAGCTGTCAAGGAGAATCCTGCACTGAAAGAATATGATTTCATTTATAAGAATTATAAAAAGGAAATGAAGAACCCCGAAGTAAAAAAGTTTTACTTCGATGCTGAATCTCATAATCGTAGCTCAAAAACAAAAAGTAGCGCTTATATTTTGAAAAAATGGTTTGGACATTTAAGAAACTCATTTGCACATAACTATATTACCAAGGAGAACGGACTCTTAATACTTCGTGACTACGACTACGAAGACAAAAGCAAGTGTACACTATTAGCAAAAATCAGTTCCTTTGACAGTTTCAAAGAACTGGTATCTTATGTCAAACAATTAATAACTGAAAGAAAATGAAAAACAGGAATTTCCTTTTTGTGCTGGCTATGTCTATGGCCTGCACAACAATGAGTGCCCAGAATAAGGCAACAACACCCAAACAGGATGTTGACATGAGCGAATGGCAAAGTTTCTACATTCAGTACAACTCCATGCCATTAGAGTATTCGGTTAAAAACATAGATGACCTAAATTTCAACGGGGTCACTATGGGCTATTCAAAGGCTTTAAATGTGACTAAAGCAACACCTCTGTTCGTTGAAATAGGAATGGCTGCACAAGCTGTTTTCTATACTGATGACGAAGATAGCAATTGGGACTATAAATATAGACTATTCTCACTCATCGCACCCGTTAGCCTTGTTTACAAATGGACAGTCTCTAAAGATGTAAAAATTCTCCCCTATGCCGGTCTGTTGGCAAAATATCGCATTTTAGGAAAAGCAGTAACAGAATACACCGGCAGCAATTATGAGTATTACCACAAAGAAGAAGAAGATTATAATCTGTTCGACAAGAAGGATATGGGAGGAAAGGACTATACTTGGAACCATTTTCAATTGGGGTATCAAATTGGCGTAAACATCATGCTCAACAACTCATGGCATATTGGTGTTTCCTACGGAAAGGACTTCTCAGAAGTGGTAAAGAAAGCGAAATTTTCAACAACGTCTATCACTTTAGGGATTGACTTCTGATGAACTTTGGTATGTTCGGGTGATATATTCGCCCGAACATCTTTTGTTTGAAATGTAATAAAATGGTTTTAAGTTTTAATTGTTCTAATTATCATGTCTTTTTCCATTTTGATACCTTCATGGAACAATCTTACTTTTCTTCAATTATGTATTGAAAGTATAAGAAAGAACTCAGCAGAAATCCATCAAATAATCGTTCATGTAAACGAGGGCAAGGATGGAACACTTGAATGGGTTAGAAGCGAAGGATTAGATTTTACCTACACAGAAAGCAACGTCGGCGTTTGCATAGCCATGAACATGATGAGACCAAAGGTCAAAACAGAATACATGGTTTTCCTGAATGACGACATGTATGTATTACCTGACTGGGACAAAGTGTTAATTAATGAAATAAACAGCTTGCCAGACAACCGGTTTTTCCTTTCATCAACTACCATTCAACCCCACACATCGGGTTCATCTATTATCCTTGCCAATTATGGGGATTCAATTGAAAGTTTCAACGAAAGAAGTCTGCTTGAAGATTATAAAAAGCTTCATGGCATAGGTGATTGGATGGGGGCAACAATACCTCCAAACATTGTACATCGGGACATCTGGGACCTTGTTGGCGGTTATAGTGTGGAATTATCTCCAGGAATGTATTCTGACCCTGATTTTACAGCAAAGCTATGGTTTTGCGGCATAAAATACATGAAAGGATTAGATGCGAGCAGGGTTTACCATTTTGAAAGTAAGTCAACAGAACGTGTCAAAAAAAACAATGGGCATATACAATTTCTAATGAAATGGGGAATAACTTCATCAAGCTTCCGCAGATTGTACACCTATCGTGGACAAAAGTTTTCTTCAAATCTCGTAGGCACTCATGTGAAAGGAAGTACTTTGCGCAAAAACATCATACGAAGCAAACTAAAGGCGATTATCTATGCTATTAGCTTCCGCTTTGGCCCACTTTGGCATTTCTAAAAACTATATTTACAATTTCGGTATTCGCATACATACTCGAAAGACCTTTATAAACGAATAATTATGGTTTCATTCATCATACTAAACTACAACGGGGCGCATTTAACAAAAGAGTGCGTCGTGTCGATAGAAAGGCACATAAAGATAACGCCCTACGAAATCATCATCGTTGACAACGGCAGTAAGGATGATGATTACGAAAAGCTAAGATACCTGAAGCATACGGTTTACAGGAGCAAAATCAACCTGGGCTTTGGGGGCGGGAACATGCTTGGGGCAAACTTTGCCGAAGGCAACTTCCTGTGTTTCATCAACAGCGATGTCATTTTTGTGGAAGACTGTGTTTCACCACTTTGTGAATATCTTGAAAGCCACAGGGATATTGGATGTGTAACACCTGTCCAGTATAATAAAAACGGAGGGGAGGCACGTTCATTCAAACACCCTTTTGGAATACGTCATGAATTATTCGGAGATAAGGTGTTTGAAATGCTTTTCCCAAAACTGTTTCCCAACAGGAACAAGGTGTCTAAAACGATCATTGTCAGTGAAATAAACGGCTGTTTTATGTTGTTCCGAGCTGATGATTTCTGGAAAATTAAAGGCTTCGACACCAACATTTTCTTATACTGTGAGGAATACGACATATCGAGGAAACTAAGACTGCTGGGTATGGGGTGTGCCGTTTATTCTAATGCCAAGTTCATTCATTTGAACGGGGCTTCAACCCACAGGAACAAGGAAATAAAGAAAGAGCTATGTATCTCAAAGATATACACTTACTCGAAATATCATCATCCTTTCATGTCGGGCATCTATCGAATTGTCATTTTGCTGAAAATGCTGGTAAAGCCCCATCGGTGGTATATGATTCCATCGATTATTGACGGAGAGGTGTTGAGCCATTCCATGAAAAACCGAATAGTCCACTAACAGGAAAAGCCATTCAGGAAAGGGCATTACCCTCTCCTGAAGGCTTTCTCAATTTCAAAAAATAAGGCTTAGAAGTTCACGCCGAAGTTGGCAAACAGGGCATTGCTGTGTGCCGTCACGTCGTCGGACTTGCTGACGTTGGTAATGCCAAACTGGTAGCCCAGCTCAAAATAGAGCTTGTTGTACTCGGCACCGCAACCCAGCTTAAAGCCCATGTTGGCACGCTTCAGACCGCCTGTAAAAGCTTTCTTCTCGTCGAAAGAGCCCACAGACTCTATTTTCCCGTCAGCACCGGGCTGCTTGGTCTTGCCGCTGAAAGCATACGAGAAATAGGGGCCGAAGAAGGGCAGAACGGCAATATCGTCGGTGGCCTTGATGCCATACTTCACCACAAGGGGGATTTCAAGGTTGTTGTAACCCACACGCAGCTTGCCTTTCTTGGCACCGCGCTCCGTGTAGTAGAGGCCACTCTCGATGAACACCGGAGTGCTGTCGCTGGCACGCAGACCGATGACACCGCCAAGCGTCATGCCGGTCTTGGAACCAAGGTCAAGGTCGCCGCCAAGATTAGCACTGGTAATACCAAAACGGACACCCCAATACAGGTTCTCCTCATCGAGGGAAAAACCACCGCTGCTGTACTGGGCAAAACTGCCCAAGGAGCAGAATAAGGCAATCATTGAAATGAATACTTTTTTCATGTCTTTGTAGTTTTTAATAAACGATTAAATGATTTGAATGCAAAGTAACACTTTTTTTCCCATTTGGCAAAGTTTTTCGCTCAAAATCTTACAAAATACCAAACTTTTCCGCCTTTTCACCACCCTTTCCTTTCCTTTTTAAGGAAAAAAAGCATTAAAACCGCCCCATAGTTCATCAACAAAATCATCCCCGTGCAATTCCCAAAACACCCAGAGATAATCCATTACATCTAGTTTAGTTCTTCTAGAACATCTAGTTCATCTAGATAATCTAGTTCGTCTAGATAATCTAGAACATCTAGATAATCTAGGACATCTAGAGCTTCCAGATATTCCTTAAAACGAAAAAGTCCCCGGCTCCTTCCAGAGGAACCGGGGACAATCATCAAAAAAAGGCAGCTACCTACTCTCCCACATTGCATTGCAGTACCATCGGCGATGGCGGGCTTAACTTCTCTGTTCGGAATGGGAAGAGGTGGGACACCGCCGCTACAGCCACCTGATAAAGGGCTTG
>JAEEGL010085473.1_pt1 | contig 15044 bp, 13 predicted proteins | sample 9134231 | NCBI WGS metagenome assembly JAEEGL01 (sample SAMN16246548, study PRJNA631951) | gut metagenome | biome: gut microbiome; feature: rumen; material: fiber-attached | host: Bos | place: Iran: Karaj | collected 2018-10 | reverse complement strand
GAACCGAGCAGATAGGAGCCCGCCGCAAGGAGCAGTCCTTTCCACAATAGCATCATGATGAACCCTTTCCGCAGTATTCAGATCTCCGGGTCCGTCCCGGAGGGATCCTGTCGCGATCCATACTGTGATTATAGTCTCCCGATCCCTGCTTGTCCATAGCCGCGGCAGGAAATCCTCCCGCGGCGGCAAAAAGCGGGGCTGTTTCCTGTCCCGGGCCCGCGGAGAAGCCCGCCGAGGAGAAGCATGGGAGGGCCGGAGGATCCGGAACGATAAAAATCCGCGTTCGGGGAAAATAACGAACACAAGATATCGTGCCCGGTCGCGCCTTTTCCCCCGGAAAACCACAATGCCTTGGTGATTTTACATGAAATAGGAAAAATAAGGCCGAAACCGGTACAAATTTCTGCTTGCTTTTTTTCGGGGGCGATCCTATAATGTGGTTACAAAGTGGGGAGAAGTGGGGGAAAGTGTCTTAAATTCCCGCACTGACCCAGGAAGGGGGGCCGCCGATATGACAGGGGAATATGAACATACTCTTGACGCCAAGGGTCGGCTGGCCATCCCGTCGAGACTGCGCGACGAGCTTGGAAGCGTCTTCTATGTGACGCTGTCCATGGACCGGTGCCTGAGCGCCTACAGCGCGGAGAACTGGAAGCGGTTTTCCGAAAAAGTGGACGCCATGCCGTTCGTCAAGCAGCGAAAAATGCGCCCTCTGTTTGCCTTCGCCGCGCGGTGTGAGACAGACGGACAGGGAAGGATCCTGCTGCCGCAGAATCTCAGGGAATACGCGGGCCTGGACAAGGCCGTGACCGTGGTCGGCTGCAACAACCACGCCGAGATCTGGGACAGCGAGCGGTGGAATGAGCAGCACGAAGCGGAAATGACGCCCGAGAACATCGCCGCGGTCATGGAAGAACTCGAATTCTGATCATGGCCGAGCACAAGAGCGTTCTGCTCGCCGAGAGCATAGAAGGCCTGAACATACGGCCCGACGGGATCTACGTTGACGGCACGCTGGGGCTGGGCGGACACTCCGCCGAGATCGCGTCCCGCCTCGCCGGCGGCCGGCTGATCGCGATAGACCGCGACGAGACGGCCATTGCCCGCTCCAAAGAACGGCTCGCCCCGTGGGGAGACAGGATCACCTTCGTTCACGGCAATTTCCGGAATCTGGGAGAGATCCTCGACGGTCTCGGGATCGACAGGGTCGACGGCGTACTGCTGGATCTGGGCGTGTCTTCTCCGCAGCTGGACGAAGCCGAGAGAGGCTTCTCCTACATGGCGGACGCGCCGCTGGACATGCGGATGGACCGCAGCGAGGCGCTCAGCGCGCGGGAGATCGTAAACTCCCTCAGCGAGGGAGAGCTCACCAGGATCCTGCGGGACTACGGAGAGGAACGCTACGCCGCCCGCATAGCGCGGAAGATCGTAACGAAAAGAGCGCTCGCCCCGATCGAGACGACGCTCGAGCTCGCCGACACGATAAAAAGCGCGATGCCCGCCGCGGCGCTCAGGGAAAAACAGCATCCGGCAAAGCGAAGCTTCCAGGCGATCCGCATCGCGGTCAACGACGAGCTCTCCGCCGAAAGGGAGGCGCTGCTGACGGCCATGGACCGGCTCCGTCCCGGCGGAAGGCTCTGCGTGATCAGCTTCCACTCGCTGGAGGACCGGATCGTAAAGACCGCGGTCAAAGAGAGAGAAAACGGCTGTACCTGCCCTCCGGATTTTCCGGTGTGCGTGTGCGGCTTTCACAAGACGATGAGGACCGTCTGCCGGCCGATCACCGCGGACGAAGAGGAACTCAGGGAAAACCCCCGGGCGCGCAGCGCCCGGCTGCGGATAGCAGAACGGATCGAGGAAGAGGATCGGGACTCATGAACGCCGACGTCATTCAGGAAAAAACCGCCGTATTCTCGTTCGGGAGCCTTTCCCGGACGGAAGAGCCGCGTCTGTACGACCTTGATGAGCCCACGCGCGAGCTGCCCCTGATCGCCGGCCGGTTCGCCGGAAGGGAGTGGTCGGCGGAGGAGCTGCGCCGTGAGCTGCGCGAGAAAGACGCGCCTCAGGGCCGGGAGATGCGCCGCCGCCGCGCCGTGACCCTTCTCACGGGCGCGCTGTGCGCGATGCTCCTGCTCGTCGTGTCCATGCTGGGACAGGCCTGCTTTTCCTCCCGCAGCGCGGCGGGCCGCCCCGCAGCGGAAAACGTGATCGTGTTCTCTCAAAGGGAGAAGGTGCCCGCCGCGGCGGTACACGCCGAGAAAATGAGCGCCGCGGAGCTCACCGGGGTACAGCTCCTCAGGGAGACGCGCGGCGAGATCTCCCCGTCCGAGGGATCCGATCGCATTACGGTACTGAACGTGCGCCGCGGCAGGGAACTGCGGCATTTCTGGCAGTCACTCTCCGACGCTTTTTCCGCGGCCGGCGGCTGACCGCCTTTTTCACGCGCTTTCATGAACAACCGCCGCGCGCCGTGTATCCGCACGGTGTGCGGCATAGCTGGTTTTTTCGGCGGGTGAGCGGGACGGCCTCTTCGCCCTCCGCCGCCGTGAATACCGGTCAGTCAGGATATATTAACGAGGAAACGGCCTATGAAGCTTTCAGAGATCATACAGGGGATCGATGTCCGCACCGTGCACGCGGACCTTGACACGGAGATCGTCTCTCTTACGGCCGACTCACGCCGGGCAACGCGGGGAAGCCTGTTCGTCGCCGTGCGCGGCTTTCATTCCGACGGGCACGACTTCATCCCGATGGCTGCGGCCATGGGCTGCGGCGCGGTGATCTGCGAGAGCCTGCCCGAGGTCAGCGTTCCCTATGTGCTCGTCCGCGACAGCAGAAAGGCCATGGCGCTGGCCGCCTGCAATTTTTACCGGAATCCCAGCCGGGAGATGAAGGTAATCGGCATCACCGGGACCAACGGAAAAACGACGACCAGCTTTCTTGTCAAGCAGCTCCTGGAGAAATGTCTCGGGGCAAAGGTCGGCCTCGTGGGAAGCATCTGCAATATGGTCGGCGACGAGAGCTACCGCGCCGAGTTCACCACCCCCGAATCCTATGACCTGCAGCGGCTTTTCCGCACCATGGCGGACAGCGGCTGCACGCACTGCGTGATGGAGGTATCCAGCCACTCTCTGGCGCTTCACCGGGTGACCGGCACCCACTTTTCCGCGGCGCTGTTCACCAATCTCACTCAGGATCACCTGGATTTCCACAAGACGATGGAGGAGTACGCCGCGGCGAAGGCGCGCCTGTTTTCCATGTGCGAGCGGGCGGCGGGCAACCTGGACGACGCTTGGTTCGACACCGTGTTGAAGGACGCGCCGCGGCCTGTGTATACGTTTTCCGCGGAAAACGACGCCGCTGAGCTCACGGCCAGAGATATACGCCTCACCTCCGACGGGGTAAAGTTCTGCGCGCTGGAGGGTGCGGAGCTGGTGCGCACATCCTCTCCGATCCCCGGAAGATTTTCGGTATACAACGCCCTTGCCGCGCTTGCCTGCGCCAGGATGATGGGCGTTCCCCTCGCCGACGCGGCTGCCGCGCTGAGCGAATGCACGGGCGCCAGAGGCCGTGTCGAACCGGTCCCCACCGACGGAGACTACAGCATTTACATCGACTACGCCGTCACGCCCGACGCGGTCCGGAACATCCTGAGCACGCTGCGGCCCGTGACGAAAGGCAGGCTTGTCATCCTGTTCGGCTGCGGCGGCGACCGGGACCGGGAAAAACGCCCCATCATGGGACGCATCGCCTCTCAGCTCGCGGATTTTGTGATCGTCACCAGCGACAATCCGCGCACGGAGAAGCCGGAGGCGATCATCAGCGACATCCTTCCCGGCGTGGAGGGCGGTCCCGCGCCTTACCGGGTGATCCCCGACCGCAGAGAGGCCATACGGTGGGCCGTGGAAAACCATAAGGACGGCGATCTGATCCTCCTGTGCGGAAAGGGCCACGAGGACTACCAGATCATTGGTCATGAGAAGATACACATGGACGAGCGCGAGATCGTCGCGGAACTCCTGAAAGAAAGGGAAGAGAGGAAATGACCGTTAAACTGATCCTGGCGCTGGTCGTGGGTTTCGGCGTTTCCGTCTGCGTCGGAGTCTTTCTCGTGCCGTGGCTGCGCAGCATCAAGGCGGGACAGTCCATCAAGGAGATCGGGCCGGTCTGGCACATGAACAAAAGCGGAACGCCCACCATGGGCGGGATCATGTTCATCGCCGCCGTGGCTACGGTGTGCTTTTCCGTGGGACTCTCGTGCATCCGGGACGGAGAATGGGCGCACGTGTTCGTGCTGATCTTCGGTCTGGCGTTCGGCGTGATCGGCTTCCTGGACGACTACGAAAAGCTGCGTCATCATGAAAATACCGGGCTCAGCGCAAGGATGAAGTTCCTGCTCCAGCTGGCGGCGGCGCTTATCTTCCTTATGCTGCTGCGGTCCCGGGGCTATCTGAGCCCGAATCTGTATGTCCCGTTCTGGAACACCTATGTGCCCATTTCAGAGCCGCTGTATTACGCGTTCGCGGCGTTTGTGATCGTCGGCACCGTCAACGCCGTGAACATCACCGACGGAGTGGACGGGCTCGCCTCCGGCACCTGCATCCCGATCTTCCTGTGCTTTACAGCGATCGTGTTCTGCTGGGGAAAGAGCTATCTGGCGCAGGGGATCTTTTCCGCGGGACTGACCGGGGCCCTGCTCGGCTTCCTGGTATACAATTTCCACCCCGCCCGCGTGTTCATGGGCGACACGGGCTCTCTGTTCCTGGGAGGGTGCATCGCCGGAATGGCGTTCGCGCTGGACGTGCCGCTGCTGCTGATCCCGCTTTGCGTCATGCCCATCATCGAAACGCTCTCGGATATCATCCAGGTGGGCTATTTCAAGATGACGCACGGAAAACGGGTTTTCAAAATGGCTCCGTTCCACCATCATCTGGAGATGGGCGGCTGGCTGGGCCATAAGTGGAAGGAGACGGAGATCTTCACGCTCTTCACCGCGATCACCGCCGTGATGGCTGTGATCTCGCTGCTGGGCGTAACGGGCCGCTACTCCTTCTGAGGCGGCCGGCGAACGGCAAAACATACGGCTTACAGTACGGCGGACCCGCGCGGTCCGCCGTATCTTCGCAAAGACGCGGCTCCGGCCCGAACAGGGGCGAGAGGGCGTCTCCGGGCAGCCGGACAGGAATTCTCCTTTACTTTTCCGCTCCGATATGTAAATATAGGGAGCGGAAAACGATGCAGCATACCAGAGGTTAACATAATGAGATTTGTTTTCGCCTGCGGCGGGACCGCGGGACATATAAACCCTGCTCTCGGCGTGGCGGGAAGGATACGCGAGCTGCTTCCGAGCAGCGAGATCCTGTTCATCGGGGCAGAGGGCAAAATGGAAATGGACCTGGTGCCTCCCGAGGGGTACGAGATACGCGGCGTGCCGGTCTCCAACCTGAGCCGCAGCCTTTCGCCCGAGGGCATCGCGCACAACGTGCGCGCGATGCGGGATCTGGCCGTTTCGCTGCGCGCGTGCCGCCGTATCCTCGGGGAGTTCAGGCCGGACGTGGTCGTGGGGACCGGCGGCTACGTGTGCTATCCCGTGCTCTCCCAGGCCGCCCGCATGGGGATCCCGACGGCGGTGCACGAGAGCAACGCCGAACCGGGACTTACCACGAAAATGCTCGAGAGCCATGTCCGCCGCATCATGGTGGGCTTTGAAGAGGCCAGGGCAAATTACCGTCATCCCGAAAAGGTCGTCGTCACCGGCACGCCCGTCCGTCTGGATTTTCTGCACGCGGATAAGCGCTCCGCCCGCCGTGCCCTCGGCCTGGACGATAAAACGCCCCTGGTGCTGTCCGTGTGGGGCAGCCTGGGCGCTACGGACATGAACAGGACCGTGGGAGAGATGATCGCCCTCGCCATGGCCGACAGGCCCTTCCGCCTGGTCCATTCAGCGGGAAAACGAGGCATCGAGAGCATGACGGAGCATATGCGGTCCGCTCTGGGGCTCGAGGGATGGAACGAAGCGGGCTTCGAGGTCCGTGATTATATTTACGATATGCCGCTGCTGATGGCCGCGGCCGACCTGGTGCTCTGCCGCAGCGGCGCGTCTACGCTCGCCGAGCTCACCGCCATGGGAAAGCCGGCGATCCTGGTGCCTTCGCCCAATGTGGTGCACAACCATCAGGAGAGAAACGCCCGCGTGCTCGAGCACGCCGGAGCAGCGAAGGTCCTGCTGGAATCGGACGCTACGGCCCGGACCATGCTCGACACCGTTACCGGCCTTCTCCGCGACGGCGAGGCGCTGGAGAAGATGAGCGCGAACATGCGCTCCCTGGCCGTTGCCGAGGCCACGCAGGAGATCGCGTCCATCGTGCTGTCGCTCGCGGCAAAATGAGAGCGCGTCTCACAGGAGGACTCTATGGACGAGAGCGTCTTTAATCCCCAAAGCAAACTCAAAAGGACCGGGCCTCTGTACGGGCCGCTGGCGCTGGTGCTCATTTTTCTTGTGGTCGTGCTGGTGATGAGCCTTTTTTTCCGCGTATCGGAGATCGAGGTCGTCAACGCCTCGGACTACACCGACAGCGAGATCATCACGGCTTCGGGCATAGAGAAGGGCGTGAACCTGTTCTTTGTGGACCGGTTTTCCGCCGCGAGCATGATCTTCGCCGATCTGCCCTATATGGACACGGTGAGCATCCGCCGGCAGCTCCCCAACCGGATCATCATCCAGGCGGAGGGGAGCGCCCCCGCCGCGTACATGATGCTTGACGGCGAGTACTGGTTCCTGGACCGAAACGGCCGGGCGCTGGGCGTCACGACGGCGCTGAAGGCGGAGCCCTATCCGGAGATCCGGTCTCTGCAGACCATCACCGTGATCCCCGGGGAGGACCCTGTCGTGGAGGGGGAGAACATCGAGCGCCTGAAATACGCGGGCGATCTTCTCAACGCGCTCGGGGGCCAGGGCCTGATCGGGAAGGTGAGCTGGATCGACCTGAAGGATCCGTCCAATCCGTCGATATACTACGACGGGCGTCTCACCGTATACTTCGGCGAGAGGGAGAACACGCCCTTCAAGGCCGCACTTTTGGAGGACGCGCTCACGAAACTGGCTGCCGACGATTCCGGTTCCCTTGCCTACGGGGGCGGCAGCGCGTGGACCTTTTCCCCGGACTGAAGCGGCCGGGAAAGCCGAAAAAGTTTCAAAATAATGACATTTTGCGTGAAATATTGACACAAAGCAGTTGACCAACGGAGTAAATCGTTATAAAATACAGGATATGGTAAAATCCCTGAGATTCTGAACGGGAGGTTGCAGTATATGGCTATCAAGAAAGACGGAACGGACAGTGTCGTCACCATCAAGGTGATCGGCATCGGAGGCGCCGGCAACAACGTTGTCAACCGGATGGTTTCCTCCGGTACCGCCGACGTGGATTTCATTTCCGTCAATACAGATAAACAGGCGCTGACCGTGTCCGGAGCCGCCCAGAAGATCCAGATCGGCGAAAAGCTGACGCACGGACAGGGCGCCGGCTCCGATCCCGATATCGGCAAGCGTGCCGCCGAGGAGAGCCGCGCCGCCATCGCCGAGGCGCTGGAGAACGCGGATATGGTATTCCTGACCGCCGGCATGGGCGGCGGCACCGGCACCGGAGCCGCTCCCGTCATCGCGGAGACGGCCAAGGACGCGGGCGTGCTCACCGTCGGCGTCGTGACCAAGCCCTTCTCCTGGGAGGGAAAGCGCCGTTCCGTTCAGGCTCAGCAGGGCATCAACGATCTGATGGGCAAGGTGGACAGCCTGCTGATCATCCCCAACGACCGGCTTAAATTCGCCAGCCCCGAGAAGGTCACCCTGGCCAATGCCTTCGAGATCGCCGACGACGTGCTCATCAAAGCCGTCAGCAGCATTTCCGATCTCATCAAAAGCACCGGCTTCATCAACCTGGACTTCGCCGACGTCACCGCCATCATGAAAGATGCCGGCCTGGCGCACATGGGCGTCGGCCGCGCCGACGGGAAGAACAAGGCCGAGGAGGCCGCCCGCGCCGCCGTCTCCAGCCCGCTGATGGAGACCTCCATCGACGGAGCCCGCGGCGTGCTGATCAACATCACCGGCTCCCGGGATATGGGCCTGGAGGATGTGGAGGCCGCGGCCGTCCTGGTGCAGAGCGCCGCTCACCCCGACGCCAACATCATCTTCGGCGCGAGCTTCGATGATTCCCTGGACGACGAGATCGTCGTCACGGTCATCGCCACCGGCTTTGACGAGAAGAAAACGGCCTACGCCGTGCCTTCCTCCGCCTCTTCCGACGAGCCCCGCGACGCCAATCTCTTCTCGGATGACCGGCAGGACGCCGCGCAGCCCGCGGCCGCTCCCGCGCCCGACGACGGAGAGGACCCCTTCGACACCATCTTCCGCATTTTCAACAACAAGTGATCTTATCACGCCTCAAAGCCCCCGACGAAGGTCGGGGGCTTTTGCGTTGAGCGGTATACAGAAAAAAGAGCTTGAAAGAGAGGGACGCTTGGAGTATAATCTCCTGGCATATCCATTCGGAAAGGAATACCGATTATGGCTGAAGGAAAACTCAATCCCCGTGAACAGGCGCGCCTTGAGGAGCAGAAAAAGAGCCGGAAGACCCGCATGAAATACGTCGCGGTCGCGCTCGCGCTCTTTCTGATGATCGCGCTGGTCGTATTTGTAAACTCCTCTCTTTTCACCGACGGGCTCGCCGCACTCAAGGTCGGAGACACCGGCTATTCCGTGGCGGACGTCAACTACGAGTATCAGAGCAGCTACCGGCAGCTCCTGAGCACCTACGGCGACTATATCTCGATCTTTCTCGACCCGGAAAAGCCCCTGGATGAGCAGCAGTGCGCCATGATGTCCGACGGCGGCACCTGGGACGATTATTTCAAGGACATGGCGGAGAGCTCCCTTGTCGAAAAGACGGCGTACTCGGCGGCGGCAAAAGCGGCCGGCTACACCCTTACCGACGACGAGCGCGCCCAGATCGACAGCATCGTCAGCAGCTACTCTGTCTACGGCAGCATGTACGGCTACGATACGGACGCCTATATCGCCGCCTCCTTCGGCGCGGGCAACAACGAGAAAACGCTCCGCCGCCATCTGGAGAGCGACCTTGTCAACGAACGGTATCTGGACGACCTCCTTGCCAGCTACAGCTTTACGGCGGAGGAGAAGGACGCCTATTACGCCGAGCATAAGGACAACCTCGATACCGTGGACTATCTCTACGCCTATGTGGCCGCCGAAGAGGGCAAGGACGCCGGCGAGACCGCGCGTTCCATCCTGGAGAGCATGGACGGCACCGACGAGGCGGCCTTCCGCGCCGCGGCGCTGGCCGTGACCGGCAGCGAGGCGACCAAGACCACGGTCTCCAAGTCCGGCTTCCGTTCCCAGTACACCGACAACGCCGCCGACGACGAGATCCGCGAAGGCGCGGTGTTCACTCACGATTCCGGCTCCGGCTGGTACGCGCTTTACGTTCTCGGCGTAGAGGACAACAGTTATCATACCGTGAGCGTGCGCCACATCCTCATCAAGGCGCAGGACGCCGACGGGGACGGCTCCGTCTCCGACGATGAGAAAGCCGCGTCCCTCGCGGCCGTGACCGCCCTGCGCGACAGCTGGCTCGCCGGCGACGCCACCGAGGACAGCTTTGCAGAGCTTGCCCGGGAGAAGAGCGAGGACGAGGGCTCCGCCGAGAACGGCGGCCTGTACGAGAACATCCACAAGGGCCAGATGGTGGAGCAGTTTGACGCGTTCTGCTTCGGCGGACACAAGAAGGGCGATATCGACATCGTCTACGGCGAGTCGGCCTCCTACTCCGGCTACCACCTGATCTACTTCGTGGGCGAGGACGCCGAGCCCTACAGCCGCGTTCTGGCCGACAACGACCTGCGCACCGAGGCCTACAACAACGCCATCGACGCGCTCACACAGGGCCTCTCCGCCGAGCGGACCTTTATGTGGCGTTATGTGATGAAGCACTGATCCCGAAAAAACGACCGCCCCTTCCGTCCGGGTCATACCGGAGGGAAGGGGCGGTTTTCGCGTACGGCGCGTTCAGCCGTTGTATCGGTTCATGGCGGTGTCGATGCCGTCGCGGACACAGCACTCCAGCGCGTCGGCGGCCTTCTTGGCGGCTTCGCGCATCAGATTCGCGTCCTCGCCGTGAAAGGTGCCCAGCACCCAGTCTGCCATATCCCAGTCCGCGCGGGGAGGAGCGCCCACTCCCAGCCGCAGCCGGGGAAAACGGTCGGTCCCGAGATGCTGTATGATGCTCTTCAGACCGTTGTGACCGCCGGCGCTCCCGCCGGGCCGGAGACGGATCCTGCCCGGCGCGAGGGCGATCTCGTCGGACACGACAAGGATACGCTCCGGGGGGATCTTATAGAAGTCCGCCAGCGGGCGGACCGCCTCGCCGGAGCGATTCATATAGGTCTGCGGCTTTACCAGCAGGACCTCCCGGCCGCCGAGAGTGCAGCGGGCCGTCAGGGCGCGGTTCTTCAGACGCCGGATCGGCGTGCCGCAGCGCTCCGCGATCACATCGCCGACGGACCAGCCCACATTGTGGCGCGTCCCGTCGTACTTTGTGCCCGGGTTGCCCAGAAAGACGAGCATCCACTCGACGCTTCCGGATCTTTGACGGAAAAACATGCTTTACTCGAACAGCGGAGAAATGGAGACTTCCTCGTAAACGCGCTCGATCGCCTCGGCGAACAGGGGAGCCACGGATACATAGGTGATCTTGTCGATGCGGGGCTGATCGGGGGGATAGGGGACCGTGTCGCAGAGCTTCAGCTCCTTGATCGGGCTGGCCTCGATGCGCTCAATGGCCGGCTTGGAGAGCACGCCGTGCGTGGCGCAGGCGTAGATCTCCTTGGCCCCGCCGATCTCCATCAGGGCCTTGGCGGCGCCGCAGAGAGAGCCGGCGGTGTCGACCATGTCGTCGAGAAGGATCACGGTCTTGCCCGTGACGTCGCCGATGATGTTCATGACCTCGGACTGGTTGGCGACCTCGCGGCGCTTGTCCACGATGGCAAGGTTCGTTCCCAGCTTCATGGCGAACTGACGGGCGCGGGCCACGCTGCCCACGTCAGGGGAGACGACCATCACGTCGGGGTTGTCCTTGCCGAACTGTTCCAGATAATACTTGGCGAACAGGGGAGCCCCGCGCAGGTTGTCCACGGGTATATCGAAAAAGCCCTGGATCTGGTTGGCGTGAAGATCCATGGTCAGCACCCGGTCGGCGCCGGCGGCGGTGATCAGGTTGGCGACAAGCTTCGCCGAAATGGGATCGCGGCTTTTGGCTTTGCGGTCCTGCCGGGCATAGCCGAAATAGGGGATGACGGCCGTGATGCGTCCGGCGGAAGCGCGGCGCATCGCGTCTATCATGACCAGAAGCTCCATCAGATTGTCGTTGACGGGCTTGCAGGTGGACTGAACGATGAACACATCCGCTCCGCGGACCGGCTCATAGATGGAGACGGAGCACTCACCGTCGGCAAAGCGCTTGATCTCGGCTTTTCCGAGGGGCTTGTGGAGAAACGTGCCTATGCTTTCCGCCAGAGGGGTGTTGGCGTTTCCGGCGAAGACCTTGACTTCTTTCCCGTGCGCGATCAAATAAAATCACCTTTCCTCTCATTTCCTGAAGCGGCCCGCAGTCCGCCTCCGAGCATTTTTTCACAGACAGTATATCACAGATTCCGCGGAAGAAAAGCAAAAAATATGAAAGTATCCGGCCTTTACAAGCAGACGATTATTGTTTATAATACCATCGCATTTTGAAAAGGATGAACGGTTATGCTGGAATTTGAAGAATACAAAACCAAACTGAACGCCCTGCGCCCCGCGCTCGACGATCTGGGAGAGGCCCTGCAGCTGCACGAGGCCGAGCGCGAGATCGCCGAACTGGAAACCGAAAGCGCGCAGGACGGCTTCTGGAACAACGTGCAGCACTCTCAGCAGGTGCAGCAGCGCATCAAGCAGCTGAAAAACAAGGTCGAGCGCTACAACAAGCTCCGCTCCCGCTGGGACGACGCCTTTACGATGTGCGAGATGGCCCTTGAGGAGCAGGACGAGTCGCTGCTGCCCGAGGTGGAGTCGGAGTACGGCGTCCTCACCGAAGACCTGGAGTCCATGCGCCTGTCCACGCTGCTTACCGGGGAATACGACGCGAACAACGCCATCCTCACCTTCCACGCCGGGGCCGGCGGGACCGAGGCTCAGGACTGGGCTCAGATGCTCTACCGCATGTACACCATGTGGACCGAGCGGCACGGCTACAAATACACCCTGCTGGACTGGCAGGACGGCGATCAGGCCGGCATCAAGTCCGCCACCATCAAGATCGAGGGCGACAACGTCTACGGCTATCTCAAAAGCGAGCACGGCGTGCACCGCCTGGTGCGCATCAGTCCCTTCGACGCCAACGCGCGCCGCCAGACCAGCTTCGCCGCGCTCGAGGTCATGCCCGAGATCGGGGACGCCGGCGAGATCGAGCTCAGGGACGAGGACATCAAAATGGATGTTTTCCGCTCCTCCGGCGCCGGCGGCCAGAAGGTAAACAAGACCTCCTCCGCCGTTCGGCTTACCCATATACCGACGGGCATCGTGGTGTCCAGCCAGGTGGAGCGCAGCCATTTCCAGAATCTTGAGAACTGCAAGGAGATGCTCAGAGCCAAGCTTGCCGAGATCAAGGAACGAGAGCATCTGGAAAAAATCGAGGACATCAAGGGCGTACAGATGAAGATAGAGTGGGGCAGCCAGATCCGCTCCTATGTCTTCATGCCGTACACCCTGGCCAAGGACACCCGCACCGGCTACGAGAACAGCAACATCAACGCCGTGATGGACGGGGATATCGACGGGTTCATCAACGCCTATCTGGCCATGAAGGCCAATAAAGCCTGATACTTTCGATCGAGACCCGCTTCTAATCGCGCGGATCTCTGCGGAGATCCGGTTATCGCCCTTCGGGCGACGCGATTTCAGGGCTGGAACCATGTTCCCCCCTGATGCCCCCTTCTTCTTTGGAACAAGGACAGGAATCCCCAAATCCTATTCGCCGCTCAGCGGCGAACTCTGCGAGGCTTTCTCTGCAGTATGAGACCCCGCCCGACCGGGCGGGGTCTTTTGTTATTCTTCGCTTCGGTTTCCCTGCGCGCCGCGCTTTGCGGCGGCCCTCCTCCTGGCGGCACGGCGGCGTGCCGCCTTCTTTTTCGCCGCGGAGCGGATGATGAGCGCCGCGGCGGCAGCGGCGGCCGTCAGGGCGGCGGCGATGCCCAGCGTTTTCCTGACGGAAGCGGCCTTTTCCGCTCTTATGAGCCGGGCGGCCTCCTCTTGGGCGGCCAGCTCCTCCTGCCGGGCCCTTTCCTCGGCCTCGGCGGCGAGCCTGGCCGCTTCCTCGGCCTCGCGCCGCGCCTTTTCCTCGGCTTCGGCGGCGAGCCGGGCGGCCTCCTCGGCCTCTTTGCGCAGCCGCTCCTCCTCGGCGAGCCTGGCCTCCTCGGCGGCCCGGCGCTCCTCCTCGGCCTTCCGCTCAAGCTCCGCGCGATGCTCTTCGACGCGCAGCTCCAGCGTGTCGTTGTAGTCGGCCAGCAGCTGGATGATGTCGTTGAGCGTCTGGGCTCCTCCGCCGGCGTAGTGGGACATGATGCTCACCAGGAAGGGCGTGGGGGAGTAGACGATCGCGGCGATGTTCCATGTTCCCTCGCCGCCCCCGTACTTGTGGGCCACGTCGTACCCCTGGCTGAGGCGGATCTTCACGTACTGGTCGTTGGCCTTGAGCATGTACTCGGTGATCTTCGGGTATTTTCCCGGGTGGGCGTACAGCTCCTTGAGGACGCCCATCGTGAAATCGGAAGAGTAATTGAGCGTGTTGTAGAAATCCGCGGGCAGCTCCTCCTCCGGGACGCCGGCGATCTCTCTCTGCAGACGCCGGAAACCCGCCATGCCGCCCAGCTGCGTCTGATACCACATGAGGACGCTCTCGCCCACGTTGTTGTCCGAGTACGTAAGGCAGCGGTCCTCTATGTAGGTGATGGTCATGCCGTTGATCAGGTCCTCCTGATCGTAGTCCCCGGCGGCGACCATGCGGGCAAGGCCCATCATCTCGGTGAGCTTATACAGGCTTGCCCCGCCGAAATAGGCGCTGCCGTTGACCGAGCAGGTCTCTCCGGTGGGGGTGTAGCAGTAGGTGACGCCGATCCGCTCCGGATTGATCTTTTTTCGGGCAAAAAGCTCCAGGATCATGGAGGAGAGCTCCTGCGCGTCGAAAGGATCATAATCGTCCTCCTCCGGCACGGCCTCCTCCGGAGAGTCCGCCTCGCTGCCGGAGATCTCTCCCGCGGGCTGAGCGGCGTCCCCGGCGTCCTCTGCCAGCACGGGAACACACAATGCGGCGGCCATGGCCGCGATCAATATCAAAATGAGAAGTCTTTTCTTCATAACGAGCCTCCCCGTCCGACATAGAATACCCAAAAACGCCGAAGAATTCAACGCCTTTTTTCCGAATGGCCCCTTTGCGCTTGCATGGACAGGCAGATATGTGTATAATACAAAACGAAATACTGTGCTCCGCAGGGAGACCTGCCGAGTCCGGGGGGATCATTGTGAAAATCACTTTTCTGGGTGCGGACCACGAGGTCACCGGAAGCTGCACGCTGCTGGAATGCGCGGGCAGTCAGGGTCTGGTGGACTGCGGCATGGAACAGGGGAAGGACATTTTCGAGAATCGCCCCCTACCCATCCCCGCGGGAGAACTGGACTACGTCCTTCTGACCCACGCCCACGTCGACCATTCGGGACATCTGCCGCTGCTGTACCGTCAGGGCTTCGACGGGCCGATCTACGCCACGCAGGAGACCTGCAATCTCTGCCGCATCATGCTCATCGACTGCGCGGAGATCCAGGAGAGCGAGGCGGAATACAAAAACAAAAAAAGCCTCCGCTCCGGCGGGCCGAAGGTTGAGCCTCTCTACACCATCGAGGACGCCGAGAACGCCATCAGCCATCTGCGTCCCGT
>JAEEGL015719064.1_pt1 | contig 15045 bp, 12 predicted proteins | sample 9134231 | NCBI WGS metagenome assembly JAEEGL01 (sample SAMN16246548, study PRJNA631951) | gut metagenome | biome: gut microbiome; feature: rumen; material: fiber-attached | host: Bos | place: Iran: Karaj | collected 2018-10 | reverse complement strand
TGGCAAAGTGGAGTCTGATGGTACAGTCCGTAATTCCAATAATATGTGTATTGGTAAGATCTTCGAAGATGGAACCATCAGAGATAGCAACAATATGAGACTCGGCACCATCGAGAAAGATGGTACTATCAGAGACAAGAATAACATGCGACTGGGTACAGTCAGTTCAGATGGAACAGTACGCGACAACAACAATATGCGTCTTGGCACTATCAGCTCTGATGGGACTGTACGTGATAATAACAATATGAGGATAGGTACGGCCAGTGGTATCAATACGAAATATGCTGCTGTTTTATTCTTTTTCAACCTCTTTTGATACTTATAATAGAGTTTAACCATCGCATAAGTGGTATAGCAAGTGATAGCGATTTTGAAGTAAACTTAAAGCGAGATGCCGACAAAGAAGGTCGAGAAGGAGATAATAGAGTAATTCCAAAAGGTTGAAAAAATGGGGATATTGAGCAACAAGTCATACGTTGTTACTTTGCAAATCTATCTAACAATGCCTGGCATCCTTCAAGAACATCGCGCCAAGTGGCCTCGAAATTGCCCGTGTACCAAGGGTCTGCTACGTCGCCAGGCCGTTTTGTGAAATCCATTAGCATCACAATCTTCCCTTCAGGGTCGCCACCGCAGATGTTTCGCATGTTACGGATGTTCCACGAGTCCATGCCTACCAGCAGGTCATAGCGGTCGTAGTCCGAGCGCGTCATCTGCCGTGCCGTCTTACCCGCACAGCCGATGCCATGCTCTGCCAGTTTCCGTCGCGCTGGAGGATAGACGCTGTTGCCTATCTCCTCCGTCGAGGTAGCCGCCGACTCAATCATGAAACTGTCCTCCAGCCCCGCTTTGCTTACCAAATCCTTCATAACGAACTCTGCCATCGGACTTCTGCAGATGTTCCCGTGGCAGACGAAAAGTATTCTATGTATAGTGTTGTTAACCATTTCGAGTGCAAAGGTACTAATAAGCGAACGAAAAGCCAAATTAATTTAAGCTTTTCCGGGCGAAAACACCTTCGGCGAAGCCAGAGATACGTAAAATAATTGGAATTAAACGTATAGCCACGTCTATATATCAACTAAAAGAATAGGCATATTGATAATCTTACATTTTTGCATATAATTATTTTATTATCAAGATGTTAATATCGGTGTAAGATAGTTATAATCTTACACTATTTGATACAAAAATGCGAGATTTCCAGTAAAAGTCTTGCAATTTTGCCATTTATTATGTATCTTTGCACTCGTTAAAAACTAACAAAATTATGAAAATCACAATCATCAACAACGAAAGGAATGAAAAGCGGTACACGCGCGAGGAACTCGACGAGTTTGTGGCGCAGCTGAAGGACGGCACTTTCCGCCAGCATTATGTGCGAGACTATAACAAGGAGGTGTGTTTCGCAGCAGAATGGATGAAGCAGAACGGAGAATTGAAGGCCAAAAGCATCAACGCACTCGTGCTACTGTCATTGGAGAATCTGCGCGACCTGCCAACTGTCGAGGAATACAAGCGCCTCGCCATTCAGCAGCCCTATACCCAACTCTGCTTCCTCGGCCACGACGGGCACTCCCTCCGCATCGTTTGCCCGTACGCCATTTCTGACGGTGCGCCTTCGGAAACAACCCTGCTCAACGCTTTCCGCAAACTGCACTACATCTACTCCTCACAGTTGGGCACACCACTTGTAGAGACGGAACACACGTTCTCAAGTTGTTGTATGACCAGCTACGACCCACAACCCTTCTACAACCCCTCGGCCATTGCCATCACCGTTTCCACCGAACCTGAAGAGTCGCCCGAGTTTCGTCCTATGCAGGAAAGCATCAGCGACTATAACTGGCCTGAGGAGCTTCCCGGCCTGTCCGTACACGACAGTCGCATGCGCCGTTTCCACGACTGCCTCAATGTCGCCATTGAAGATCATCGCGACATCTGGGAAGACGACATGTTTACGGATGCCGTGTTGGAACAGCTGGCTGACGGCTGCCGCCAGATGGGTTTGCCACAGGCCTGGTGTGCACGCATGTGTACCTTCATCCCGTTACTTGGAGGACTGGAGAATCAGGAAACCATCGAGACCGTCTTCAAGACCGCCTTTCTGCGTAAGACACTGAAGACCATCCCCTTGAAATTCACCCGTCCCTCGGCCCTGCTTACCTACAAGACCGAAGCCTATATGAAGGAACACTACACGCTGCGCCTCAACGTGATGACCGGCACACCCGAATACCGCCTGAATGCTGTCGGTTACGGTTTCCAGCCATTGGATCAGGCTGCACGTAACACGATGGCTATTAAGGCTCTGAAGGCGGGTGTCGAGTCGTGGGACAAGGACCTGAATCGCTACATCGACTCGAACCTCATCCCCAAGTACTATCCGATGGAAGACTATATCAAGCACCTACGCAAGTGGAACGGCAAGACGGACTATGTAGGCGAGCTGGCCCGTCGCGTGAAGACCGACAACCCGTATTGGGAAAGCGACTTCCATACATGGATGCTCTCAATGGTGGCGCAATGGTTGGGTAAGGACCGCCAGCACGGCAACGCCATCGTGCCCCTGCTCATCGGACCTCAGGGCTCAGGCAAGACCACCTTCTGTAAACGTCTGCTGCCCGGATTCCTGCAGATTTACTTCAACGACCGCCTGTCGATGAAGAGTGACAACGACATTTTCATCGCCATGTCGTCGTATGCACTTATCAACATCGATGAGTTCGATGCCATGTCAAAGTCGCAGCAACCTATCCTGAAGTATCTCCTCTCGAAGCACGACGTGAAGTTCCGTCCACCCTACGGCAAGACGATGGAGGAACGTCAGCGTTTCGCCTCGTTCATCGCCACCACCAACAACCGCCGTCCACTGGTGGATCCTACGGGCTCCCGCCGCTTCATCTGCGTGTACGCTGACGAGATTGACAACTCTGGCACCCTCAATTACGAACAACTCTATGCCCAACTTTATGCCGAACTGCAGCAGGGACGTCGCTATTGGTTCGAAGACGAAGACAATGCCCGCATCATCGAGCAAAACGAGCCATTCCAGCAGGTCAGCAGCTACGAGCAGATGATAACACTCACCTATCTGTCGCCTGAAGATACCCCGGAAGATGCTGAGTTCATTCCCCTTCAGCTGATTATGAAACGACTCGAGAAAATGTTTCCTACCTTTACCATCAAGAAAGGAACGAACGTTGAACTCGGAAAAAGGCTGGCTAAAATGGGTTATGAACGCAAGCGTAACAGCAAAGGATCAGTCTTTAAGGTAGAAGGGATATAGTCGCTTAAAGTAAAACAACTTGTTTTACTACCAATAAGCTGCCTTTAACGACCAAAAAGGAGGCCTTCTACAAGTGTAAAACAACTTGTTTTACTTTGAGTGTAGGTAGTGTAAGATTCCAAAGAACATACACTAAATCTAAATCCCTGGTATTAAGATAAATAAAAACAATAGTGTAAGATTTTGAAAAAAGTAATAAAAAAAAATGGCAGTACATATCAAATTAATCAAGAACAATATTAAGCGTAGCAGTTCTTATGGGAAATATTTTGCAAAGGCTGTGAGTCAGGGTGAGGTGACGCTCGATGAAATCGCTGCAGAGGCATGTCGTAACAGTGGCTTTTCAGAGGGTTCTATCATCGGTGTCGTGACGGAATTACAGGATATTCTGAAAGAGAAACTCCGGGAAGGCCAGACGGTGGTGCTCCCTGGCATAGGTCGTTTCAGTCTTCGTGTAGAGAGCATCGGCGTGGACGATCCGAAGGCATTCAACATCCGCCACCATATCACCCGTATCATTTGCGGCTTCCTCCCCGCCGGTCGTCGCATTCAAGGTCGCCACATTCTCTACGACCTCTGTGACGGTGTCAAGACCGTCTGGCATAAGGGCTCCAAACCGTGATAAATCCCTGCAAATTTTGATTTAGAATCCTATTTTGGCTTTCGGACGTGGCACCTCGATAGGTACGATGTCCTCAGGGGTAATCACCAGCAATTCATCTTTTTTGGCAGGCGGTTGTTTCATACATCGAATCGCATGCTGGATGTAGATACGTTCCAGCTGATTGGCTATAAAACGGGCATTACCCCACGTCTCTGGGTCGCGCATCTGATAAGCCTGCTCCACGATACTTCTGTATTTTTCCCATGCAGAGAGAGTGAACAGGTAGTTATATTCCTTAATACGTCTTCTGGTTATTTCCATGAGTTCGTCGATGGTAAAGTCCATGAATTCGAACTTGTTTGGAAATCGTGACTGCAAACCCGGATTGATATCAAGAAGTTTCATCATGGGTTCCTTGTAGCCGCAAAGCACTACGGCAATGTCACGCCGTGATTCGTCTGCCAGGATATTCATCAGTAGCGGTATGACAAGTTTTCCAGGGTCTTTGCCTTCTCCATTCAGCAGGTACGCTTCGTCTATCATCAACACTCCGCCTTTGGCCATCTCCAGCACCTGCCTCACGGAACGCTCTTCGTCACCCCACAAAGTGCCGATGAACGTGCTGCGGTCACAAACCACCACATGTCCCTTTGACAAAGCACCAGCTTTGTGAAGAAGTGAGCCGAAGATTTTGCAGACCGTCGTCTTCCCCGTTCCAGGGCAGCCAAGGAATATACTGTGTAGTGATATTTCATGCCGTTTTTTGCCAGGGAACAGCTCATACATCATCTCATTGTAACTGGTTAGTGCTACCAACTCATCCATGCGTCGCTTGATGTCAGTACAACCCACCAACTTTTCCAATTCTTCACGGGGATTAGGAATCGGACGCAGAATCTCCACCTTGACACTCACATCCTTGTTCTGCTCTATCTTGCCGTCAGGATATATTTTGCTGCCAAAGAAGTATTCATCCTCATCGGACAATTTCTCGTCTGAGAGCTTTTTACAATATTCTTCTACGACAGCTTTATACACTCCTTCTGATTCCCTGTCAGAAGCCTCCGGTTTGTTGGCTTTCTTGACCGATGACTTTCCATTCACGACAACATCCACATAGTCCTTACACTTCAGGCTGTCATCCCTATTGACTTTAATCGTTTTGCGTTTCAGCCGCGTAAGATAGTCAATAACCCAGACGTTATGCTTCTTATCCCACATCTTCCACAGATCTATTTCATTTTCGATAATAGTCTCTGTTAGTAATATGCCATAGACATTGACGTTGTAATCGTAGTCCTGAAGACTTTCTTTTGCATGCCTTACGGCTTCGGCCAATTTCCCTACTGTACTGATGCGGGGCTCGCTGCCTTCGATAAAAATCAGTGAACCAAGCGATTCTGATTCCATGTACGTTCGGTCTTTGCCTTTTTCACAGCACTCAAGACACATGATGACCATATCCGTATCATTACAATACAGATAGACGTCATATTCTGTCAGATAGGGCGGTAAACCTTTCAGATGAGTAGAATATACAGCATAGTTCATCGCTATAGCATCCAGAAATTTCCAGATACCATTCGCTGACTGCAATTTGAAATCGTTAATTAGCCTAAACTCTTCCTGCATAGTTACATAATTCTATCACACATCAGTAAACAAGGTACAAAGCCCCCGAACATCATCTGACTATTGTTTTTTGTCATGTCGTTCATTCTTGCTTCAACTTGTTTGTTTTTTATTTGTGATAGAATTATGTTTACGGAGGCAAAGTTAGATATTATTTTTCGTATCTGCAAGTTTTTTGATGACTTTTTTCACTTTCATCCACCATTTTTTCGACTGGTCTGTGCTGAGAGTTTTCTGTGCGCGAACCTTATTATTTTTTTGCGCGCGAGGATATGTTAAAAATGAAAGCAAAGATAAAAAAATCTCGGAAAATATTTGGAGGATATTGGTATTTTCCATATCTTTGCACTCGTGAACAACACCAACAATAAGATCTATCACAGAAAGTGGTAGAGACCGCAATAGGTTTCTATGGAACAAATGGGATAATAACATCGTTTTATTCCAGTGACTCTTGCGCTCTTTTCTATAGGGCTGAATGATACAATACCATTTGCACACTCATAATGATGAGGAGATAACATGATTTCTGATTTAAAAAGGCAGACGGGCGATTCCGTCTTTGATTTTCTGCAAAAACTGGGCCAGGATTCCAGTGTCTTCTCCAGCTGCTGTAAAGGGTTGGAGCCGCTGCTTGACAACCATGAGGTGTATCTCTATGCTGGAAACGACGAGATTGCGGTTGTGGCTCTCGACCCACGTCCTAAGAACACAGCCGAGCTGGCTGATGAAGAGCCATTCAATGATGAGCATCCGTTGTGGTTCACCGAATCCAGTCACCGCGAGAGTCCGGTGTGGAGGCTGGCAACCACATGCGAGATGTTCCGTGAGCGACTCCAGCAATTAGGCCATTCTACTCCGAAAGTCTGGGGGATGCTTCTGACTTCTTCTGAGATTATGAACTATGATGATATGCTGGAATGCTGGAACATCCTGCAAATCAGCGTGTGCCATCGCATGAAGGGGCTTCGCAGATTGTCTCTTGCCGTTAACCGTGATGTTAAATTGCCCATCACCCTGCCTATACCGCTATTGTTCGGAGATGACACCTATGGGGCAGAAGACATCTATTGTGCAGAGAAAGCTCTTCGTCGCCTCATGGAGGATGACAAAGACGAAAAGGAAAAGAAATCCAGGCAACCTCAACAACTGCCTCTTTTGTTCAATTTCGACGACGATGACTTCGACAGCCATAATTCTGACGTCAGCGACAATGACTACGACGATTACGATCTTGACGACTATGACATGAACGATGCAGTGCATGTCGGACAGACGTTGTTCGAGGCTGCAAAAAAGAACAGGAAGAACGGCATTATGTGTGAGGTGTCTGAAATTTCCCTGAAAATTTCTACAGGTCGTGGTAAGGTTCTATATTCTAATGGCAACGCCATCGTCACCCTCACGGCAACCAAGGGAGATTGGTTCTATCCCGACAGCTACTCATGCTCTATCTATACCGATGAACTTTGCCTGATGACCAACAGCGACAAGGATGGTGAAGAGGATCGCCCAAAGGACAATATCCTGACGTTGACCATGCCTTGTTCTGAGATATGGCTCCCTGGCCATTATTTCATGCTGTTGTCCAACAACGACTGCTCTTTTGAACGCATCGATTTCACGCTCGACGAACAGCTTGAAGCCACGCTGGGCGACCGCCATGGTTGTAGCTTGCTTAGTCAGGAAGATATACTGTTGTCGTATGTTGGCAAGTACGAAACCTACTGGAAGAAGCTGGCCACCCAGCCCGGAACGGCACAGTTCCGTCGGTTTGTTGTCAATCGCATACAGTTGGATGTGTATAACAGCTATCGCAATTCTCGCAAGTGCCGTCCGATAGGCTCGTATGTCAACCTGCTTATATGCAAGCGGAATAATGACATTGATCAGGAGTTTCTCTATAATCTCTATAGGCTGTCGGCGATAGAGAAACGTCAGTTTATGTATGCCGACTGCGAGCAGTTGTACGATGCGTCGCGTTCCAATCCATACGAACAAATGCATGAGGAGTTCGACTTTGTCAAGCAGCGTGTCGTCTGTCTTGCCAATATCGGTACGCTGTTGTGTGCCGGTGGCAAGATTATCATCAAACGGGTACTTGAGGCGATGCGTAACAGAGACAACGAAAATTCCCTGTGGATTTGTGGCACCCGTCAGGAGATTGACGCACTTCTGAGCCTCTATCCCTCGCTGAACGGTTTCTTCTTGCGCGACAGCAGACTTGAGCAAGAGCCATATAGTGCGTTCGAACTGGTACAGTCGTTCCGAAGCTATCTTACCGAGGAGCTTCTTGACGCCACGCCTGATGTGAAGGATGCCCTGTCAAGAGCTATTCTCAAAGGCAGTCAAAACGGTGGTATGAATGCGTGGACTTTAGACAGCATCCGCCACTTTGTTGACGAGGAGATTCGCCCACGCTACCTGAAACACGCTTTCTCCACCTTTATGTCGGAGAACTTGGCAGAGCTTTCAAAAGACGACCTTTGTCTGGAGAAGCTTTCCAGCAGTATGTCCTCTTTCGAAGAGTCGATGCGCGAACTCAATCAGATGATTGGACTTGATGCTGTGAAGCAGAGTATCATCACGATGGCCAACAATGCCCGCCTGTATATGGAACGTCGTCGCCGTGGACTCAAATCGAGTGACAAGATGGTCTTCCATTGCATTTTTACTGGTAATCCGGGAACGGGTAAAACGACCGTCGCAAAAATGCTTGGGCATATTTATCACTCACTCGGGCTCCTGAGCAAAGGTGAAGTGGTAGAGGTCGACCGCACCCGCTTGATTGGCCGTTTCATAGGCGAAACGGAAGAGAACGTCAAGCTCCTTCTCGAAGAGGCACGTGGCAATGTTCTCTTTGTCGATGAGGCCTATACGCTTTGTACAGGTGCTGATGACCACAAGGACTATGGCATGAGGGTGATTGACTCACTGATGACGGTGCTTAGCCAGCCCGACCCCGATATGCTCATTGTCTTTGCAGGCTATCCCGCAGAAATGTCAAGGCTTTTAGCAACGAATCCGGGGCTTTCATCCCGCTTCCCATACCGTTACTTGTTTCCCGACTACAATTCAGAGCAGCTGATGCAGATTGCCCGTTGCCTCCTTGAACGGGATGACTATGTCCTGACCGACGAGGCCACCGTAGCGTTGCAGAATGTCATCGAACAGGCTCTTCAGAAAAAGGCAAAAGACTTCGGCAATGCCCGCTATATCAGTCAATTGGTCAAGAACGGCATTGTTCCTGAACTTGCCAACCGCGTCTTCTCTACACCCGGCTGCGAAGATTTCCGGCATGTTGAAGCCTCAGACATCCGTGTAGCATTCGAAAAAATTAGTCCTAAAACCGCAGAGCAGAAGTCTGGTCCCAATAAGGTGATAGGCTTCCGCGCCTAATAAAACACTCGAAATATGAAAGATGTAAAACTCATGGAGCTGAAAGACTCCTTCTGTGACCTCCTTCGGTCAGTCAACCGTCCTCATACCGAGGATGTCATTTCCGGACTTGAACGTATCGGATTCTTCCATTCACCAGCCTCCCGTCGTGACCATCTGGCATATGAGGGCGGTCTTCTGGAACATAGCATAAATGTATATCGCGTGGCTACGCTGCTGGCTAACGATATGTGCGTTCTTCGTTGTGACTTCTCCGTCAAAAAAGACAGTCTTATCGTGGCGTCCCTGCTCCATGATGTCTGCAAGGCAGGGCGTTACCCCCTCAATGCACAGGGAGAATATGAGAAAGACTTCTCCTGTTTCCCTGCCGGACATGGTGAGGCTTCCGTCATTTGGCTACTGCAGCAGGGCTATCCTTTGAATGAGGATGAAATATTAGCCATCCGTTATCACATGGGACCCTGGCATATTCCCGTTAACGAAGAGATGCGAACGCTCTATGAGTATGCTTGCACCAACTACCCTCTGGTGCCTCTGATTCATACCGCAGATACGCTTGCGGCTAAGATACTTGAAGTGAAACTATCAATATCAGAATAACCTGTTGCGTCTATGACTTCGAGAACCTACAGAAAAGTGTGATGCTTATGACCTGGAAAAAGATAGAACAGTTTAGTGAGGATCATCCCATAGAGTTCGTCATGACTTTAATGGAGATTGACGTAGCTCTGGCTTCCCTTGGTGCCGTTCTCAGACTCATCGTCTGGCTGCAGTATGCGGGTGTCATTCCTGTATAGCTATAGCTGGATTGTCGTACTCCAGGTCTCTGAACGTATCACAATTACATGACTTAAGACTTAAACCACATTTTCCAGTTCTTAAAATCAATAAGAAAGTCCTCATCAAAGAACATATACGGATTGATAACATACTTCGTAACATATCCATCTACGTAGAACACCTCTTTTGTGTATTCTTTTCCACCGATGACGACATGCCCCTTTGAATCTCTATAGGAATATACATTGCGAATGTCCACACCTGATGAAACATTCTTTCTATCATGTTTTTCAAGTGTGTTTCTCGTATATTTCATATCACTTTTTGGCAATCGAATGGGCATTCCGCCAAATGCTGTATCTAAGAAAAAAGATTTCTTTTGACCATTTACCTCTATGGGTATAGCATAGCTCCTTAAGGGCATATTTTGCCAGTTTATTTCCAAATCAATACTTCTTTTATAATCATAAGGCACATGCTTATGTAATCTCATTTCATTATCCGATTTCGAAAACTCAACAATTTGGTCGTACAGAAATGACATTCCCATACCGCTTACTCTTTCCGTTTCTGATTTAGTAAAATGAATGTTAGAAATTTCATTTATTGGCGTCGCTATTTTTTCCACAAGATGATGGGGTATAGGTTGGGTAGTTATAATTTCGAGTACTTTAGGCGGAATAATTGGAAGGCTCCCAATTTGATATGTTTCATTGAACTTCATGTCACCACTAAGCAGATTAAATGCAGTTCCACTGGGAAACGGGGGAATCCATTTTTTCTCTTTGTCAATATAGCCATTTGCTTCTAATACATCCCAATCTTCCTGTGTCAATTTTACACAGTCAATGTTATTCCCTGTATCAATCGTCATATAAATCATGTGATGATGATCACCGGAATCAAAAGTTGCCATACATATACCGTTTTTCGAAAAAATGGGAATAACAGCTAACGTATCATAATATGTCGTAGCATACGATATATTGGGGTAATATGCCCTATAGCGATAAACACCCCAAACAATAGCAAACACCAAAAAAGCCAAACCGACAATAGCAAAGATGCGTTTTACAATTTTCTTCCTTTTCATATTGCCAAATCGATTATTATATTAAACATTGTCATTTTTCTCGTTTTATTTTTTTGTATATGCCGCAAAGATAAGAAAAAACTTGTAAATCTCCAAATTATTCTGTCAAATAATCTCAAATAGTTAATGGCCTCGCGTTGTAACTCGACAATGCGAGGCCTTTTTGTGTTTTCCTGTTCAGCATTGTGGATTTAAAAAGTTGTCATACCTATCCAAACGATAAGCTTCTACAACATTAGATAGCGATAGCAACATTATGACTATAAAAGTTGTCATACCTATCCAAACGATAAGCTTCTACAACATTAGATAGCGATAGCAACATTATGACTATAAAAGTTGTCATACCTATCCAAACGATAAGCTTCTACAACTTAATTGCTTGGTGTCATGATGATGTCGTTATGATGTTGTCATACCTATCCAAACGATAAGCTTCTACAACCGGAAGTGAGAACTATCACCGAAACCGAGATTCAGGTTGTCATACCTATCCAAACGATAAGCTTCTACAACCATTACACTTGCTCTGCGTGCCCAAGACCTAAAAGTTGTCATACCTATCCAAACGATAAGCTTCTACAACAGTCCTATATAAAGGACTTTGAAGAAGTCATTTGACCATAGAATGACGTTTCTTTTAACCCTAATGCACTGATTTCACAAGACTTAGCAGTCTCACGGAGATGATTTTCGCAAATATTTTTGTCGTTTTTGTATCAACAAGTCAAAGATCGCTCGTACATCATTATATATTACAGCTCTATCAAACACTTTTTGCCATTTCATCTTTTCTGTTTCTTTTTTCTTCCTTTATGCGTTCACTCATTGCTTCTGCAATGTGGGGAACCTCCAATTGCTCTGTTTCCAGTTTCTTTGCACCTTCATAGCTTCCATGGGCAAAGGAATTGCGAAGTTCAGCAAGGATATCTTCTGCTGGTTTATCATAAATAAGAGAAACAAGAGAGCGGAAGTTGGTTGTCCAATCTATTATGCTGACTTGCTCATATTCTTTCAAGATCTCTTCATCCCAATCTTCTTTCTTTCTATTTCCCATATTCTTATATGCAATTTCACCAAGAATCTTTTTATATTTTACCGTATCTATCTTGTATTTTAAAGCCCTATTATAGTCACCCTTAAGTTCTTTTTTATCATTTTTCATTTTCAAAACTTTATCACCAAGTGAAAGGATGAATTTTTCTTTCTTTTGCTCATATTCCTTATATTTTGATGGATTTGTAAGCTCCAGAATTTGGTGTCCCTCCTCTTCTAATGCCTGTAATTGCTCAAATACCTCTGGTCTAAGACTCTCAAAATGCGCAAAGTCTGTAGTGATGTCATTATACTTCACCGTCATCTCAAATCTGGAATTATCTCCTTTCTCTAATTGTATTTTTGCAAGCATACTCAACAATGTATAGTTAGTGCTGGTAGACGGCAACAAATTCTTTTATAGGCATTCAGCCGTTCCTGGATACTTTACTATCTGTGGAAGAGAAAATGATATCGTCGGTCCTGCTACTCTCCGCATCTTGGAACGTCAAGTAGGACAATGTCTCGGCGGCGTCTTAGCTTAGTATCAGCTGTTAATCTATGGGCAATTTCAAGGTTAATCCCTTGTTTTTGCCCTTTTTAGTGGAATTATTTATAAAAGTAGTAAAAATAATACTAAAACATTTGGAAATAAGTATTATTTTTACTACCTTTGCAGCCGAAAATCAAATCATGACGAAAATGCAAAAGATTAGAGTAGAAGTAGAATGGTGCGATAAGAATTTCGCCGCTACATTAGGAGGTAATGTCCCTGGAAGTGTACTTGTCACCGCAAAAACATACTCCAAACTTCAAAAGGAAGTAAAAGAAACACTAAAATTTCACATTGAGGGAATGGTTGAAGATGGTGACAAAGTGCCACAGTGGTTGGTTGATGGTGATTACGACTTTAAGTGGGTTATGTTGGATACGGCATCATTGCTCCAAAGTTTAGAAGGTATGACTACGATTGCTGCCATTTCGCGTGCTACCGGTATTAACGAGCGGTTGTTAAGCCATTATGCCAATGGACTCAAGCGTCCCAGTGCTAAACAAAGGCAAAAAATCACGGATGGTATACATAGCATCGGTAAGGTATTGATAAATATATAGTCTTACCATGAAATCGCACTTAGAATTAGAGTCTGCAAGTGCCAGTTTGCAGACTCTTTTAATAGTATAATGATAAAGGACAAAGGCGATGACTTCCTACTCAACTATCCTATTCTTGATTTCCTCCTTCATTTTGTAAATAGCAATTATTATATCAATGAATGCTGTAGGTTGCCCGTCAAAAGGCGCCTTGATATTTTCCTTTGATTGTTCAAAAAGGGATCGTATTTTGTTTAGTCCAACAAGAACAGATGGATTACTAATGGTCACTTTCGCTTTGACATAAGAACATTCTTTGAAATAGGAATTAAGTTTTTCGTCATAATCATCTTGGTTGAAAAATGGTTTTAAAGCCATCAAACGTTCTGCTTTGATGTCATCATAAGGCATCCGACACCCCCAATATCCATCACGAATGACTCTCCATAACGTACTGCAAACATCCTGTTGATACTTAGGACTTTTCTTTATAAGCATTGAAATGATGTCATTGAACAGTTTCGTTTCTTTCTCACACCATTCTGATTTGTACTTTCCATTATCATCCAGATGATAACCCAATCCGTCATATAAGTCTAAATATCTAATGACAATCTGCTCGTCAGGCGTTTTTCCTTTTAACTCTTGACGAAGATAAACTTTGCGAAGAAGTCCTGGTTTAAAGCTTCCTTCTTCTATCGGACAAACATTCAGGTGCTTGTCGAAATAATCATAGCATGCGGTAAGATATTTGATGGTCTGAGCTTTTGACAGAGTATCTAATACTTTGTCGTCAGGATGTTGATTGGAGTACTGCGCTACGAGTGAAACGATGTTGGATAAATCAACGAACTCGTCATATCTGTAGGGGGTTATCTCGTAAGATGGGATTTGCGAAAGCCTCAAATAGAATTCCCGACGATCTATTATCTCGTTTCTATTACTTCCATCGGAAAAATACAGTCGGTACGCCATCATATAGCGCGTATAAGGCAATAGGCAAGCCAGATGATGCTTGTTTTCCATAAGGACATCGAGGTACAAGCGTTGTGATGCATGGGGCATCAATGTGAAGTTGTTAAGTGACTCTTGCGCTACCAGTTTCTTTGCGTACTCTCCTATGGTGTATTTCTCGAGTAAAGGTCTTGCGAGGTGGCTCGAATATCCCCAATAGCGCAGGACGGCACTGATAACATACAGCTGGCTCTCCGTTTGGCAGCTGCGAACTACTGTAGCCTCACGAAGCAACATGGCTTTAGCATGACTGGGTAACACATAATTGCTGACGTTTATAATGTCACGATAAAAGTTTGGTATGTTGTCTCCATAGATTTTCCTGATCTGCTGCAGCTGATACTCTACTATGAGGGAGGCTTCGGCATTGCTTACCTCAACTTCTGTGGAATAGTAAGTGTCTCCTGTACGTTGCCGTTCACGTCCAGAAAATAGTCTCCATAAGATATTTATTACCCTTGAACATGTAGACAGGAGTATCTTATTGACTCGTTCCCATTCATTATAAGGTTTACTGTCAACTAATCCTACACATGATATGCCAAGGCTGCTACACGTAAGAAGCCACTCCATTTCACTTTTCACATTGAGCGAACAACACACAAACTGCATCAATGACTTCGGACTGCAAGAGGTTATTAACTGAACCAGACTGGTAAACCGCACCTCAGAGAGCAATTCACTATCAGACACAGATAGGCCTAACAAAGCGACGCGGCTTGTGAGTTCGTCGGTACATTGTCTGATGATGCGATAAGCCTTTTCCACCTTTATCTTGTCATCGTTACTTATGGGTATCATGGGAACTTGCAGGTCACGATTGTCTCTTAATTCTTTAATCAAGTCGCTACAATACTGCTTTTGTCTTACCATTTCCTCGTCAGCAGAACCACATTGGTCAATCCAGTAAAGCAATAACGTGCTGGTTTGTTGAACAATTCTTATCACATTGTCTGGTGTGTCATTCAGAAAAGTGTTAAGCAGGTCTACATACTTCAAGGCCTTCTGTCCGTCTTTTATGCGCTCAACATTGTTCTTCGTGTAGTCAAGCATTTCCCTAACACTATTTCTTAACGGGTTAGTATAGTCCATGTAATAGTTGAT
>JAEEGL015135745.1_pt1 | contig 15045 bp, 15 predicted proteins | sample 9134231 | NCBI WGS metagenome assembly JAEEGL01 (sample SAMN16246548, study PRJNA631951) | gut metagenome | biome: gut microbiome; feature: rumen; material: fiber-attached | host: Bos | place: Iran: Karaj | collected 2018-10 | reverse complement strand
TGTGTGCTCGATACGATCGAGAATTACCCTTCACGTATCCTTGCAGCACGGGAAACACTGAAAAGACTTTCCTTATTGGAAGATCCGGCACTCTCTTCACTGCCCGGCCGCATCGTGCTGCACGAAGGCGATGCATCAGACATTCTGCCTGTGCTTTCAGGCCCTTATGACCTGATCTTTATGGACGCTGCAAAGGGACAGTATATCCGGTGGCTGCCGGAGGTCTTGAGGCTTTTGTCAGACCGCGGCGTTTTGGTATCGGATGACGTGCTGCAGGACGGAGATGTCTTGAAGCCGCGGCAGGAAGTGCGGCGGCGGGACAGAACGATCCACAAGCGCATGACGGAATATCTAAAGGCATTGATGCAGACGGAAACGCTTTCGTCTGTCGTTTTGAATATCGGAGACGGGGTCGCTCTGACCGTAAAAAAGAAGCCGCAGGCTTCTATGGATCAAGACGTCCGGGATCCGCAGGATGTTTGACAGGAGGAGAAGATGGATTATCAGAAGTACATCGACATCGTTCACGAGCAGCAGAAGATTCTGGAGGTGGACGGCTTTACGCGCGAAGACGCGCTGAAACTCGGTAATCTGATCATCGAGAACGGCAAGAAAATGTTCCCGAAGCCGATCAGCTGCCGAATCGATCTCAGGGAAGTCACGGTGTTTTTCCACATCATGGATGGCGCGTCGATCGAGAATGAGAACTGGATGCGCAAGAAACTGAACGTTTGCCGCGTGACCGGCGAGACTTCGTTCGTGAATCATCTGATGATCGAAGGCCCGGACCATTATGAGGGCTTTGAATGGGCGCTAGAGACCGGATCCTATGCGACCCGCGGAGGCTGTGTGCCGATCAAGAACACGAAGGGCGAGACCTACGGCTGGGTCATGGTATCCGGCCTTGCCCAGGAAGAGGATCATCAGCTGAACGTACAGTCCATGGCCGAATATCTGGGCCGTAAGATCCCTACCGTTCTGGACGGAGGCTTCTCTTTCGTCAAGCGGCAGAAGTAAGCTTCATATAACTGACAGTATAATCAAAGCAGGTCCCGGAAGGACCTGCTTTATACTTGCCAAAAAACGGTTAATGCCGCAAAAACGCGGAATTAAGGTGACTAATCCGCACATTCGGCGGTGTATTCGGGATCGATTCCGTCATATGATATAAGTGCCGGGACAAAGAATAATCCGGCAGAGAACCTTGAAATAGAAAAAACATATAAATCACAGGAGGAAAAAAATGGATCCAATTCTGATCATCATCCTCGCAGCCGTCATCGTGCTGCTGGCAGTCATCGTGGCGACAGGCTATGTGAAGGCGCCGCCTGACAGGGCCTACATCATCTCGGGCTTCCACAGGAATCCGAGGATCCTGATCGGCCAGGCAGGCATCAAGATCCCCTATCTGGAGAGAAAAGACGATCTGGTGCTGAAACAGATCTCGATCGACATCAAGACGAACGGCTACGTGCCGACACTGGACTTTATCGGCGTGGACATCGACGCAGTTGCGAAGGTCCGCGTCAAGACCGATCCCGAAGGCATCAAGGTCGCGATGAAGAACTTCCTGAACATGAATGAGAAGCAGATCTGTGAAGCACTGACAGACTCCCTGCAGGGCAACATGCGTGAGATCATCGGCACGGTCAAACTGAAAGAACTGAACACCGACCGCAAGAAATTCGGCGACGAGGTGCAGTCGAAGGCGCAGACCGACATGAATGCGCTGGGTATCGAAATCATCTCGTGCAACATTCAGCGGATCGACGATGAGAAGGGACTGATCATCGCACTGGGCCAGGACAACATGTCCCAGATCCAGAAGGATGCTTCGATCGCGAAGGCGCAGGCCGAAAAGGACGTGGCGATCGCCGAGGCGGAAGCCAAGAGAATGGCGAATGACGCACAGGTCGCGGCTGAGACGGAGATCGCTTCGAAAAAGAACGAGCTGAGGATACGCCAGGCGGAACTGAAGCATGAATCGGACATCAAGCAGGCTGTGGCCGACGCTGCTTACGAGATCCAGAAGGAAGAACAGCGCAAGACGATCGAGATCACGACCGCGAACGCGAACATCGCACGGCAGGAACGTGAGATCGAACTGAAGAGGAAACAGGTCGAAGTGACCGAGCAGACGCTCGAAGCTGAGATCAAGAAGAAAGCGGAAGCTGAAAAATTCGCGCGCCAGCAGCGTGCGGAAGCTGAGCTCTTTGAGCGTCAGCGGAAAGCTGAAGCAGAGAAGTTTGAACAGGAGAAGGAAGCGGAAGCGCGGAAGATCAAAGCGGAAGCCGAGATGTACGCGCGCCAGCAGGAAGCCGAAGGCATCCGTGCGGTCGGCGAGGCAGAAGCGAAAGCCATTGAAGCAAAAGGCATCGCAGAGGCGGAAGCGCTGGAAAAGAAGGCAGAGGCCATGAAAAAGTACGGCCAGGCTGCCATGATGGAAATGATCGTCAAGGCGCTGCCCGAAATGGCGCGCGAGATCGCAAAACCGATGGAGAACATCGACAAGATCACGATCATCGACAGCGGGAACGGACAGACAGGCGTGCACACGATGGGCGGTTATGTCCCGGCGGTGCTCGCAAAAACGATCGAGACCGTCAAGGAAACGACAGGTCTTGACATCACTGAGATCATGAAGGCGGAGACTTACGATGCGAAGGTCAACAAAAACGTGAGCATCTCAGGCCTTTCGAAAGAAGATGCCGCAAAGGCAGTGGAAGAGAATCTCTGAAGCCGTTGAACGAAGAAGAACTTCAGAGCGTGAAGAAGGCCCGGGGAGCGATCCCCGGGCCTTGACTTTTTTGCGGGCGCTTTCTGCAGCGAAGTATTAAAAACGCTTCTTCATAACCTGTGCGTTCAGGTTTTCCTTTACGGTCCCATAGATCCCTTCGGCATCCAGACCGTTGGCCCGGAGCAGTTCGGCGTACTTTCCGCTTTCGCCGAACTTGTCCCTGACGCCGATGCGCTTTAGACGCACGGGGCACTGCTCGGAAAGGACTTCGGCGCAGGCGGAGCCGAACCCGCCGAGAATGTTGTGTTCTTCGACGGAGAAGACGCAGCCTGTCTTTTTCGCGCTTTTAATGAGCGTTTCCGCATCGAAAGGCTTTACCGTGGTATATTCCAGCACTTCGGCCGAAACGCCCTCCATTTCAAGCATTTCAGCAGCCTGAAGGGCATTGGAAAGAAGAGAACCGCAGACGGCGAGCGTCAGGTCCTTGCCTTCCCTCAAAACGTTTGCCTTTCCGGGAATGACGGAAGTCTCATATGCATCGTGCAGTTCCGGCACGGCCTCCCGGGAGATGCGGATATAGCAGGGACCTTCAGTGTCGATCATCGCGCGGATCGCACCGCGGGTCGTCGAGATGTCCGTCGGCGTGAAGATCTTCATGTTCGGCAGGGAACGGAGCACGCCGATATCCTCGATCGTCTGGTGAGATGCCCCGTCAGCGAAGTCCGACAGACCTGCGTAGGCGCCGCAGAGTTTGACGTTCAGGTCGTTATAAGCCGCAAAAGAGCGGACGTCATCACCCGCGCGGAGAGCCACGAGAAAACCGAAAGAGGATGCGAAGGGGATGAGGCCGGAAGCCGCGAAACCGGACGCGATGCCGACCATGTTGCCTTCGGCGATGCCGCAGTTGAAGAATCGGTCCGGATACGCTTTCGCGAAGAAGTGCGACTGGGTGCTCGCGGATACGTCCGCATCGAGAACGACGAGGCGTTCATATTCCGCACCGAGTTCCTTCAGCGTTTCGCCGTAAACGACGCGCTGTGCCTTCGGTTCATAAATCATAGCCGTCACCTCCGAAAATGGTCCTGATGATCTCGAAGTCATCGTCGCCGATCGTCTTGCCGTGCCAGATGTTTTTGCCTTCCATGAACGGGACTCCCTTGCCCTTAACGGTGTTCGCGATGATGACCGACGTCCCGGTCTCGGGATCATCCGCCCAGTTCAGCGCGTCGAAGATCTCGCGAAAGCTGTGACCGTCGATCTCCTTCGTTCTGAGCCCGAAGGCACGGATCTTTTCAGAAAGGTCGCCTGTCGGCATGATTTCTTCCTCCGTCCCGTCCAGCTGCACGCGGTTGCGGTCGATGATGACCGTCAGATTGCCGGGCTGCCATTTGTTGGCCGCCATGAAGGCTTCCCAGTTCTGGCCTTCGTCCATTTCGCCGTCTCCGCACAGCACGACGACCTTATAGTCTTTATCCTGAACTTTTGCGGCGAGCGCCATGCCGATGCCGGCCGAGATGCCCATGCCGAGCGACCCGGTCGAGAGTTCCACGCCCGGCACCTTGTCGCGGCAGGGATGACCCTGCAGGATGCTGCCGAATGTCCGCAGCGTACCGAGTTCTTTTTTGTCAAAATAGCCGCATTCAGCCAGTACCGCGTAGAGGATCGGCGCAGCGTGGCCTTTGCTGAGGATGAAGCGGTCTCGGTCCGGATCGTCCGGCTTTTCTGAGGAAACGTTCAATGCCTTGAAGTAGAGGGCGGACAGAAGCTCGACGGCGGAGAGAGAGCCGCCGGTATGCCCGGAGCCTGCCTTATGGATCATGGAAAGGACCGTTTTTCGCAGCTCGGTCGCTTTGTTTTCCAATGCCCGTAATTCTTCTTCCGAATAAGTGATCATATTTACCTCTGAAAACGGCCGCAGGAAAACCTGCGGCCGTATGTGTTTGATGACGGATCAGTCTTCAGGCGCCCAGGACTTGATCGCGGCGATCGAGCCGCCCATGTCGCAGAGCTGCTTCGGCGCACAGATCGCGTCGATGACATAGCATTTGCCGTTCGCTTCGGACTCTTCTTTCGCGCGCTTCAGGGCGGCAGCCAGCTCATCCGGCGTGAAAACGCGTTCGGCCTTGCAGCCGTATGCCTCGCCGAGTTTCACGTAGTCGATCGTGCCGTCCTGATTGTAAGGCATCGCGACCGCGTATTCGAACCCCAGACCGACCTGATTCTGGCGGATCAAACCGAGGTAGGCGTTGTTCAGGACCACGACGATGATCGGCTTGTGGAAGACCGACGCGACGGCGATTTCCTCGCCCATGAACGTCAGACCGAAATCGCCCACGACCGTGACGCAGGTGTTCTCAGGCTTTGCGACCTTCATGCCGAAAAGGCCGGGGATCTCGAAACCGAGCGTGCCGGCGCCGCCGGAGGGCAGGTACTGCTGCGCCTTTTCGATCTCCTGCAGCTGACCGGACCAGATCTGCGTGATGCCGCAGCCGGAGGAGAAGATCGTGTTTTCGTCAAACGCCTTGTTGACTTCCTCGAAGACACGGTGAGGCATCATCGGGACCTGATCATAAGAGGTCTTCCGTTTCAGTTCCTTCCGAAGGACCTGCAGCTCCTCGATGCGCTTCTCGCAGAACGGCTCGCCGTCGAAGCACTTCACAAAAGCTTCGATGAAGAGCTTCGCGTCGGAAACGACTGCAACGTCCGGTTCAAAGACCATGCCGATCTGCTTCGGTTCAACATTCACATGGATGAACCTGCGGCCTTCCCTGTATGTCTTTAAGTCGCCCGTATGTCTGTCGGAGAAGCGGTTGCCGATCGCAAGCACGACGTCGGAATCCATGAAGACGCGGTTGCCGATCGGCTGGCCGACCTGGATGCCCGCATGACCGGCATTTAGCCGGTGGGTCTCGGGGATGCCGCCCTTTGCCATATAGGTGGTGATGACCGGGATATTGTATTTCTCGGCGAACTCAACGACTTCAGCCGTGCAGCCGGAGAGCACGCAGCCGCCGCCCATGATGATGACGGGCTTTTTCGCGGACTTCAGCAGTGATACGGCTGCAGCTATGTCTTCGTTCTTCGGAGCGGTTTTCTCGACCGGGATCGGCTCATATGCATTGATGTCAAATTCCAGCTCAGCCTTCTGGATGTCTAACGGAAGCTCGACAAGCACAGGGCCGGGACGGCCGGAACGCATTAAGAAGAATGCTTCGCGCATGACTTCCGGCAGATCCTGAGCGTTATGAAGAGACCAGGCTTTCTTCGTGACGGTCTTGACGATGTCAGGCATGTCGACACACTGGAACGGTTCCTGGTGAAGCTGTCCCACGTTTGCCTGTCCCACGATCGCGAGGACCGGCATCGAGTCGATGAAAGCGGTGTAAAGGCCTGTCACGAAGTTCGTGGCGCCCGGGCCGGCAGAGCAGATCGCCAGCGCGATCTCATGCTTTGCGCGGTAGTAGCCGTCGGCCGCGTGGACCGCCGCTTCTTCGTGGCGCATCGTGAAATGTTCGATCGGCGCGCCTTCCAGGTATTTATAGACCGGGTTGATCGCTGCGCCGGGGATGCCGAAGGCGGTTGTGATGCCTTCCTTGACTAGGATCTGCACCAATGCTTCAGAAACTGTCATCATAGTAAGAATTCCCTTTCGTATAATATTGAATAGAAATGTTCAAAAACGGCTATTTTCATTATAGACTTACAGCATTTATAAGTCAATGAAGGATGCGTCTTTTTTCCTTGCGTTTTTCACCGCTTTTTGGCATAATGAAAACATGACGGACTACACGGAATTACAAGACAATCTTGAAGCGGTCACGGAAGACGTTCCGCATCTTATCGCGAATCTGGCCAATGCCTCGGCTTACATTTACGAGGCGCTGCCGGATCTGAATTGGTGCGGTTTTTACCTGACAGAGGGGGAAAAGCTGGTCCTCGGCCCGTTTCAGGGCAGGGCGGCCTGTGTTGAGATCCCTTACGGAAAGGGCGTCTGCGGGACGGCCGCATTAAAGGACGAGACGCTGCTCGTGGAGAACGTCCATGATTTTGACGGGCATATTGCCTGCGACTGCGCGTCAAACTCCGAGATCGTCGTGCCTCTGCATGATCCTGAAGGGACCGTTTTCGGCGTGCTCGACATCGACAGCCCGCTGTTTTCACGCTTTACGCAAGAAGACAGGACAGGCCTTGAAGGGTGTGTCCGCGTCCTGGAGAAGACGCTGTTCGGCGATGGAAAGGCCTGACATGTACGACTATCTTTTGTTCGATCTTGACGGAACTCTGACGGATTCGGCGCCCGGCATCATGAATTCGGTACGATACGCGCTGAAGCATTTCGGCGTGCAGGAACGCGCTGACGCACCGCTTCAGTTGTTCGTCGGGCCTCCGCTGATCGCGTCCTTCAAAAAGTATTACGGCTTTTCGCCTGAACAGGCGGAAGAGGCCGTAAGTGTATACCGGGAGTATTTCGTGCCGAAGGGCATGTTCGAGAACAGTGTGTATCCCGGGATCCCGGAAACACTGCAGCACCTGAAGGAGAACGGGAAGCATCTTGTCGTCACGACGGCAAAACCGGAACTTTTCGCACGGCAGATACTCGAGCACTTCGGGCTGCTTCCGTACTTTGAATTCGTCGGCGGCGCGACCTTTGAGGAGACCAGAACGAAGAAATCCGAGGTCATCGCATACGTCATGGAAACGCTGGGCATCACGGACAAGGCATCTGCGCTGATGATTGGAGACCGCGAGGACGACGTCTTGGGCGCCCGCGAAAACGGACTGGACTGTGCCGCGGTCCTTTACGGATACGGTTCGATGGAGGAACTGATGGCCTTTTCGCCGAAATTTCTGATGGACAACGTGCAGGATCTGAAGATCCTGGCACAATTCTGAGCGTTACGCGGATTAAACGTACGTATTCCGCAACTTCTGCGGTTTATCATCAGGGGTGCCGCTGATATAATCAAGGCATCTCAATCATAAAAGGAGGGAATCTTATGGAACCCGGAACCATTATTACCATAGTGGTCATCATCGCGTTGCTCGCGCTGATCGTCACGAACATCCGTATCGTCCCGCAGGCCACGTCCTACGTCATCGAGCGGCTCGGCAAGTATCACGCGACTTGGGAGGCAGGCCTGCATGTGAAGGTCCCGCTCATCGATCAGGTCGTGAAGATCATGACCTTGAAGGAGCAGGTGCTCGACACGCCCCCGCAGCCTGTTATCACGAAGGATAACGTCACGATGCAGATCGACACGATCGTTTATTTCCACATCTTCGACCCCAAAATGTTCGCTTACGGCGCTGTCGATCCGGTCTTTGCCATGGGCAACCTCACAGCCACGACACTGCGTAACATCATCGGCGAACTGAAGCTTGACGAGACCCTGACGTCCCGCGACACGATCAATGCCACGCTGACCAAGACGCTGGACGATGCGACGGATCGCTGGGGCATCAAGGTCACCCGCGTGGAATTAAAGAACATCATCCCGCCGGCTGAGATCCAGAACGCGATGGAGAAGGAAATGAAGGCCGAGCGTGACCGCCGCCAGACCGTCCTGCAGGCAGAAGGCCATAAGCAGGCTGTCATTACGAGAGCGGAAGGCGACAAGCAGGCGCTGATCCTGGCCGCGGAAGGCGAACGCGACGCGCGCATCGCCCGTGCGGAAGGCGAAGCGAGAGCGGTGTATCTGGCGAAGAAAGCGGAGGCTGACGGTCTGAAGGCTTTAAAGGAAGCAAACGTCGACGCCGCAGTGATCGAGCTGAAGAAGTACGAGGCCCTCACGAAGATGGCCGACGGCAAGGCTTCTAAGTTGATCATCCCGACAGACGCCGTGCAGGCAGTAAAGGCAAACGTGCTCTTTACGGAGACCACGGGCCTCGGCGACCACATCATTCCGGCAACGGACGATGCGGCTTCTTCAGAGGAAGATCCCTGCTGCCCGCCGGAAGCACAGCACAGGCCGGGCGATGCCGATCTGAAGCACTGACCCTTTTACAGAGCCGATCTGCATCTGAAACGGCAGAATAACGGTTTCTATTCCGCCATTGTTACCCTTTATGCATTCAGGCCTTCGTGCTAAGATCATGACATAAAGGAGATGACGAACAATGTTGATTTTAGGTTTGATTTTCGGCGCGTTAGAGATGATCCTTCCGATCGTGGCAGTGATTGCGGTCATCGCGATCTTCTGGGGCCTGTTCAAAGTGGTCTTCCGCCTTGGATGGAACCTCTTCAAGGGAGGCCTCGTACTGTCAGGCATCGTGCTTCGTTCGGTGGTCGGCCCGTTCGTCGTGGCAGCACTGATCGTAACGCTGTTTTTGATCATCCTTTAACACAGCCTACAAGACCGGAGGGCCGTCGCACTTAGATGAGTGCGGCGGCTCTTTTTTTGCGCTTTTTGACTGCTCAATGAAGCGTGCTGTCCTGTATGTTCATCTCTGAAAGAAGAGGCATGCGCGAACAGGTGTTGACAATAGTAAACAAATATAGTACAATCGTAAACATGGATAACTCAAAGCTGGTCATCAGACCGAAAAGGTACAGAGAAGTAACGAGCGTCGTATCGGCCAGGCTTCCGAACGACATGATCCGGCAGTTGGACAGGGTGGCGGAGGACACCGGGCACAACCGCAATGAGGTCATTGCCATTTGCCTGGAGTTTGCGATCGATCACATGGAGGCAGGGAAGAACTGATGAAGAAGCAGTTGAAAAACCGGCTGTTCGACATCGTGCTGGTTCTGATCGTGTTCGGCGTCATGGCACTTGCAAACGCGCTGCCGCAGCAGGGATACGCCGCTTGGCAGAACGCGCAGGATTGGCAGAGCAGGCAGCAGGCAGCTTTCTATTTGTTCGGGCAGGAGTAACGACATGCTGCTGATCGAAAGGACAAAGATCGAATACGGACAGGATCCCATGGGCATTTCAAGGGATCCCCGCTTTACGTGGATCATAAAGAGCAGCAGGCAGAACGTGAGGCAGGAACGCTTCCACGTTCAGATCTCGGAGGATGAAGCATTTTGTACGCTCGTTCTTGACGAAGAACGGGTAAGCGGCGAATCGGCAAACGTGCGGTTCGGACTGGAACTGAAGGATTTTACGGTCTACTATTTCAGGGTATGCTGCACGGACGATTCAAAAGAGTCGTCCGGATGGTCTGAAGTGAACACGTTCACGACTTCCTTTTACAGGAATGCGCGCTTCACAGCCCGGTTCATCACCGTGGAGACCGAAGAAGACCGGAACGATTCGAAGGGAACATACCTCAGAAAAGAGATCAGAATCACGAAGCCCGTCCGTTCGGCTTTTGCGGCCGTGACGGCGAAGGGGCTTTACTCGTTTCATATCGACGGAGCAAAGATCGGACGGGATGAACTGAGTCCGGGATGGACATCCTATCATCACCGCCTTTTATACCAGACATACGACGTGACGAAGGAACTGGAGGTCCCGGGCACGCATTGTCTCGGCGCGCACCTGTGCGCAGGCTGGTATAAGGGGCGCATGGGCTTCGCAAAAGGAGTTGAGAGGAACCTCTACGGAGAAAAGACCGCCTTTCTTTGCGAGATACACATCCGTTATGAAGACGGTACAAAGGAGACTGTCGTCACCGATGATTCATGGGAAGGACACGCGTCTCCGGTCGTTTTTTCCGAGATCTACGACGGGGAAGTGTACGATGCGAGGCTCCGGATTCCGTCCTGGGCATGTCCCGGAGGCGTGTCAGAAAATTGGACAAGCGTTTTTTCGTTTCCGGCGGACAATTCCGTGCTGCAAAGCGGCCCGCGCTGCCCGGTGCGTAGGATCAGGGAACTGCCAGCAAAACGGATATTCAGAACACCTGAAGGAGACACGGTCATCGATTTCGGCCAGAACATGGCCGGACAGATCCGGATCGAACTCCCCGATTCACACGAAGGCGACGTGATCGAGCTTGACTGCTTCGAGACGCTTGACGCAAAAGGCAACGTTTACACGGAGAACCTCAGGACCGCGAAGAACCGGATCGTCTATATATGCGGCGGGGGACCGGTGCGCTACACTCCGCATTTTACGTATCAGGGATTCAGGTACGCGAAGATCGCATCGTTCATAGACGGAATGACGCCTGAGAAAGGACATTTCACGGCTTTTGCATTACATTCCGACATGGAGGAGACCGGCGAGTTCGACTGCTCGGATCCAGACCTGAACGCGCTCTGGCATAACATCACATGGGGGATGAGAAGCAATTTCGTGGACATCCCGACCGACTGCCCGCAGCGTGACGAACGTATGGGCTGGACCGGAGACGCGCAGATATTCTGCCGGACCGCGGCATTTCTGATGCAGACGGAAACGTTTTTCGAGAAGTGGCTCGAGGACGTGTCAGCGGACCAGGGCCCCGACGGGGCGGTCTCGCACGTCGTCCCGGATCCGTATACCGTCCGTTATTCCCCGGATGCCGAATCCGGTTTCATCAGGAACGGCTCGCAGGGCGCCGCAGCCTGGGGAGACGTCATCGTGCTGAATCCGTGGAACCTGTACCTTGCATACGGAGACCGCCGGATCCTCGAAGACCGGTATGACTCCATGAAGAAGTGGATCGGCTTCATGAAGGCACATGCAGACGGCTGCGTCTGGACTTACAAGACGCAGTTCGGGGACTGGGTCGCGCTGGATGCAGAGCCCGGAAGCTACCATGGAGCAACGCCCGACACTTTCACTTCGGCAGCCTACTACGCTTACGTGACCGGCGTCATGGCGAAGATCGCTTCCGTGCTTGGCAAGGGAGAAGACAAAAATAGATTCGCGTCTCTTCATGAAGTGCTCCGAAAAGACTTCGGACGGCGGTTCTTTGATGAGAATACCGGAGGCATGACGATCCCGACGCAGACCGCGCACGTTCTTGCGATCCGGTTCGGCCTGGTGCCCGGACCCTTTGCGGAAGGGACCGTAAGGGAGCTTCTGAAGCTCCTTGCAGAACGAAACGGACATCTTGCGACCGGATTCGTCGGTACGCCGTACATCTGCTTCGCTCTTTCCTCGTCAGGACACCTGAAGGAAGCCTACGAACTGCTTCTGAAGGATGATTATCCCTCATGGCTATATCAGGTAAAAAAGGGCGCGACCACGGTATGGGAACACTGGGACGGACTGAAGCCGGACGGCACGATGTGGAGCCCGGCAATGAATTCGTTCAATCATTACGCATACGGTGCCGTGGGCGACTGGATGGCGCAGGTGATATCAGGCATACGGCAGGATGAGAAGGCTCCCGGTTACCGGCATGCCATCCTGTATCCGCAGCCGGGCGGCGGCCTTACATACGCGAAGGGAACGCTTGAGACCGAATACGGAACGCTGTCCTGCAGCTGGAAAAAGACCAAAGACGGGTATGAAGTCAGCGTTCGGATACCGGCAAACGCATCGGCGCTGTTGAAGTTCGATACGCCGGACGGCCTGTTTGAGAAAGAACTGGGCTCCGGACAGTACGATTTCATTTTTCCGGAAGCAGATTGATCATAACCCGGAAGAAGTCCCGGCGATTCATCCCACCCCTGGAAAGGAGAAAAAACATGCAGTTCAGGGAACAGATGCTGAAAAAAGCGCTGACGTTCAGTTTTGACGACGGCATCACGCAGGATATCCGGATGATCGAGCTCTTGAACAAATACGGTTTGAAAAGCACCTTCAATCTGAATTCGGAGCTTTTGGGCGGACACAGGATCCTGATCCGGGAAGGATTGAGGATCGCTCATTACAAGATCGCGCCGGAGGATGTGAGATACGTTTACGAGGGACACGAGATCGCTTCGCATACCCTGACGCATCCGAACCTGACGACGCTTGACAGGGAGCAGATCATCCGTCAGGTCGAAGAAGACCGGAAGAGACTGACGGAACTGGCGGGATACGAAGTCATCGGAATGGCTTACCCGGGCGGCGGCATCAACCATGATCTTCGTGTCGCGGACATCGTAAGGAAGAACACGGGCATTCGGTACAGCCGCACGATCATCACGACAGGATCATTCGGGCAGCAGGAGGATCTGTACCGTTTCAGCACGACCGCACACTGCCTTGACTGGGAGAGGCTCATGGAACTGGGGCGAACGTTTGCCGAGCTTGAAACAGAGGAGCCGGCGCTGTTCTCCGTGTGGGGGCACGCCTATGAGATGGACTATGATCCGCAAAACTGGATCAGGCTGGAAGCGTTCTGCGAGATGCTTTCGGGCAGGAAAGAAATTTTTTACGGAACGAACAGGGAAGTCCTGCTGTGATGACGGAAGGTCCGATAAGGGCACTGAAACAGAGCGGGACACGGAGAAAAGACAAAACGCCGGCTGAAAAACGCCGGCGTTCGTGTTTGTCTTTCGGGTTGAAAAACCGCTTTCGGGGTGGTATGATATTATCCGAGTAAATGTCCCTTTTCGGCAAACGGATAAAGGGCAGAAAAACCGGACAGATTTCTTTAACGAAGGGAGCACCCGCATGATCTACAATGAGTTTCAGAATGAACAGCTTTCCATGCTTGGCTTCGGCTGCATGCGCCTTCCGCTGAATGCGGACAAGAGCGTTGACGTGGAGCAGGTCCGGGAGATGACCCGCTACGCGTTCGATCACGGAATCAACTATTTCGACACGGCATATCCGTATCACGGCGGAAAATCGGAGCTCATCATGGGCGAGATCCTGAAAGACTATCCCAGAGACAGCTTTAACCTGGCTTCCAAATATCCGGGACACCAGATCGCTTCGGAGTATCATCCGGACGAGGTCTTTGAAGAACAGCTTAAGAAGTGCCGGGTCGATTATTTCGATTATTATCTTCTGCATAATGTCAACGAGCATTCGATCGAGGTCTATGAGGACGGAAAGTGGGGCATCCTGCCGTACTTTGCCGAGCAGAGAAAGAACGGCCGCATCCGTCATCTGGGCTTCTCCACGCATGCCCGTCCGGAGACGATCAGGGCATTTCTGGATTACTGCAAAGAGATCGGCGTTGAGATGGAATTCTGTCAGATCCAGCTGAATTATGTGGACTGGACGCTTCAGTACGCAAATGAAAAAGTGGACATTCTGAACGAATACGGCGTCGGGATCTGGGTCATGGAGCCGATCAGAGGCGGCGCGCTTTCTGACGACTGCAGGTCGGCCTTCCGATTCCTTCAGGATATCCCGGGCATCAAGGTCGTGCTGTCGGGCATGTCGAATCTGAAGCAGATGCAGGAGAACATAGAGACCTTCGACGTCCGTGATCCGCTGACTGAAGAAGAACGCGCTGCGCTCCTGGAGAAGGCGGAGCGCTTAAAGAACGCAGTGCCGTGCACGCGCTGCCGGTACTGCACGGACGGGTGTCCGATGCAGCTTGACATCCCCGTGCTGATCGCGGGCTACAACGACGCGAAATTCGGCGGCATGGTCGCGTTCCATCAGCTGGACGCCCTGCCGGAAGACAAACTGCCGTCGGCCTGCATCGGCTGCGGCGCCTGCGCGGCGATCTGCCCGCAGAACATCGACATCCCTGCCGTCCTCGCTGATTTCGCGGATCTTTACGACAAGTCTGAAAAGTGGGCGGACATCTGCAAGAGACGAGAGGAAGAAGCGCGCAGAATGAAGGAAGAGAAGAAAGCGCAGGAAGGCTGAAGCGGGAGGAACGGTACTTTTCGATGAACGGCAACGATACGGCAAGACACTGGCTATACGGCATCCTGATCACGTTGCTGATCGGATCGTCCTATTGCGTCTTTTCGAACTTCCTGATCCGTATCGCAGGCATCCCGGACGTTTCCCTGGTCGGTAACGACCCGGTTTCCCTGATGGAGAGGGACAGTCTTACACTGCTGATCCTTCTGGAGGTGCTTGTTGCGCCCGTCATCGAGGAACTGCTGTTCAGAAAGCTGTTTTACGGGAATCTGCGGATGCGCATGGGATGGGTGCCTGCGGCACTGATCGTATCGGCGGTATTCGCGATCCTGCACCTGAATATCGCTCAGGCGGTCTATGCGTTCGTTTTCTCGCTGATCCTGTGCGAGATCGCGGAGAGGACCGCGAACTGGTACCTGTGCGTATGCGCTCACGTATCCGCGAACGTCTGCGCGATCATGTCGGCGCGGCTTGAACCGTGGAACGCCATGCTTTTAAGCCGACCGGCGGTCACTGTGATCCTGGCAGGAGCTCTTCTACTTGCCGGCCTGCTTCTGCTCGTCTTATTCGAGCGCCGGATCACGGCCTTCCAAAAGCACTGGTAATCGGACAGAGGCGATCTTAAGAGAAGATAATGGCATTTACACATCTGCATGTTCATACTGAATACAG
>JAEEGL014816722.1_pt1 | contig 15045 bp, 13 predicted proteins | sample 9134231 | NCBI WGS metagenome assembly JAEEGL01 (sample SAMN16246548, study PRJNA631951) | gut metagenome | biome: gut microbiome; feature: rumen; material: fiber-attached | host: Bos | place: Iran: Karaj | collected 2018-10 | reverse complement strand
GGGCCGATTTTCTCGAGATTCTCGGCTGGCGTCTTGCGGTCGATACTATAAAGCATCACCTCTCGGGGCTTGATTTGGAGGTAGGCACTCAAGAGGGCATCCAGCTCCTCGTCGGTCGTATTGTCAAAGCGCTTGCCGTCAAACTCGCCACGCAGCATGATGGTCTGCACCACGCACTGGCCATTGAAGCGCTTGAGGTCGGCAATGACACCTTCGGGGAGACAGTTGGGCGAAACCGGGCGGTTAATGGCAATAAAGGTGCGGGGAATGGCACTGTCGAGCTTGAGGATATTGTTGTCCACCTTGAGCAGGGCTTCCACCACCTGGGGCTTACCGGCCATGGTCGAATTGCTGAGGACCGAAACCTTGGCGTTGGGGAAATACTCGGTGCGCAGGCGCAGGACGTCCTCGACCACCTTCTTGAACTCGGGGTGCAATGTGGGCTCTCCGTTGCCCGAGAAGGTGATGACATCGAGCGTCTGGCCCTCCTGCTTCATCTCCTCGAGTTTGTGCTTGAGCTGTTTTTTGACAGCTTCCCGTGAGGGGACACCGTCCTTGCCCGGTCCCTGAGCGTTGAATCCAGCCTCGCAATAGAGACAGTCAAACGAACAGATTTTGCCGTCGTTGGGCATGAGGTTGATACCAAGTGACATTCCCAACCTGCGGCTGTGAATGGGACCATATATCGTCGAATGGAAAAGTACTGTTTGCATGATCTATATTAGTTTTAAGTATTGTTACTGTAATTACACATTATTAATTATATATAATCAAACAAGATTCATCTGTTGCAGGATGTCGGTGACATCGATATGGGAGAGGGTGCGGCGCTGTTGCAAGGCATCGGCAAAGGTATCCATCGCCTTTCTCACCTGGGAGTTGCTGAATAGGCGCATCATGTTGTCAAACGCCTCGTCAAAGATGGGCTCCACCTCATCGCGTTCCAGGTTGCAATAGTCACGGCCGTCCTCGTAGGCCGCATTGAACAACTCATCGCGCAGCTTGTTGTCCACCTTGTCATTGTCGAGCACCATACGGCGGCACAGGGCATTGGCAACCGCCAGCCCCACCGAGATACGGTAATGCCCCAGAATATATTTCCATGCCCCGCGGGGCGACAATCGAGGATTGCCCGCGAAGAAGAACTCCGGCGTGAACTGGATACACCCGGGTCCCTCGGCGTCAAGCGTGACGGACGTGAACAGGTTATCGGCCTCGAGCACAGCAAGACCGAGCGCCATGCCTGCCACGCCATAACTCTTGTCGAGTTCATCACGATATTTCATTTCTCTTTTTTCTGCCATAGCATTTTTATTTGCGGCCAAAGTCGGCTGGAATCTCGCCCCACTCGCTCGTCTTCCACTTGAGCAAGGCATTACGCCACGTGTGGGTGGCCAACCAGCGCTCTGCACGGCCGATGATTACGAACAGGGGCGCATTGGCATCGGTACGCGCCAATTTGGTGCGGCACTGTTTGGCCCTGATCCATGACAACGCCGTCTTGCTATCACTATAGATAGCGGTGTGGTCATTGCCCTGGTTGTGAAACAGCGCGAGCGCATGCACGATAGCAAGAAACTCTCCAATGTTGTTGGTCGCATCGGGGAATGGCCCCTGGTGGAACAATTCCACGCCGGTGGGCACGTCCACACCTCGATATTCCATCAAGCCTGGATTGCCGGCACAAGCGCCGTCAACGGCGATGCTGTCGCGCACGATGTCGGGAATGGCCTCATAGTTGACAAACTCCTGCGGCGCACGGGCTATCGCCCTGAGGATATCCATCTCGCCCGGGTCGTTGCGGAAGGCTTCGACCGCTTCTTGCTGAGAATTAAACGCCTTGTAGCGGGCACCAGGAAACCCGTTGACTCGCGACTCACATTCTGCCCATGAGTCACAGATGCCAGGTTCGGTCCCCTGCCACACCACATACCACTTGCGCTTGTCACTTGCCATAAAATATCTCTCTCAAAGAGCGACAAAGATACATTATTTTTCTGAAAACGGCAAATCCTGACCGAGAAGGGCCGCAAGGCGACGTGCCGTGCGACACGTGGCGGATGCGGTTTCGATATCGGTGGAGTCAAATTGAATCTGAGACTGGCTATAATAAGGGGCACGGGCTTGAAGTTCCTTTTCTACCAGGGGCAGAACGGCCTCATCGGGAAGGTTGACAATTTTGGGACGCTTGGCTTTCTGCTCAGGCAGTAGCAGGCGGGCCGTGATGCGCTCGGGGCTCGTGGTGAGCCAGACGGTGATGCCGGCCTGGTTCATGAGGGCCATATGGTCACCATGGCAGGGGGTGCCGCCACCGCAACTGACAACGACATCCTGCATTGCAGCAACTTCCCTCAGCGCCTCGGTTTCCAGTTCACGGAAACGGTTTTCGCCCATCTCATCGAAGATTCTTACGATTGACATGCCCTGCCGCGCCTCGATAAAGTCATCGAGGTCGATGAAACGGCACTGCATCTGCCGCGCCAGGACCTCGCCCAGCGTGGTCTTGCCACAGCCCATATAACCGATCAGGAAAACAGGTTTCATCACAACCATCCCGCGTTGCGGTACCAGGCAATGGCCTCACGGATGCCCTCCCGCAATGAGTACTTGGGCATGAAATGGAAATCGCACTGCGCCTCGCTGGTGTCACACAACCAGTTGCGCTGCTTGAGGATCTTGAACTTGTCTCGGTTGAGGGTACTGGCCTTCATGGTCACCTTGCCGATCCACTCGGCGATGTTGCACACTTGCTTGACCAGCCACAACGGGCATGTGACGGGAATCACAAACTTCTTCCCTAACTCTTCACAGACAATCTTGCGGAATTCCTGCTGGGTATAGGCCTTGTTCTCGCTGATGAAATAAGCCTTGCGCAAGGGCCCTTTTTCCAGAGCGTCCATGACACCGGTAACGAGGTCCTTGACATAGATAAAGGTCAGCATCTGCTTCTCAAAGCCCACGCTGAAGTCAAAGCCTCGCTTGATGCTCTTGATCATCAGGTAATAGTCTCGCTCACGAGGTCCATAGACGCCCGTGCAGCGGAAGATGGTATAGGGGAAACCCTCCACACTCTGCAGGTAGGTCTCGGCCTTGAGTTTGGACACGCCGTAGAAGGTATTGGGCAGGGGGACATCCGTCGGCCTGATGGGACTATAGGTCTTCTCGTCGCCGGGGCCCATGACGCTCAGGCTGCTCATCATCAGGAACACTTCAGGCGTCAGTTCAGTCGCTTGCAGGGCATCGACCAGCGCGCGCAGGTAACCATAATTCACCCGTTCAAAATCCAGATAGTTGGTGCTCTTGGTCACTCCCAGGTTATGGACGATGTAGTCCCACTTGCCCCACTCGCCGGCATGGTCGCGCAGGGTATCTTCCAGGCGGTCCTGGTCGGTATAATCCAGTTCGATGAAATGGATACGCTCGTCTTTCAGGAACTCACGGCTCGTGGTGGAACGCACAGCGGCCCAGGTGTCATAGCCTCGCTTGAGCGCCTCCTCGACAAGAAATCCGCCGATGAAACCGCCCGCTCCGGTAATGAGAATGCTTTTCATTGATTGGTTTCTTCTGTTTTGTGCTTCGCCTGACGCGCCAGAGCCAACTTGGTGCCCTTGGTCTTGTGCTTGGCATTGAACTCAACCGCCTCGATCACGTGCTGGACGATATAATCGGGCGAAATGTTCTTCAGGCAACGGTAGTCGCCAAATTTGCACTGCTTGTCACCGTTGATGGAACACGGACGGCAGTCCATATCGAGTTGGATGTCATCTTCCATGATCTGGTTATAGCCCAAATATCCGCAAGCCGGCGAAGTCGGGCCCCAGATGGTCATCGCCTGCAGGTCAACCAGCGAGGCGAGGTGCATATTGGCCGACTCCATGGTAAGCATCAGGTCACACTTGGCGAACAAGGCATACTCATCGATGAACTTATGCTTGACCTCGGCCATCGAGATGACATTCTTGTATTTGCGGGCAATGCCACGCAGGGCAATCTTCTCGGATTTGCCGCCGCCCATGAGGAATATCCAGTAGTTCTCACGCTTGGCCAACTCGGCAATCACCTTTTCCATCAGGTCAAGGGGATAGGCCTTGTTGGCGTGGGACGAGAACGGCGAGATAGCAATCCAGCGCTGACCTTCTTCCTTCTCCAGCACGATGGGGCTCTCGGGCCAGTCACGGCCATCATACAGATGCGTGAAATTATCGGGAGCCTCGAAGCCCAACTGCTTGAACACGTTGCGGTAACGGTCATGAATGGGGGTCAAAGGCTCATTGGTCCTGTGATTGACCAGGGCTCGGCGCTTGGGTTTTTCTCTGTCGAGACGCGCTATCTTTGCTCCTCTTGCCCTCATATAGGCATCAATGATCCACGTGCCGCTCACGTTGTGCAGGTCGGCGACGGCATCAATGTCATAGAGCTTGTACAACTGCGAAGCCAACTTCAGCAAGCCGAAGAGTCCGCTGTGATGCTCCTTGACATCAAAGTCCACCACCTTGAGGTTAGCAGGGCGGTCATGGAACATCGTGGCGGGCCACATCTTGGTGAGCATGATGAAGCGGGTGTCAGGATTGGCTTTGCACACGGGATACAAAACCGGGATGGTCATCGCCACGTTGCCAAGCACCGACAGACGCATGACAAGCACGTTACGCATGGGTTTCTTTTGAGTAGCCATATAGCGCAGAATTGGTTTTTTGCTGTTATTCGTTGTGCAAAGTTATAAAATATTAGCGAGATACACAAATAATTGACAATTAATCACCGAGAGCCGCTATTACACGCTCCACTACCAGGTCGGGCTTGATGCCCGTCAAGCAGCGGTAATCCCCGAAACGGCATTCCCGCTCGCCATAGATGGAACACGGGCGGCACTCCAGGTCGAGCTGGATGTCGATGGACGCGTCTTGCCCATAACCCAGGAAACCGCAAGCAGGTGCTGTAGCGCCCCAGATCGTGATGCTTTTCAAGCCCACCAATGACGCCAAATGCATGTTGGCGGAGTCCATCGTGAGCATGACGTCGCACTTGGACAGCAAGGCATATTCGTCGGTGAAACCGTGCTTAATTTCAGCCATCGAGATGACACGTTCATTCTTGCGGGCAATGCCACGCAGGGCGATTTTCTCGGTCTTGCCGCCTCCCATGAGGAAAATCCAGTAATTCTCTCGCTTGCTGAGTTGGGCAATGACCTCTTCCATGAGCTTTAACGGATAGACTTTGCCCTCATGAGCCGAGAATGGCGAGATGGCGATCCAGCGCTGTCCAGATTCCTTCTCCAGCACGATGGGGCTCACGGGCAAGGGCTTGCCGTCAAACAAGCGGGTAAAGTTATCCCGGGCCTCAATACCCAACTGCTGGAATACCTGGCGATAGCGGTCAATGGTGGGGGTAACGGGTTCGCTGGACTTGTGGGAAACCAGAGCCTTGCGGCGACTGCGTTGCTTGTCGAGACGTACCACGGGGATACCACACAATTTCAACCAGGCACCGATCACCCAGGTGCGCATCACGCTATGCAGGTCGGCTACTGCATCGATATCATACTGCCGACGCAGCGATGAAGCGAGCCTGATCAAACCCAATAATCCCTTATACTCCTTATTGACGTCGATGCCCACCACCATCAGGTTGTCAGGACGGTCATGAAACATCGAGGCCGGCCAGCCCTTGGTGAGCATGACAAAACGTATTCCGGGATTTGCCCTGCACACGGGATACAGCACGGGAATGGTCATTGCCACATCGCCCAGTGCCGACAAGCGCATGACGAGCACGTTACGGTAGCCAGAATCACTTTTTGCCATACAGGACAGGATTGGTCTCAGGGTCGTTATACATCTTCATCTGCCTGTAAACCTTCATGAACTTGCGGCCGGCAGCGATGTCGTCGAGCAACTGGTCGATAGCGGTGGTGAGGTCCACGCGCTGTTCGAGCAGGACATTGAGTTTGGCCTGGCACTTGGCAATATGGGCGGCATCGGCGTCACTGCGCTCGGTCTGCTCACGCATGTGCCAAATCTTGAGCGCCAGAATCGACAAGCGGTCAATGGCCCAAGCGGGACTCTCGGTGTTGATGGTCGCACCGGGCTGGACGCTCACGCCTGCATACTGCTGGCGGAAGTAGGTGTCAATCTCCTCGACGAGGTCTGTGCGGTCCTGGTTGCTTCGGTCAATGCGGCGCTTGAGGGCCAGGGCCTCGATGGGGTCAATCGCTTCGTCACGGATGATGTCTTCAAGATGCCATTGCACGGCGTCAATCCAGTTCTTGCGGGCAAGGCTGTTTTCAATGCCGTCCTTATAGGGATTGTTGAACACTGCATCGACATCGTCGGTGACATGATAAAGCTTCACCGTCTGGTCAAATATCTCATTACATTTTTCTGCAAAAGTCATCATCGTTTCAGTTATTTAATTATCAGTTTTAGTCTGTCACTCGTTCGCCCTTGAGCGTTGCGCTTGATGCGCTCAGCACACGGCACATCACCTTGTCACCGGGTTTCTCGCCGTTAGCGGGAAAGACGATGACCTTGTTCTGCTGGGTGCGGCCGAACATATCTTCTTTACTTCGCTTGCTATACCCCTCGACCAGCACTTCAAAGGTCTTGCCCACATCCTTGCGGTTGCTGCACAGCGACAACTCGTTCTGCAGTGCAATCATGCGGTTAAGGCGGTCGATTTTCACATCTTCGGGGACATTATCGGGCAGGTTCTTGGCAGCGAACGTGCCCGGACGCTCACTATACTTGAACATGAAGGCCGAGTCAAAGCCCACCTCGCGCATCAGCGACAACGTCTCCTGGAAGTCCTCCTCGGTCTCGTCATGGAAACCCGTGAACATGTCCGTCGAGATGCCGCAGTCTGGCATGGCAGCACGGATGCGGCCGATACGGTCCAGATACCACTCGCGGGTGTATTTACGGTTCATCAGTTTCAACACCTTGTTGCTTCCACTCTGCACGGGCAGATGGATATGGTTGCAGATGTTGGCATGACTGGCCATCGTGTCGATGATGGCGTCGCTCAGGTCCTCGGGGTTGCTCGTGGTGAAGCGCACACGCATCTCGGGCGCGGCCTCGGCAACCATCGCCAGCAATCGGGCCAGGTCAACGGGCTCGCTACCGTCAGCGGGCTTGTACAGGTAGGAATTGACGTTCTGACCCAGCAAGGTCACCTCCATGAAACCGCGTTCCTGCAGGTCACGCAATTCATTAAGGATGCTCTGCGGTTCACGGCTACGCTCGCGGCCACGGGTGTAGGGCACGATGCAGTAAGTGCAGAAGTTGTTGCATCCTCTCATGATGCTGATAAAACCGCTCACCTTGCTTCCAGCCACTCGCGACGGGATGATGTCGCGGTAGGTCTCGGTAGTGGACAACTCGGTATTGATGGCCTTCTCGCCGTTTTCAGCCAGGCCGATGAGGGAGGGCAGTTCAAGATAAGCGTCGGGGCCAGCCACCACATCCACGCTATACTCCTTGATAAGTACGTCTTTCATCCGCTCGGCCATACAGCCGATGATGCCGATGATGAGGCGTCTCGGGCGCTTGTGGCGATAGGCGTTCAACTGGTTGAGGCGCGAGAAAATCTTCTGCTCGGCATTGTCTCGCACCGAGCACGTATTGATGAAAATCGCATCGGCCTCATCAATCGCTTCACACGTCTCGTAGCCTGCCATCTTCATCACCGTGGCCACCACCTCGCTGTCTGCCACATTCATCTGGCAGCCGTAGGTCTCGAGCAGGAGCCGCTTGGGGGCATCGCCCTGACCGTCATATCTCAATTTCATTGCCATAATGTTGTATATAATTGGTGCAAAGGTACACAAAATCCCACACTCTTACAAAAACGATATCCAACTCATCATCACACAAATCAAAACACAGGATATTCAATGACGATGGCGTCTCACATCACACAGCACGCCATCAATAATATAAACCCTAACGCCCAAATAGATGAAGAAAACAAAGTCAGCTTTTGGCAAAGACATAAAAATGGGTGCAGATCTGTCGCTCTGTAGAAAGAAAAATGAGGATAAAAAACCATGATTTAGCAGCATTGAAATATATTCAATCACGCCAAATGTGTGCAAATAACTACGATTTAGCGAAATTGAAATCAAAAATTTTGCTCATTTACAGAATAATAACTATATTTGCAGCAATCAAAACAACTACAATTATGGAGAAATTCATTGGACGCAAAAAGGAAATAGAACGATTACTGAGTTGCTATCAGTCTAACCGGTCAGAATTTGCCATTTTGTATGGTCGCCGCCGGGTTGGAAAAACATTTCTTGTAAATCACACCTTCAAAGGCAAGTTTGCGTTCTATTTTACAGGATTGCACAACACTCCACACTCTCGCCAATTGGAGAAATTCGCCGAAGCGATACAAGAATTCGGATCTTTGCCCATAAGGCCTAAGTTAGGCAACTGGTATGAAGCCTTCGATTCTCTGAAAGCTATTTTGAGATCGAGCAAAAGCCGTCGCAAAAAAGTGATTTTTCTTGACGAAATGCCTTGGATGAGTACCCGCAACTCCAATTTTGTATCTGCATTAGAGGATTTTTGGAACACGTGGGCTGCTCTGCGCGATGACATTCTCTTGATTGCCACTGGTTCTGCAACATCATGGATGGTGGACCATTTATTAAGGAACAAAGGTGGATTATATAACCGGATCACCTGCAAAATCTATCTGCGTCAATTCAATTTACATGAATGCGAGGAATACTTGCGTGCCCACCGATGCCATTGGGACCGTTATGCCATCACACAGTATTATATGTATCTGGGTGGTGTGCCTTTTTATATGAGTCTGTTATCATACGATAAAACCCTTGAAGAGAATATCGACGAGTTGTTTTTTGACAATCAAGCCAAATTGGCACGGGAATTCTACGACCTGTATGATGCACAATTCAACGATGCAGGGCGATATACCGAACTGGTCAAAGCCCTGGTTGAGCATCGCGAAGGCATGACGAGACAAGAGATAACAGAGGCTGTCTCTCTGAGCGGGGGAGGCTTGTCGGTCATGCTTGAAAACCTCGAACGTAATGACTTGATTACAAGCTACACACAATATGGGAACAAACGGAAAGGGACGCTTTACCGTGTTACGGATTTCTTCACTCTTTTCTATTTGAAATATGTCAATGGAGTTCGCCATCGCCAGTCAAGGTATTGGCTCGCCAAGTCCGCAACACCATCGGTGATGGCTTGGCGCGGGTTAACCTTTGAACTTGTATGCCTGCTTCACATTGACCAAATCAATCAGGCCCTGGGCATCATGGGTATGTTGACTTCAGAGAGTTGCTGGCGAAGTTCACAACCACAAGAAGTGGACAACTCAGGAAAACAAAAGAAAGCCCAAATAGATATGATTATCGATAGATCTGACCGGATTATTCATCTATGCGAGATGAAATTTTCCAATGAGAAATATATTATCACAAAGGAATATGAGGAACGTTTGCGGGATAAAATGACTATCTTCAGGCAAGAAACCAAAACCACCAAGATGCTCAACTTGACTTTCGTTACCACACATGGGGTCGCAAAGGGCGTCCATGCCGGAATCGTGCAATCACAAGTTACCATTGATGATTTATTCGATCCGATAAAACGCTAAAAATAGAGGATATATCATGCTTTTCAAAAAACTTACACTATCTTTGTGAATTGTTTCTAAGGTAAAAAAGATGAAGACGGATTTAAAGACCAATATCAAGTTCTTTCAGGTTTCGAGTCGCTATTATCGTCCTGAAAATGAGATTGAACTCGCATCACTCACACGATACGAGAAAGTGCCTGCTACGGTCATGGAAAGTGCCGAGGAGGGTGCCCAAGAGGCGGCACTCGATGTGGCTAACTTCATCAATGAGTGCGTCGAGAGGCTAGGTAGATGCGTGATTGGATTCGGCGCAGGACGGTATGTGCTGCAAGTCTATGACGAACTCGTGAAACTCTATTTCGCCGACAAGGTAAGTTTCGCCGATGTCGTGGCCTTCAACCTGAGCGAACTGGGCATGACCGAAGACGAGTCGCTGAGCCTGAATAAACGCATCCACGAACACCTGTATGCCAAGGTGGATATCGAGCCCGACCGCATCCACACCCTTAACCGACTGACAGCCACCGAGAATGTCCATCGGCAATGCAAAGCCTACGAGCGAGAAATCCTCGATGCCGGCGGGCTTGACCTGGTCATCTGTGACCTGAATACCGACGGCTCTATCGCCTATAACGAACCGGGGTCGGCACGCAATAGCGCCTGCCGCCTGATGTTGCTAGGCAATGAGGCTCGAAAGCGCGTGGCCGAGGCGTTCAAGAGCGACACAGCGCCCAAGACCGCAGTCACATTGGGCATCGCTAACATACTCAGCGCCAGCAAAATCATCTGCGTGGCATGGGAGGAAGATTCGGCGGCCGCCCTGTTCAACACCATCGAGGGCAAGATGACTGACCTCGTACCCGCCTCTTTCCTGCAAGTCCATGATGATGTCCGAATCTATGCCGACCTCGATGCCGCATCCCGCCTCACGCGCATCAGTTACCCGTGGAAGGTCACTTCATGTGAATGGAACGACCACCTCATCCGCCGCGCCATCGTCTGGCTGTGCGAGCAGACGGGCAAGCCGGTCCTCAAACTCACTAACGAGGATTATAACGACTATGGACTGAGCGAACTGGTGGCGCTTTATGACTCCGCATACAATGTCAATATAAAGATATTCAACGACTTGCAGCACACCATCACTGGATGGCCCGGCGGCAAGCCCAATGCCGACGACACCTACCGCCCCGAGCGCGAGACACCCTACCCCAAGCGTGTGCTCATCTTCAGCCCCCATCCCGACGATGTCGCGGTATCGATGGGCGGCACCGTTCGACGCCTGGTGCAACAGGGGCATGACGTGAGCATCGCGTTCCAGACCGACGGAGACGTTGCCGTGAGCGACGATGACCTAATGTGCAATATCCTGCTGGCCGACCGCTTGTCCAAGCACTTCGAAGGTCAGAGTTTCAAGTTCATCGAGGACATGCTGGCCAAAATCATCGGGGGAACGACCACTGCCGATGACAATGACAACCTGCGTTACTTCAAGGGGTCCATCCTCTTGAGCGAGGCCATGATGGCCTGCCGGCAGATGGGTGTTCCCAGAAAGAACCTCCACGACTTGAGGATGCCATTCTATGTCAACGACCCGCACGGTCAGGGGAAAATCACCGAGGCCGACGTTCAAGTGATCCAAGACCTAATCTCTCAGGTCAAGCCTCACCAGATTTTCTTTGACAACGACCTTGTGGACCCCAACGGCACCCACGTGCGCGCCACGAGCGCCGTGATGCATGCCCTGGAAAACCTGAAAGGCGAGGATTTCATGCGTGACTGCCGCGTGTGGATGTACCGTGGACAATGGGGGCAGTGGGATGTCGATCAAGTGGAAATGGCGGTGCCCATGAGCCCCGAAGAATTTGGCGACAAGCGCGACGCAATCCTCAAGTTCCACTCTCAGATCCACGACGCGCCTTTCCGCTCCAGCGCCGACGGCAAACTCTCCTGGCAGCGGTCTATCGACCGCAACCGCGATTTAGCCGAGAAGTACCAGCAACTGGGACTTGCCACCTACGAGGCCATCGAAGCCTTCGTACAATACCGTTTCCATAGTTAATTTGCGCTAGTTCAGTTACCAGTCACCGCCCGCGGCAGCGTCATGTACTCGGGAGCAAGGCCGATACTGTACTCCTCACCTCGGGAGCCTGAAATCATGTACTGCCTGGCCAATTCCTTGTCAGTAACAACGTTACGGATACAGCGGTTAGCCCTGGAAATCGCCTGGTTGAGGGCATCGCTGAGCGGATTGCACAAGTTGTTAACCGACTCTTCCACCCTTGCTTCGTTGGCACCGGGTTTCACCATGCTGTAGATATCAATAATCTCGTTGCGATAGGCATCAATGTTCTTGAGAACGATGCCGTTACCCGACTGCATGCGGTGCTTCATGAACAGGATATAGATTGTGCGGCTCATGGCAGGCATCTTGATTTCCATCTCGTCATACTCTGGCAACACGATTTTCATGTCACCATTGACCAGCACGTGTCCAGGATTAGCGCTTAATAGCACTTTACCTTGAAGCATGGTAGCCATCAACTGCTGAGGATCCTGCTGATACTTGGCGATAAAAGCGACAATGCGGGCCCTGAGATCCCTGACGTCACGTTCATATTCCGACTCAATCTTCCTGAACTCCTGGACCTCCTCGGCCTCGAGGTCAATCGTTTCGGGTTCATGGCTGTAGTGTGCGTCTTCATTCCACGATTCAACACTCGGCGACGCCTCGTCGAAAGAATCATACGAGTCCTCATCCGCTAGAATAAAGCCCTCCTCAGCATCCCTGCTGATGCGTTTTTCGTCTCTGCGCTCTTCCCTATTAATGATTCCCTTATCATGGTACTGCTTGCGCAGTTTCCCGCTCAATTTCTTGAGACGTTTGCCGAGGGACGGCTTTTCTTCACTGGCTTCACTGGCTCCTGATTGGGGAAGTGGCATGTCCAGTTTCTGGATGGGCTCCTCGAGTTCGACACGGGTATGGTCCTGTGCCATGTAGCCATAGTCCAGCTCGAAGTCCCTGAATACATTGCCTAACGGGGTTGAGGACGTTGATGCCCCCCACTTGCCATGGGGCGGTTCGTTGCGGTCGCTGTAGTCCTCCTCTTTGATGATGACATCGCCTTCGCTGTCATCCATCACATCCTGGAGGCAGTCGCTGAATGCATGCACCGCAGCCAACAACGAGTAACTATTGCTGTGGCCGTACCTGTTGAGCTGCAACTGCACAGTGGCATTCTTGCCAATATTGCCAACGTTGAAGCGGCGCGCCACGATAAGGGTGTAGTCGATTTCCCAGGTTGGAACCCATTCCAGCGAGAGCGGTCTAATCATGGGTTCTATCATTGAGGCGAACCATCTCAGGTTACCCGTCTGCTTCGGGTTGCCGCAGACGTAAATGATACCATATTTCAGGTCTTGAGTAATAATTGCTGACATAATGAGGCGGAATTGAGTTAATACAAAAAACTCAGCAAAAACCATGCCAACGGCAAGAGCTTAATGAGAGGCGCACTATGCGGGGATAACTCCCCGCATAGCTCACGCTCGAATTCAGGCAATGGAATACTTCCTTATTTGCCTCTTTACGCTGATGTGCTTGGCATCAGGATACTTTTTTCTCGCCAGATAGTGGGCATACAGCCTGATGCAACTGAAGCTCTCAATCTGGACTATCTTGCCATCGACCTCTACATCATAGGTGTAGATCGTCGGTAGCGGCAGCTGGGTAGTACCGCTCCCGGTCCACCATTCTTGCAACAATTCCTTGATAGTTTTTCTCATTTCTCAACTTGTTTTGGAATCGAATCGCAGTTAATCCGCAAAGAAATCCTTCTGGTTGGCACTCTTGATGTTCTCCATGCGCTCATCTTCGTCCATGTCTGCAGTCATGAGTTTTGCGAGCTTTTCAGTCCAGCGGTGACGTGCCTTGCGTTCCTTGGCAAACATCGCATGGGTAGCCTGAGGGGTCTTGTCAAATTGCAGACTGTGCTCAATGTGAAGCGAATAGGCAACCTGCTCGACATCATGGTCTGCACCGATGTAGGTAAACTGCCAGCCCTGCTCCTTATAGCTGTCGATAAGCGACTTGATGGCAGCAAGCGAGAACTCGGTGGACGCATTCTCATAGCCGTCGGTGATGATAGTCACCAGCGCCAGCGAATCAGGCACCTGGCTCTTCAGCGCATGGACACGCGTAATCGTCGTTCCCACGGCATCATACAGCGGTGTCATGCAGCACGGGCGGTAATCCTTGTCAGTGAGGGTTCTGGCTTCGGCAACAGGCACGTTGTCATAGATCAGCCTCTGCTCACACCCGCAGAAGGCCACCAGTGTCACCAGATGCTGCTGTTCGGGGTTCTTTTCCTGGGCACTCTTGATACTGCCGATGGTCTCATTCACGCCATCGACCGCTTGACGGGCAATGCTCGACATCGAGCCGCTCTTGTCAAGGATAATCACATTGTAAACGGTAACTTGATGAGTTTTCATATCATTAAACTGAATTAAGAGGGTGAATAAATGCTTCTTCTCGGGGCTTCTTTCCCGACGACACCGCAAAATTACACCACATTCCCCCACCCCCCATTTTCCTGCAACCTTGCAGTTTTTCTCACCCCCTCATCCCACCATATCCGTCCACCCCGTTTCCTCCGTTTTCTCGAAAAAACCTTGAAAATAGCGGGCTATCGCAAAAAATCTGAAATCTGAAATCTGAAATCTGAAAACTTTTTATTACCTTTGTAGGTTAAATGATTCTTAACCGCAATAATGAAAGTTAAAATCCATCATGAGGGCGAGAATATCCTGTTGATACTGTTCTTGATAATAGTGGCAACAGGAGCCATGGCTTACAAGTTCTTTGACTATAAGCCAGTGGCATGGTGCTTGATTGCACTCATGGCCATACTATTCCTGCTGGTACTGAACTTCTTCAGGCTGCCACGACGCCATTTCAAGGGCGACAACAGCGACGGCACCGCAGTGGTGTCGAGTGTTGACGGGACGGTCGTCGCGCTCGAGGAGGTCTATGAGGATGAGTACCTGCACCGCAACGTCATCCAGCTGTCGGTATTCATGACCGTGTTTAACGTCCATGCCAACTGGGTCCCCGTCAAGGGCGAAGTGACTTACTACAAGCACCATTCAGGGCGCTTCCTCGCTGCCAACCTGCCCAAATCGAGCAGCGACAACGAGCGCTCGTCGATTGTGATACGCACAACCACTGGCGAGGAAATCCTCGTCCGCCAGATTGCCGGAGCAATCGCACGCCGCATCGTGACATACGTCGAACAAGGCGAAACCGTCGATGTCAACGACTTCATCGGCTTTATCAAATTCGGTTCCCGCGTGGACATTTTCTTGCCCCTCGACACCGAAATCAAAGTCAAACTGGGCGACCGCACATGGGGCGGAGAAACCCTT
>JAEEGL013471570.1_pt1 | contig 15045 bp, 5 predicted proteins | sample 9134231 | NCBI WGS metagenome assembly JAEEGL01 (sample SAMN16246548, study PRJNA631951) | gut metagenome | biome: gut microbiome; feature: rumen; material: fiber-attached | host: Bos | place: Iran: Karaj | collected 2018-10 | reverse complement strand
GTCATCTCCACGGAGTACAATCCGCAGGTGTGGGAGTTCTCCACCGAAAGGTGGTTCGCCCTGGTCAACGATACCGACGGCAAGGAGAAGTACGCCGAAGGCGTGACCTACGTCTTCACTGGATGGAAGATCGCTACCGCCGGTACGGTCTCGGAATCGGTTTTCACCCCGACCGCATTCACATCCGTACAGGATCCGGGAGATGTAATCCTTTACGACTCCTCTGACGGACACTGGTATGTCGGTTCCGATCAGGTGGACATCGATGCCGACGAGGGCAGGATCCACATCTATGCGACGTGGGGGCTGCTCGTACATGTTGTCACCAACCCAGACCACTCTTACAGCTGGACGGATGGCAGCAAGTATCAGAACATCGTTCTGTTCACCGGAGAACAGAAGATAGCCACAAAGGCGGATCAAAATATCGGTATCCTCGGATATTTCAATGGAACTACCACTGGTTTCACGGTGCGTGCGGCCGATATCGACAATGTCGCTGGATCGGCGTTAGTCGATACCGATGTCAATGATTTTCCATTGAAGAGTCCAGTAATCATCGATAATCTCACTGTGAAATTCAGATCATCAAAGGCGGGAGACTACATCGACATCAATGCGAATTCCAAGGTCTTCATCATCGGAACAGGAATCAAATCTGTTCCCACATCTGGAAGTCCAAAAGCGGGCTACGGGCAATATGCATCGTTCCATGGGGGCCTCAATGGCGATACCAAGATGATTATTCATAGCGGAATCTACTCCAGCATATACGGCGGGGGAAAGGTAGGTTACAAGTCCGTCGTCATCATGAACGGTGGTACGGTCATGGATACGCTGAGCGGAGGCAATCCTGCCAACAATAGCTACACACGCGCTTCGGGGGACCTTTACCTATACATGACCGGGGTGACGATGTATGCTGATACATGGACCGACTATCTCCTCAATCATCAGAATGAAGACACCAAGATCTCCGCAGGTATCACTAATAACACGCTACTGCCTGTCATAGAATCATCCATGGTAGTTGGAGGGAGTGCAAAAAATACGGCGACTTCGACCCATCTGTTTTTGACCGGTACCTCCGACGTATGGGCGATACAGGCTGCGGGAAGGGCAGATGGTTCTACCATCACTTCTTATGCTAACATGGAGATCTCTGGCAAGGCCGTAGTGAGGAATATTGCTTGCGGCGGTACGACCGATGCACTGACGGCCAACTCCCAGCCCGCATCCATGGTCGGGCGCGACATCAATATACACGTCAGAGACGCCCCATATATCGCTAATCTCGTCGGCGGCGGTTATGATACGTATCAGAAGTCGAAATGGGCATGCTTCCTAGGAAACGATAAGAGTATCAACGTTACCGTTGACGGCGGGACCATCGGGAACATATACGGAGGGGGACTGAGAGGACCGATCGGTACAGAAAGCAACCCGACCAATATCAACATCAATATCAACGGCGGGCATATCATCCAGGATGTATATGGCGGCGGAAGCGGAACTCTCGTCAAGATCAAGCACAAGTACATCAACGGAGAAATAGAGGAAAATAAAGCAAGCTACGATACAACTGGTATACCCTATGTCTACGGCACGATCAATGTGAACATGACCGGGGGCACCGTTGACGGCAGTGTTTACGGGGGAGGTAAGTCTGTTGCAACGATCAACTATTATGGTTCTTCGGATAAGTCCAGGGGTAGTAGTTACTTCAATGATGACAGAGAACTGGTTGCCATGGTCGTCGGCAACACTACCGTGAACGTATACGGCGGTACCGTCAACGGCAGCGTGTTCGGAGCCGGCAGGGGTCTGGATACGTCCACATTGAATCTGGATACGACAACCAGACAGAATGCTATCGATAATGAGAATTCTTCTCTGTACATCATAAGGAATAAGACGCCGGCGATTGCTCCGGCAATGATTAATCCTGATAATCTGGTAAAGAGGGATGTTTCATTGTCTGCCGATTTGGAGATGGCGTATATCCCATGGGCGATGCAGAGCCTCAACAGTACAGAGTTAGCTAAAGCAGGCTTTGAGGATTTCAGGTATGAAACCATCCATCAGGTTCAACAGTCATACGAGGAGTACGCCAGGGTCACAGGGAACACCGCGGTGAACATCAGCGGCGATTGTGTGATCCAGGACTCGGTCTACGGCGGAGGCCAGATCGGTAAGCTATACGGAACCGCCAGCGTGCACCTCACGGGCGGTACCGTCATGGGCATGGTCTACGGCGGAGGACTCGGAACCATCGGAAGGATGTCCGTTTCCAGCACGAGGAGGATCACCGTCGGAGGCGTTGCCAACATCGTCGGATCCGTCTACGGCGGGTCCGCACTGGGTACAGACGGTCTGGAGGATTCCCTCGACTCTGATGTCTACATCTACATCAAGGCCGGAACGATCGCAGGTTCGATCTTCGGAGGAGGATTCCAGGGTACCACGTACGGTGACGTGCACATGTACGTGGGAGTGGACAGCCTCGAACTGGGCGACAGCAGCAACGTTCTTGCCGATACAGGTTCCGAGACATCGCTCACCATCGGCGAATCCATCTATCTGGGCGGAGACGTCGGAGTGCTGACCGACAGTTCGCAGGCGTACAAGACGAACATGGTCATGGGCGGAGGAGAGCTGTACATGGAGCAGAACTCCTCTGAGAACAACATCTCGTTCAAAGGTACCATCATGGGGTCCGGTAACTCGTGCCTCACCAAGGGTGAGACCACCATCCATCTCAAGAACCTTACAACCTTCTCAACCGCGGCCGCAGAGGCCATACACCGTGCCACCACGGTAACCCTCGAGGGATGCGTCCTGGAACTCAACGGAAGGGCGACCATCGAGAACACGATCAAAGAAGTCAAAGACACTAATTACACGCTCTACAGGGTCGAGGACCTCATCCTGAAAGGCGGCACGACCCTCGTCCTCAACGGCGCCATCGATTACGTCTACCAGCTGGACAGCCACAACGACAACGGCGATCCTACGACCGCCACCTCCCCGCTCAACAAGATAGTCGTCGGAGGGGGTAACATGTTCATCGTCAAAGGTATCGAGTGGGACGAGGAACACGAAGGCAAATACACCGAGTACTACGGAAAGGTCAACGGATTCATCATCCTGGCCGCCAGGAGCAACGAGCAGCAGTACGGTGTGATGGCCCTCGGCGATCCCGAATCCGACGGAGGATTCGTGATATTGAAATCGGGAACCTTCGAGAGGACCGACTTCTCCGACCTGACAGAGGACTGCCGCTGCTGGTATCTGGCGGGTGCCATCAACAACGAGGTCACCGTCACCGCCGGAACCAGCGGGGTCGAGGACGTAGAGGTCAGCATGCCCTCTCTCCAGAGCGGTTCCAGCTACAGGTACACCGGAGGAACATTCATCCCCAATTCGCCGGGGGACGCCAACCTCATCTCCACCGACGGATCCATAGGGGAGAACCAGTTCGAGGTGAGGTTCGGACTCGATGACAGCACCGATAACTGCCTGGTGTTCGCGGACGACCCCGATCATCCGGAGAAGGGTGCGCTCATGAAGAACGATCTCGGTCAGGGCGACCCGATCCTCGGTCTCAAGACCGGAGGGGCCCATGTGCGCAACCCGTACATGATCATAGAGCTGAAGAGCACGATCGAGGAGTTCAAGTACATCGGTTATGTGCTGATCTGCGTCAACGAGGTCGTGGAGGTAAGGCTCAGCGAGACAGAGACCACCTACATCGTGGTCAACTCGATCCAGACCAAGGTCCACATCAATACCGCGTCCTCGGATTTCGGGACGAACACCGATCTCGACATCAGCATAGTGGACGGTGTCGGTTCAGCGGTATTCATGATCCCCTCCGGAAAGGCGGGTTACAGCTTCATCGTCGATTCCATCACACCCCAGAGCGGGTCCACCGGTGTCTCTGCGTTCGGGGTCACCGCGGTGAAGAACATGAACAATACCCCGGGTTGGACGGACAGCCTCGGCACGTTCGCACTGCGTACTGACGGGATACTGACCTCCACCAAGATCGGTACCCTGCAGGGAGGTTACAACGCATCCCTGAAGGTACAGGTCAACTCGTTCACAGGCAACGGTACGGAGTACTATGACATGGCCGTCCGCATAGTGAAGGACGGCGAGACCCCGATCAGCTTCGTCATCACCCTCGTGGTATCCAAGACGCCTGACGTGAGCGTGACCTTCCATGTCAACGAATCCACGCAGCTGAAGTACACCTATTCCTACGGTACCGCAATCACCCTCCCCGACTGTCCCCCTACCGACGACCACTTCGTCGGATGGTACACGGACAGTTCCTTCAACAACCCATTCACATTCACCTTCCCGCTGACCAGGGACATGGACCTGTATGCACGCTACATGTACGAGGTCACGATGGACTACATGGATGGTACATCATCCGTCGTCTACGTCCCGATGCCCAGCGGATACATCGGATCCATGGACGATCCCGAGAGGGAGGGATACAGCTTCGGAGGATGGTATTCCGATACGGATTACCAGCACCACTGGAACCTCGCTACGGACGAGGTCACCGAGAGCATGACCCTCTACGCCCGCTGGGTCGGATGGAGCGTAAAGGTGAACTTCCAAGTCAATTTCGGAGCAGGTGTCGAGGATGTCGATCTCGATCCCAGCCACGCGCAGCATACCACCGGGGACCTGCTGAACGCCCAGATCATGGAATTCGGTACGAAGTTCGACATGACCGACTACTTCTATGTCGGAGACGACCCCGAACCCAGGAACATGAGCCTTCTGGATTGGGCGCAGTACAACCTGTCCAAGATGGAAGAGTACACCACCGGAGGCTACAAGTTCATCTATTGGACGTATCAGGTCGAGGATGCGCCGGGCAAGGCCGTGCCAGTATACACCGATTCCGACCTGACGGAGACCAAGCGCCTTCTGACGGACGGAAGCGGATACGTCCAGGAGGACGGATGCTACGTGGTCGTGCTCTTCGCCAAGGTGGAGAAGATCGCACTCAAGGTCGAGATGGACTCCAGGGTCATGGTAGGCGAGGAATCCGTGGACAACCTCGCCCTCGTAGATCCTCCAGCTTCCTTCCTGATATTCCCCTATCAGCAGACCGAGGACACGTACGACATGACGATCGATCTCAACGGAGCCACCCGTCCCGGTTATTCGCTCAAGGGATGGAAGGTCGTCCAGCGCACCGACGGTTCAGCGGATTTCACCGAAGGCGCCGATTACGTCTATCAGGCAGGTACGAAGATCAACCTGCACATATTCAGGAACACGGGCGGGGACAGCGAAACATACCCGTGGATAGCATACTTCCAGGTATCGGAGCACAACGTCGCGACCATGAAGATCACCGAGACCGGAGAGGCCCGCATGATGGGAGACGGCACCACGGAGAATCTAATCATAGAGTTCCTGTCGCAGTGGGAGAGGATCCCCTACAGCGTATCGATCGCGGACCCGGCGCACGGTTCCATCGTGGCCCTGTACGACGACCACGGCACCCCTGTCCAGTTCGATGACAGGACCTTCTATTACGGGGACTCCATCACGCTGGTATTCACGCCCGATGCGGGATACGAGTTCCACCACTGGTACACCAGCGGGGAGGGAATCTTCAATTCGGAGACCAGCCTCTCGACCACGTTCGTCGTCCAGGGTGACACGAACATCTCCGCATACCTGATCGGACCTCAGATCGTGAGGATCTACGTGGAGTACGACGGCCTCTACAGGGAGGTCGGCGTCAACGGCAAGCTGAACAACGGCGGTACGGAATACACCGTCGAGGCCGTCAGGACCGGCGACGTGATCACCACTGCCAACGGGATCAAGTTCCTGGTCACCGCATCCGGCAACCACGTCACGGTCTTCTCGGTGCCCGCGGGCATCACCGTCCACGTCGACGACGTGCTGACCGTGGACGCGGTCGACTATACAGTGGACGTGGTTACGGAGGCCCTGAAGGATCCGTACAACAGCGCGAAGTTCCTCGTCACGAACGTCCCCGACAAGCTGGTGACCGTCGTGGAGTATTACATCGACGAGAGTGCTATACCAGACCTCTACTGGAAGAACGGAGCGGATAAGGTGCACTTCACCAAATCCGTATACACCGCCGGCCAGGCCGATCTCGCGAACTCCAGTCACATCCTCGTGCAGTACACCGGAACGGCCATCCTCGGAACACATGACATATATCTCGAGGGCAGGGAGTTCGGCAGCGAGTACAACCTCGGACTCCCGATCACATCTACCACGCTGCAGAACGTGTACTATCTGATGACTTCCAAGGTCCTCTATTCGATGGCGGGCATACCCTCGGGCGCTGCGACCGGAACGGACAGCACCAATCATGTGGATTTCGCCATCACGAACCCTGCCGAGGGCGGGGTCACCGTCTCTGCGGTGAACGATACGGCTTCGGTGGTCATCAATGTTCCCACCACGGTCACCGACGACACCTCGCATACGGCATACACCGTGGAAGGTATCGCACCCGGTGCGGTCAGCGGATGCACGTCGATGAAGATGCTGGTCATCAACGGCGACAACATCATCTACCGCTACGGATATGTGACAATCTACACCAACAACGTGAAGGATCACACCTCGGATTCCGGCAGCGACGCGATCGCCGGCAAGGGCACCGGAATAGTGGACATGACCGAATACAACATGAACTACTATCTCGGTGACAATCCCGAGGGCGCATTCACCACCACGGGCGTCATACTGACGCTCGATCTGGGTTACTATTCCTATTACGACCCTAACGGGACATTCGTCGACAACAGCACATCCGCCACCAAGAGCATCACCGTCACCGGATACATCTCAGGCAACGTCCTCCGCGGTTCCGTGGAATGGATGACGTACACCATCGACGTATACTACGGGAAGGACGATCCCGCAGTTACAGGCAACACCATCCAGATCACCGGCGTCCATTACGGTGACAACTATCTCGAACTTCTGAACAGCCATAAGGACGTGCCCGAGACATCTTACAAGGTCTATGCATGGTACCTGATCGCCTCAGAGGATCTCATCTCGAGCAGCATGATGGTCTCCGGAAATCCCGCATCACCTATCCAGATATACGGAAAGTACCTCGAATCCATCTACCAGGCCACTGTCTGGATAAGGACCCAGGTCTCATCGGACAGATATTCGGACATATCACACACCGCGACCGTGTTGTCCGGCACCAGCGTTCACTACAGCGTGGATGTGAAGCCCGGATACGTCGCAAAATACAATACCGATCTGGCGTCCCTCGTTAACGAGACTTACCTGACGACCAAGACGTACGCATCCTCCACCGATGCGGACCCGAACCCCATCGAAGTCGAATTGGGTGAGGGCCAGGTCATAGTCATCACATACTACTGTGCGACTGTCAGCGTCAAGATCATCGATGCAGTACATGATGGATCGGAGACCCTCTATTTCATCTACGGGCAGACCGTCCCGCTGGTGCACCACACCGACACCGTCGATACCCATTACGAGGGGTGGAAGAGGAACGGCGTCGAGATCGACGTGCCCATGGAGGGGTACTCGATCTCACTGGCGGACGTGTCCGCAGGTGTCACGATCGTGCTGAGCGAGATGTCCTCCACGCGCGAATACACGGTGAACATCGTCACGTCGCTGGCCGAGATCCACGTCGGCTCCGACAATCTGGGCGGAGCGGTGTCCCTGTCGATACCGTACGGTACCAAGGTCACCAAATCCGCCGACGGTTCGGGATACATCACCAGACTGACCGTCGGTTCAACCACCTACGTGCTCAGCGAATACGCCCCGTACATCCATTACTACGATATGTCCCAGGGAGACTGGATCGGAGTACCCGCCGGAGAGGAGGGCATGCAGATCACCGGCAACACCGTCATATCCTACAAGTGGGTGTCCATGACCTACACGCTGAGGGTCGTTTATGACGAGACCGTCACTGTATCCGGAACCGACGGAAAGGAGGCAATGCTGTTCTCTAACGTGACGTACTCCGTACAGGACACCAAGATCACATACAAGGTGGAGAGCGGGGACCTCGCGGGCGTGCAGTTCATCGTCACCGACGACGGGGTCAGTCCCGCACTCGTCACGGTCATATACATACCCGACGGCAAGACCGTCACCGAGGGACAGGAGTTCGAGTACGAATCCGTGACATACAGGGTTAGCGCGATCAACACCGATGTGAAGGAGACGGACTCGGGCATCAAGTTCATCGTGACCGACTGGCTCAACAGCTATGCGACGATCACGGACCTCAACGGGCAGCCCACACCGGCCACCGTCGTACAGAACGGACCCAGCGGCACCGTCACCAAGACGCCCGGGGCACTGGGATACAACTCCATCATCAGGCTCACCCTGGTGTTCTCCGGTTCGTACACCATCGACGGCGATACGACGAAGTACATCAACCCCGCAGGGGGCACATATCCGCTGGAACCGAAGAAACAGTCCTCCATGCAGGAATGGGTGATCCAGTTCTTCGTTACCGGCAACATGGAGATCGTCATCCATTCCAAGTGGGAGGGCGAGCACGTCAACTTCTTCATCAAGGGGACCGCGGAGGGTGCCCTGCCGATCATAGACCCGTCCATGACCCTCCTCGTCGCGAGGGGCGGATATGTGGACCTCCCCATCGCCGATTACGAATGGATCTCCCGTCTCGACATCGAGCACTACTACTTCGACGGATGGTACACTGACCCCGGCTTCACCCTGCAGCCCACCGTGGTCTACCACGACGATAAATACTGGTACAGGGTGGAGGCGAACAAGTCCCTCTATGCGAGATACGTGCCTCTGGTGACGGGCAATTACAACCTCATCTACGACGGAACGGCGCAGCATCCGGATGTCATCCCGAAGATCGAGATCCCGCTAGACGTGTCCGATATCACATACACATACGACGAGACCGAGACGCACAGCATATCCATAACCGAAGTGGGGGATACGATCAATCATAAGGCGATAACATACACGTTCACGCCCAGCAAGGTCTACAAGTATGTCGTAGATGACGTGATCTACTACGTACTGGGCGGAGTCAGCCACGTCTACACCGACACATTCACGCTCAACATGAATCCCCGCCCCGTCATCGTGATCGCCAATAGCCAGACCAAGATGTATGACGGCACCGCGATCGAATGCAGCTCATACTCGGTCTTCGGACTCAGGGGCGGCAGCCTGACCGACGGTGACCCCGACGTGGACTACAGCGGAAGCCAGACGGCGGTCGGAAGTTCCGCATGCAGCGTCACCATAGACAACGTGTCGAGCAACTACACAGTGACATACTATAACGGAACGCTCACCGTCATCGGCGCCGGGTCATGCAAGATCACCTCCAAGGTGGCCCCCGCAGGCACGGCGTTCACCGGAACGGAACCCATCGCCATCAGCTATGCGGACTCCAAGGTCACCGTCACCCAGGGAACGGTCAGCAAGGAGTTCCCTGGAAGCAGCGCGGAGATTCTGCTGGAGGACACGGTCATCACCGCATCTTCCGCACCCGCGATATCCGTCGGCGGAGGATGCAGCGTCACCATCGTGGTGAAGGGAGAATGCAGCCTCGTCGGAGGCACAGGATACGACGGCATCTCCGTCAGCCCGACCGCATCGCTGGTCCTGACGGGCCCCGGTACGCTCACCGTCAAAGGAAACGGCGAGAGCGACGCTTCCGGACACGGAAGCGGTATAGGATATGCCGAGGGCACGCCCGGAAGCATAACCGTCACGAAGCTCGCCGGACTCACGGCATACGGATACGGTACCGGAGGATACGGCATCGGCGGAGAGGGTGCCGAAGTGACGATCGAGCACTCCGTCGTCACCGCTCAGGGCGGATTCGCCGGCGCCACGGATATGGAGGGTGCCCCCGGTATAGGCGGATCCGACATCTTCATCAAATACTCCGTCGTAACGGCCACAGGAGGCTGCTACAGCGCCGCCATAGGCTCCGGATACGGAGCAACGGAGATGTGCGTCATCGCCATCACGGACGATTCGGAGATAACCGCCACGGGAGGCAGATACGCGGCCTCCATCGGTACGGGATACCGCCATGCGAAGCTCACCGGTTTCATCGACGGCAGCTGCAGCGTCACCCTGCCCGCGAGAACGGAATCGGACATGGTCAAGGAGGACAGTCCGTCCTATTACGGCGCGCAGTACGTCGGATACGGTGTCGTGGACCCCGCCGGCGAGGCCGCAGGCCTCTCCGCGTACTTCTATCGCGGACTCACCCCGATCCCTGCGCCCTCCTACACCGTATCCATCGCCGTCGGTATCGAGAACGGTACCGTCGCTGCCGATAAGACCGCAGCGGTCGAGGGAGAGACCATAACACTCACATTCACACCGGATCCGGGATATCAGCTGGCTTCCGCATCTTATCTCGAGGCGGGAAGCTCGACACCCGTTGCGATAGCCGGTACCGCATTCCAGATGCCCGCCGCCAGCGTCATCATAACCGCGGTGTTCGAGGTGATCCCATGAGGTCATCTAATGTCATCGCGGGCATCGCCCTCATCATGGTGGCGGTGATCCTCATAGGTTTCGGATACGCGTTCAACGGCGAGGCCAGGACATACAACGAAGGGGACGAGAACGACGTGCACTTCATCACCGTTGGCCTCGGGGACACGCAGTACAGTTCCGCCGTGACCTCGGAGATGGTCTACCGTTCCGAGATCCTGATCGATTCAAGCGGACGCACTGCGGTGTACACACCCGAGCACGACGGCTCTATAACGGTCAGCGAGACCACGTATGCGGTGACCGAGGTCGTGCAGTTTGACATATCCCTGGACAAGCAGGATGCGGGTTCCATGCCCGCCTACACGCTGACCATAGGCGTGGACGACGCCTCCAAGATGCACGGCACGTTCTTCGCCAGCTACTGGACCGATTCCAGCGACGACAGCACACGCGTCAACATTGCGTTCCCGACCAGCGGAGTTCAGATCGAGAACCTGACCACGCAAAGCATCAAGTTCTGCCTGTACGTCCATGAGGAGCAGTCGGCCACTGCACCGCAGCCGCCCCTGGATGACATAGCATTCAAGTTCCGTACCACGGTGGGGGTGTGAAGATGAAGAGATCGATGATCCTTGGTATAGTTGTCGTGACGCTGATAGTCATCAGTGCGGCCGGAGCGGGTTACGCTTACATGAGCAACACCTACAGCGAGGATAACACCATGGACGTCGTCGTGAAATCCGTAGACATCTACAAGGACGGAACCCCGATCGACAAGCCCATGACGATGCCCGCGTTCGTCAGGAACGGCAGCGCCACCATAAACGGATACACCGTGGCCACCACGGGCGAGGGCAACATCTGCCTGCAGTGCCTGATGAAGAACGGTGCGTATTGGCCGCTCATCAAGAGCATGACGTTCAGTATAGCCAATGGCGATGCCGCTGGCTCGTACGCATTCGGGATCGACCGCAGTCTGATCCCGCCGCAGACCGATATGCCGACCGCATATATGGGGATGGATCCGGACCAGACGTTCGACTACGGCGGCAAGACCCTGCTGTACTACGATTTCACCATCACCATTGAGTTCACCGACATCGACGTCACCGAGGACCCCGATTATGAGAGGCTCATCACATTCGAGGGTGCAGAGTTCACGTTCTACTACACGCCTTCGAACAGCTGATGCTGGCACATTCGTAAAAAGGGTGATTCAGACCTTCCTGAGCTTGCCCTGGTTGAGAGCGTTCTCGAATCCCTTGGCATCCTTCTCGTACACTGTGACCTTGTCTCCCTTGGCGTACTTCTTTCCGTTCACCCAGTTCGTGAACGGCGCCAGGACACGGTACGTGATTCCGGGGTCCGCGGGCGCTACGGGCTTGGATACGCCCTTCACGTCGGTGTAGTTGCCGTTGTACACGGTCACCGTCCCGTCCTTCACCTCGGCCACCTTGTTGCACACGTTGTCCAGGAAGTACCTGTCGTGCGTCACCGCGATTACGACGCCGTCGTACTCCGCCAGCGCCTGCTCCAAGATGTGCTTCGACTGTATGTCCACATAGTTGGTGGGCTCGTCGAGGATCAGAACGTTCTTCTCGCCGTGCATCATTATGCACATCGCGACCTTCGCCCTCTGTCCTCCCGACAGGGTGGACATCTTGTTGGTGACCGTCTCGCCGGTCAGAAGGAATTGTGCCAGCATGTTCCTTGCGTCGGCCTTCCTGTCCTGCCCGATGACGTTCAGCAGCTGCTCCTCCGCGGTCAGGTTGAGGTCCAGCCCCTCCTGGTTCTGGGAGTAGTATCCGACCTTCGCTCCGGGAGCTAGCCACATCTCGCCATTGCAGGGCACCTCTCCCAGTATGGCCTTCAGCAGCGTCGATTTACCGGCTCCGTTGGGACCGAATATGCCCAGGTGGTCCCCCTTCTCTATGTCGAGGTCCACGCCCTTCAGGATCGTCCTCCCTCCGAGCTCCACTGACATCCCGTTGGCGATCAGGACGTTCTTCCCGGCCTTGTGGGCGGCCTGTATCCTGATGTTAATATCCTTTGACTCTTCGGGACGCTCCTTGTCCTCCATCTTCTCTATCATGGTGAGACGGGACTTGTACGACGTGGTGTACCTGCGGTAGTCGTGGGCCATCTGGTTGGCAAGGTCCTGCTGCTTCTTCTTGGCGGATTCGGCGCGTTCGTACTCCTTCATCTGCCTCTCGATGTCGAGGTTCTTCTTCTCCACGTAGGCGGAGTAGTTGCCCTTGTACTCCCTGGACTTACCGTTCTCGATCTCCATGGTGCGGACGGCTATCCTGTCCAGGAAGTATCTGTCGTGACTGACGCCCACGACAGCGCATTTCGACGAGAGGATGGCCCTCTCCGTCCATTCCCCGGTGGAGATGTCCAGATGCGATGTGGGCTCGTCAAGTATCAGAAGGTCACATTCGGAGATCTGCACGGCCAGTTTCGCGATGACCACCTTCGCCCTCTCGCCTCCAGAGAGGGATTTCATGGGGCGGTCGATTATCTCCTTGGGGAAGTTCACCTGCTTGAAGACGCCCTCGAGCTTCCCCTCGATCTCCTGGTCGAACTTCGCCAGTTTGCCTTCCAGCTCAGCGTTCTCCTCGGCGAGGGCGTTCCAGTCGATGTCCCCTCCCGCTATCATGATGTCCTCAATCTCGCGCATCCTGCGCCTGATCTCCTCCACATAGGTGTAGGAACCTTCCAGGATGTCCCTGGCGGTCTCGCCCTCCTCGATCTCGGTGAACTGCTGCAGATAGCCTATCTTCTCGGTCCTTCTGGTGATCTCGCCCGTATCGGCCTTCTCCTCGCCGAGTAATATCCTAAGGAACGTGGATTTGCCCGCGCCGTTGGGTCCGATGATGGCTATGCGGTCGCCCTCGTTGATCTGGAGACTGACGTCCTTGAGAACCTTGACGGGACCGAATGCCTTGGAGATCGACTGGGCCTTGAGAAGCATGCGGTACCCATCGAATCGGGATATAAAGACGTAACGAACTCAGACGAAACGGAGCCTGTCGACCGTCGATACGAACATCTCGGGTGACCAGTTCTGCAGCCTCCTCCTCTCGAAGACGAATGGTTCCACGTCGGACGATGCGTCGGTATAGTCCACGGAAGCATACCTCTCCTTGAGCATCTCCCTTATCCCATCCGCTCCGGATACCTCCGTACCCGATTGTGCCAGACGTTCTATCAGGTGCTTCGTGTTTACAGGTATCCCGTTGGCGGAGTAGTACAGGATGTCGTAATAGTCGCGCCCCTTCACCCTGTTGCCCCATCCTCTGCATAGTATCGCATGGAGCTTGCAGGAGTGCATTGTGGGAAGATTGTACATCCTGACGTTATGGGGGAACGGCAGGAGCGGATACGCCCACTCGGTACCGTAATCCGCAGGAGGCTCCACATCCATCTCCAGCTTGACGGTGATGCGCTGGTTGCCCTGTATCCCTTTGACGTCCTCGCCGAATGTCAGGTGTATCTCCCTGCTGTTGCCTTTGATGAATGCAGCCCTCATCTTGCTCTGATGCGTCTTTTCCTTCTCGGTGACCTCCACCTGAAGGTCCAGAGATCCGAAATCGGATTCCAGCGCCCCGATGTAGGGTCCGAAGGTGAAATCCGGGTCGGGGTCAAGGAGTGTGAAGTCCAGATCCTCCGAGGAACGGTCTAGGCCGTGGAAGAGACGTAGTGCTGTGCCTCCGACGAAGGCCGCTTTGTCGAACAGACCGGAATCGGAGAGCGAGTTGATCGCTATGCGCTGCATCGCCTCCCTCACCCTGCTGTATGCGTTCATCGAGGGATCCGACAGCTTCATCAGCTGTTCCAATACGCTGTTCATCTCTCCCCCTCCCTAACCTTCCTGAGCAGCCTTACGTTCGTGGATCCGTATCTCTCCGAAAGGTCGCCGATCAGTGCCGCATCCGTCTCGAAGAAAAGATCCTCGTCGATGCGCAGGTCCTCGAACAGCAGCGCCCTCATAGCCTTCAGGGAATGCATGGGATGCAACGTGTACACCTTGTCGCAGAGGGCCTTCTCCGGACCCGCAATCCAGTATCCCCCGCGGTCGGTATCGATGTACCTTATGCCGTAGGCGAATGCCTTCTCCGGGACGTCCTTGTATGTGAACGTCCCGAATGATGTCTCGTAGGTTTTGGAACGGCGCTTGCCCACGGTAGCGGAGGTGAACGAGTAGACCGTCTCCGGGATCAGGCCGTATCTGGACAGCGCGAACTCGAATGATAGATACGACGGCGAATAGATCGATTGCGCAAGGAACTCCCCGGGAGTATCGGGATCCGTCTCGTAGAGGCCGCGGATCACCCTGTGATACTTCCCATCGCGTACAAGGCGCCCCATCTTGCAGGGCGCGTTGGAGTAATCCCTGAGATGGTCCTGGATCATGCAGGAGGTAAGTATCATGTTTTTCTCCATTAATTATCATTATTTAATAATTACTGGAGAGAATCAATAAAGATTGCCCCCGTGAGGGGG
>JAEEGL016182113.1_pt1 | contig 15046 bp, 9 predicted proteins | sample 9134231 | NCBI WGS metagenome assembly JAEEGL01 (sample SAMN16246548, study PRJNA631951) | gut metagenome | biome: gut microbiome; feature: rumen; material: fiber-attached | host: Bos | place: Iran: Karaj | collected 2018-10 | reverse complement strand
TAAAAAAAAACCAATTAATTCAAATATAATTTGGCATTTATATGATATGATAACAATGCAACAATTAATAAGAGATATTCATCAAAATCAACATTATAATCATTTTCCTTCAACTTTTGCATTAGGAAGAAAAGATTTTATGTATAAACATTATAAAAAATATCATAATTTATATAAAAGTGATTATAATTATGTACCAGAAACTTATATTTTACCAGATGATGCAAATGATTTTTTAGATAAGTATAAAAATATAATTTATAATTTATCAACTGCAAAAACAAAATTTATTGTTAAACCAGTTAGTTTAAGTAGAGGAAGAGGAATTCATATTTTATCAAGTAAATCTGAATTTAAATCAATTTGTAAAGCAAGTGAAGTAAGACATGGTAAAAATTTTTTAGTTAGTAAATATATATCAAAACCTCATTTAATAAATAATAAAAAATATGATTTAAGAATTTATGTTTTAATATCATCATTATATCCATTAAAAATATATATGTATAAAGAAGGTTTAGTTAGATTTGCAACTGAAGAATATATTAAAGGTGATTTTAATAATATTTTTATTCATTTAACAAATTATTCAATTAATAAAGAAAATATACCAAGATATAATAATAATGATAATGATGAGGATTTTCAAAAATTTTCAAAATGGTCTTTAAGTGAATATAAAGAATACTTTGAAAAAAATAATCAAATTGAAAATTATAATACAATAATGAAAAAAGTAAAAGATATAATAATAAAATCAATAATAACATCAACTGATGATATAAGTGCAGATATTGCATTAAATAAAAAAAATAGTTTATTTGAATTATCTGGTTTTGATATTTTAGTAGATCATAAATTTAATACTTGGTTAATGTAAATTAATGTTGGTCCTTCAATGAAATGTGGATCACCACTTGATTTAATGATAAAAACTAATTTAATAAGTGATATTATTAATGTTATTGGAGTTAAATTTTATGAACATCATGAAAAAGATGAATTATATACTCTTGATAAAAGAGATGAAAAAATTAGAATTAATAATAATAGAAAAATTAATAAGTTTAATTTAGGTGGTTTAAAAGCAGAAATTTTTAATGGTTTTGATAAAAATAATTTAATTTTTAAAGGACATGAATTTAATAATGAATATTTTGTTAAAGGAACTTTAAGAGATTTTGAAGAAGAAAAATTAAGAGCTTCTGTTACTGATTTTGAATTGATTTTCCCTATTAAAGATAATATACAATATTATGGAAAATTTTTTTCTTCAAATTCTAATAATGTAGATAATATTGTTACTTGGCAATATCTTTTAACTCATTAATTAAAATAAAAAAATAAAAATAAAATATGTGAATTTGTATAATATTAATAATTGGATTTTTATTTATTTATATATCTAATGTTTATTTTCAAATTTAATTTTTTGTAATTTTTTTTATGAATCTTTTATATTATATAATTTATAGATTAAAATTATATTATATGTATTTTAAATATTTTTAACAAAAAAAGTTTTAAAAAATTAGGAAATATTTATAAAAGTTAATTTAAAAAATAATAAATATCAAAGTTATGGAAATTATATTTTAAATAATTAAGAAATAAAACAAATTGACCACTTTAAAAATAGAATGAAAGATGATGAATGATTGTAAATAAAAAAAAGGATTTATGATAAAAATGGAATAAAAATTGAAAATAAAATATTCAATAAATGGAAAAATATTTATAATATATTTTAATTAAATATATTGATTGAATTTTCAATATATATATAATTATTAACATAAATATTAATATAAGATAATATATATATTGATTATGTTATTTTTTTATTTATAAATCATCTTCAGTTTCACTTGATTCTAATCTCAATTTTGAATAATAACTAATAGGAATTAAAATGAATGTTGCAAAAACATCAATTAATGATGGATTTGATTCTAAAATAAGAAAACTAAATATATAAATTAAAAATAAACTAATATAAAAAGTAAAACTTCTTTCTAAAAGATTTCCTAATTGGGCATATTTTTGTGATTTATAAAAATAAAAAAATCCAGAAATAGAAGATAAAATACTTAAAATATGTTCACAATATCCTATATTTACTTTTATGTCATATAAAGTAATGAAAATTGATGAAACAAATAATCCAAAAATACTACTTAGAAAAGTAATTAAATAAGGATGAAAGTCTTTTGAAATTTTTTTATCTAATAAAATACCAATTGATAAAAACATTGATGCAATAACTGAATAAATAGTTCCTTTCATATATTGAATAAAAAATATTATACACAAAAGAAAAGTAAATATATAACAAATTTTATCAAATCTTTTTACTGTATCCATTTTTAATTTTAAATAAATGTATGATACAAAAATAGGATAAATTAATAAAATAATTCTACAACTTATATATGGAATATTTGATAAACTGAAAATAATTAATAATGTTTTAAAACATTCAACAATACTTCTTATAAGAAAAAAATTAAATTTAACAACATTAAAATGTTTTTTTGTCAATATAGTAATATGATCAATTTTAATAAAAATTGTTGATAAGATAAATTGATAAAAGCAAATTAAGAAAAATAATTTATTAGAAGGTAAAAGAATATAATTATACTTTTGTAAAATAAATATTGAAATATAATACAATTCCTTAAAAAAAATAGAGCCAATTAACAAAAAATATGACTTAGCAATTTTACTTTCAAATTCCTGATTATCTTCTTTTTTATCATTACTTTTCTCATCAATTAAAATAATAGAACTCATTTAAAAAATAAAATAAATAAATAAAATAAAATAAAATAAAAAACTAAAAAATAAAAAAAAATAAAAAAAAAATATATTAAAAAAAACATGAAACCAACAAAACTAAAAATTGATACAGATCCTGATGCTCCAGTAAAAAGAAGTGAAGGAACAATCGCATCAAAATATTTAAAAATGAAAGAACTAGGTCACGGTTCATTTGTATCATACTTACTTTTAAAAGACAAACAAACTCGTGAATATCGTTTTTGTAAAGAAATAACAAAAAGAAAAATATTTGAACTTCCTCGTTTTAATGCAGAAATAGAATATTTAATGACAAATGAAAATCCAAGTATTCCAAAAATTTATGATATATATGAAGACGAAAGAAAAATTGATTTAATTATGGAAGAATGTAAAGGAGGAAATTTATTAGAAAGAATAATAAAAAAAATCAATAATGGAAAAACATTTTGTGAAAGAGAAGCAGGTGAAATATTTCAACAAATAATAAATGCTTTATCACATTGTCATAAAGTTGGTATATCACATAAAGATTTACGTTTAGAAAATATATTATTTGTTAATGAAGATGAAAAAGATACAACAATAAAAGTAATTGATTTTGGTTTAAGTAAAATTTTTGGTGAAATTCAAGCATCTAAAAAAGAAAAAATTGATAAAAAACATTTTCCAAGTAAATTAGGAGATATTCATTTTGCAAGTCCTGAAGTTTTATTAGGAAATTTAGATGAAAGAAGTGATATTTGGGCTGCTGGTGTTATTTTATATATAATGTTAACTGGTAATGCACCTTTTAATGGAAATAATGATGCAGAAATTATTAAAGCTATTAATAAAAAAAAAGCTAGTTATCCTGAAAATGATTTTAAAAATATTTCTGATGAAGCTAAAGATTTATTAAAACATATGATTTGTGATGCTGATAAAAGATTTAATGTTAATCAAATTATTGAACATAATTGGTTAGTTAAAGTTGTACCTAATAGTGAAAAAGAATTAGATGATTTTAATCAAGAGAATTTTAAAAAATTTGTTGAAATTCCTAAATTAAAAAAAGATATTTTAATGTTTATTGTTGATAATTTAGGTGATTATGATATTCTATTATTAAAAGATGTTTTTACTCAAATGGATACTAATAAAGATGGTACTTTAACTTTACAAGAATTTAAAGATGGGATTATTAAATTATTTCCAACTGAAAATGAACCAGAAAATACTGAAACTAATGAAAATAATGAACAAAATGAAAATAATGAACAAAATGAAAATCAAGAAAAAAAAATACAATTAGATGAAGAAACATTAAAAAAAAATAAAGAAATTGTTGAAAAAACAGAAGAATTATTTAATAATTTTGATTTAAATTCTGATGGTAGATTTGATTATAATGATTTTATTGTTAATTCTTTAGATAGACATTTAATTTTTATGGAAGATAAATTATTTATGGCTTTTTGGATGATGGATAGAGATGGAAGTGGAAAATTAGATAAAAGAGAAATTAAACAAGCTTTAAAACTTGATATTGATAATGCTAGTCTTGATAAAATGATTGCACAATATGATTTAAATGGTGATGGGGAAATTGATTATTTGGAATTTTTAAATATGATGGTTAATCCTCCTCCCAAAGAAGAAGAAGTTGAAACTGGAAAAAAGAAAAAATAAGTTTTTTGTTTTTTTGATTTATTTTTTTTTTTGGGCTTTTTTTTTAATATTTTTTGTCTTTTTTATAATTGCTTTTTGGTTTTTTTAAAAAATTAAAATTTTTTTAATTTTTTTTTATTATTATTATTTATTTTTTAATTAAATTTAAATAAAATAATATAAATAAAGTGTAATATATAAATTATCATTTTGATATTATGATATTTTTTTTATTCTAATATCATTTTTGTTTTATATTCTTCTTCTGTTATTTTATAAAGATTATCAAATGATAAGTTTAATAATTGATTTATAACTTTTTTCACATTTGATATAATATTATTCATTTTTCCGTGGTTGTATGAATTAGGAATATATAAATTTATAAAAGCCCAATCAGAATTAAAAAAATTAGGATGAGCTTTAATTAATAAATATAATAAAATAGAATTAAAATTATCTTTATAACCATAAATTATTTGAATATTATTAATTATTTCTTCTACTTTTTCTAAACAATTTAATTTATTAATTGGAGACTTTTCATTATTTATTTGAGTTATAAAATTAATTGCAAGTGATATCATTTCATCATTTATTGAATTATAATTTTCTATAATATTTTCTGGTTTAACCCAATCATATTTAAAACTATTTTGAAATATTTTTAAATCTTCTGTAGATGGTTGATCTGGATTATATAATTTATGATATATCCCTTCAAAAATGTAATTTGTTATTTCTCTCTTTGCTAAATTGTATTTCTCTTTTTCTTTAAAAAAAATATCTGATGATAGATTTTGAAAAATTATATTTAAATATTCTATTAATAAATTTGGTATATTTACTTTTTTTTCATAAATAAAAAAATTGTCAATATCTCTTAATTCAATTATATTTGGAAAATATGAAATAAATTGATTTATATTTTCACAATTAAATATATTAAATACTTTATCTTCTTCAGATAATTCAGTTTTAATAACATATTTAATTATTTCTTTTTTATTATTAACAATTTCAATAATAAAAACATTAATTGATTTATAATAAATAAATTTAAAAATCATATGATAAGTTTGATTAATTTTAATTTTATCTAAATATTTCTCAGAAAAAGAAATTATTTTTTGACTAAAATTATATTTAATATATAAAAAATTTAAAGAATCTTCTAAAATATGATTTGTAATATTTTTTTTAGAAGAATCAATTAATTCATTTAATAAAAGAATATAATTTTGTCTTTTATATTCAATTGGAATATTTGAAATATTAGATTGTAAATATAATCCAAACCATCTTAATGGAATAGTTTGTTCTTTTAACATATCACTAAAACCTTCTAATTCTAACATTTTATTTAATGTTAATGCAAAATCTTCATCTTTTTTTCCTTTTTCTATAAAATAATTTTCTCTTGTTAATGTATTTAAATTTTTTACTAATATATTTATACAATATTTTATTCTTTCTAAAGTAAATTTTTCATTATTTAATTGTGTTAATGATTCATCTGTTTGAAAACTAAATTTTTTTATTTTTTTCATTTTCATTATTTCTGATAAATTCTTATCAAAAATAGGTTCTGTAATACATATGAATGTCTTTTTTTTGTGTTTAATATCAGCATCTAATTTTTTATTCATTATTTTTTCTTGAAAAATTAATTTATTAAATGATTTATGAAATATATTATTATCTTCAATTCCAAATTCTTTTTCATTTTCTTTTATTATAGAATATATTAAAATTAAAATATCCCATGTAAAACATATACTTTGATAATCAACTCTTTCTTCTGGTCTAAATTCAATATAATCATATGTAATAGTAGTATTATTTATAAAATCTATTTTTTCAATTAATTTTTCAATTGAATTAGGCAATTCTACTTTTATTAAATTTTCAAATATTTTACAAATAAATGATTCAATTTCTAAAAAATAATGATTAAATATTGTATAATATTGTTCATTTTTTTTACTTGAATTAAAAAATATTCCTTTATATAATTTATTTATAACTATAATTGCAATTTCAATTTCATCCTTTGAACCAATATTTTGTATAATTCCATTAAAATTTGGTTCTTTTAGAATTGTATAAAGTAAAATTCTGAAAAAAAAATTACCAATAAATTTATTTTTTTCAATTAAAGAAATTTTAGGGAATTTTTTAGTTATTAATTTATCAATCATTGAACAAATGCATTTTATATTATAGGGAATTAAATGAATATTATTTATTATTGATATTAATATTACATCAATTAAATTTTTTATTTTTTCAAATTGATATTTATAAAATAGAATTATTTTATCATTCATATCTTGTTTTTCTTTCATTTTGGAAATTTCTTCAAATAGTCTTAAAGAAGTATAAATATTATTATCTAATTGAATATAAATTATTTGTTTAATAAGAAATTGTTGAATATCATTGTTTTTTACATTTTTTGTATATAAAATTAACCATTCTTTATCAAAAAAATCTTGATAATTATTATTAATATTTTCTTCATTTATTTCTTTTTTAATATAACCATTAAATTCATAAACACCTGAATTAATAAAATATTGTTCAATATCTTTTATTGTATCATTTTTAATTGTTTTGTCTTTAAATTTATAAATATCAATATAATCTTTTAATTCAAAATATAATGATTTTTCATTTTCTTCATTTTCTTTTTCATTATTTAATATTTCTTTTTCATAATTAAATAATTTACTTTTAGGAATTTCTTTAAACAATAATAATTTAGGATCAGTAGTTTTAATTATCCTTCTTAATTTATTCATTTTAATTTGTTGCAAATAATTTTTAATATTATTTAATTCAAATCCAATAAAAATTCCAAATTCTTTATTTACTTCTTTAATTCTTGTTTCAATTTCTTTACAAATATCTTCAAAAAAGATTTTAATTTCAATTTTTCTCAAAAAATATTTTAGTACATAACTAGTGAATGATTTTTCATAACATAAAAATTTCGAAGTAGTACTTTTAAGTTCTTCTATTTCTTTTTTTAACAAAAAAAGAATGAAAACTAAAAGACTTTCTTCATAATCATCAGTTGATAAAATATTAGTAAAAAAAAAATTGCAAAAAAAATTAGCAAATTGGTCAAATTCTAATATATCAATTTTTTCAATTATTTTTAATATTATTGAATAATCATTCCTAATAGAAAAAAGGAATTTATGGACAATTTCATAACATTGTGATAATTCAATATGACTATTTTTAACAATTTCATATTTTCTCATTTCCATTTTTTCATCATTATTTAATTCTATTATTTTGTTTTTATTCATTTTATCATATATTTCCATTATTTCAATATTATTTTTATAATATTTATAACAATCTTCATTTATTTTTTTTATTAATTCTTCTTTTTCATCATAAAAAATATCTAATAATGATGTTTCTTGTTTTAAACTTACTTGAAGTTTTTTTAATTTATTAAATGGACTATTTGGATCTATTTCATAATCCATTTTTGCTATTCTTTCCATAATTTAAAATAAATTATTATTTTTAATTTTTTTTTACATAAAATTTATTAATTAATTCAAATAAAATTATAAATAAATTTTAAGTAAATGTTAAGTAAATGTTAATAATATATTTTACAATAAAATGAATAATTCAAATAAACTTTTTAAAAATTTATTTTAAGCTCAATTTACTAATTTTTTCTTTTAAAACTTCCAATCTACTTTTAATCTTAGATTCACTTTCTTTATTTTCTTCTTGAGTATTAGTTTCTAAAACTTCTTTTAATTTAATAATATTAGGATTAATAGAAGTTTTATTTTCATCTATTGCTTCTTCTTCTTCAATAGTAGGTAATTTTTTTTTAAATTGCCCATTTCCATTATCAATACTTGCAAAATCAAAATTTAATTCATATTTTTGATGAACATTATTTTTATTATTATTATTATCAACAATAAGATTATTAATATTATTATTATTTTGTTTTGGCCCATCTAAATTATAAAATGCTAATATATTTGTATCAATAATTTCATTAATTTGATTATCTAATTGAGAATCAAATTCATATGTTGCTTTTTTATTTCTATCATTAATTTTTTTAATATCACCTTCTAAATTTTTAATTAATGTTTGAATATCATGTTTATTATTTTTATTTATAAATGATGTAATTTGTGATTCAAATATTTCATTTGGATTTTCATCTTCAGAATCATTATTTATTTCATTTAATTTTTCTTGTATTTCATTTGCATTTTGTTCTTTATGTTGATTTATTAAATTTATTATTCTATCTTTTAAATTTTCATAAAAGCAATTTAAATCAACTTTTTTTTTTTGTGTTGTTGAAAGTTCTTTTACAATATTATCAATTGGAAATTTTAAATATTTAAAAAATTTTCTTTTTTCATCAATTGGAACTAAATAATGTAAATGTTGTGAAAAATGAAAAGCATTTTCTATTAAACATTCTGAACAAATATATCCTAAATTACAAGATACTTCAGAACAAAAATAAATTGAATTACTTTGATGTGCTTTACATTTTGAATTATCATTATGAAAATAATCATATAATTTTGTTAGTTCTATTTCAATTTTATTTATTGATTCAGAATTTTTTTCCATTAAAAATATATAAAAAAAATTTGATAAAATAAAATTTAATTTTAATTTTGAAATTTTTGTTTTTTATAAAAATGATTTTTTACATTTTGATTTTTATATTATTGTATTAAAAAGTAAAAATACTTAAAAAAAACAAAAAATAATATAATAATTCTAATAATGTATAATCAATTATTAGAATTTTTTTTTCAAAACAAAAACACTTTAAAAAATAATAAAATTAAATTTCTAATCTCGAAAAATGTCTTCAAAAAATGTTACATTCAAATTAGACCCTCAATTAACTAATAGAAATTCAAGACCATTAGTTTTAAAAGAAGAAGAAAAAGAAAATGAAAGAAGAAGAAGTTCAAAATTTTCAACTTCATATGATATAAGTACTAAAAATTCTAATGTTCAAAGAAGATCTAGACCTTCTATTTTTTCTTCTGAATTTAAAAATTCAAAAGATAACTTTCCTAATATTAGAACAGATGCTTTTGGTAATGAAATAAGTAAAAAAGGAACTAAAAATTATAAAGTTAGTTTTATTGACCAAATTTCAAATGAAAAAATTGCAGAGGTAATTTTGGTTGAAAATACTGATAATAGTTGTAAAAAAAAGAAAGATATTGATAAAAATAATATTTGTAGTTGTGAAACTTGTTTTATCTATTAAAAATATTGTTAAATTATTTGTGGTTTAATTGATATTTATATATATAAATAATGTTAATATTTTGATTAAAATATTTTACTTTTTTAAATATTTTTGATATAGAAAAAAATATCAAAATATATTTAAATGTGAAATATTGAAAAAGATATAATAGAGTATATATAAATAAAATAAATTAATAATAAAAAAAGAAATAATTTTAAGATTAGAAATTATTATTTAACAAATTTGACTTTAGGAAAAATAAATTAACAAAAATAATAATGTTTTAAAAAATTTTAATTTTCTTTATTCAATTTTTTAATAATTTAAAACAATTTTTAAATTATTAAATATATAATGTTATTTTTTTATTAAATATTATCATTTTAAGAATAAAATTAATAATTATCATTGTTAATAATAAAATAATTAATTAAAATTTTACTTTAAAATTTTATTAATTATTAAATATAAATTAAATGTCAACCAATGAGAACGAAAACAATAGAAATTCATTATACGAAAATACTCAAGATCCAAATATAAATGAAGAAGAAGAAATAGACTTAAATATTCCACCATTAAATTGGCATGTAAAATTATATAAATTAAACCAACAAAACCAATGGGATGATAATGGTACAGGATTTACATACTTTTCATATGAAAAAAATATAATCAATAATAATATAATAGAGGCGCCAAGACTAATAATGATAAAAGAAAATTCAAATATAGAATTATTTAATATATTAATTAATGATAATATTGAATTTCATATTCAAAGAGGAACAATTTTAACATGGAAAACAAATAATAATTTAATAGAAGATAATATTGCAATTAGTTTTCAAAGAAGAGAAGATATTAAAGAAATATGGAAAAAATTATGCTTAATACAAAGAAAAGATTCTGATTCTGAACAATTTCTCTTTTATGATCCTTTTGATGCATTATATGATGTTTCTTTACAAAATTTATCTTATATTGCACATGAAATTAGACCTGTAAGTTTTATTTATTTTTAATTGTGTATTTTTTTATTATTTTTAGGATATGGATCCACAAAGATTTTTAAAGTTAGAAGAACATATTAAAAATTATAATGAAAATTATGATTTTATTAATGAATTAGGTATTTTATTAGAAGAAGAAGAAAAAAAATTGGAAAAAATTAAAAGTGTTGTATCGAATTATTCTTTAAATACAAATTGTGAAAGTATAATTAATGATAATATAGATAAGAATAATGAAAATAATGTAAATAATATTGGTATAGATCAACAAATTGAAAATTTATCTTTAATTTTTTTAATATTTAAAAATTTAATTTTATTAGCTGATAGAGAATTAATGGAAATATTATTAAATGATGATCATTATTTAATTACATTTGGAGCATTTGAATTTGATTTTGAAACACAAAAAGTAATTCCTCATAGGAAATACTTTAAAGAAATTGTTAAATTTAAAAATATTTTAAATATTAAAGATAAAGATATTTTAGATAAAATTCATATGAATCATAGATTATCATATTTAAGAGATACTGCAATAGGAAGATTTATTGAAGAAAATACTTTAAAAGTAATTAATTTAATGATTCAATTAAATAATAATAAAATAGTAAAATATTTCTTATATGATTTAGATAATTTAAATAAAATTTTATCATTAATGAATTCAAATGATTTGATTACTAAAAAAAATGCATGTTTATTTTTAGTAGAATTAATGGAATGTACTAGAAATTTAATGCAAAATAAAATAACTTTTTATGAAACTTTAAATGAATGTGGTTTACTTTCAATATTAGAAAAAATAATTTTAGAAATTCCTCAAAATTCACCTTATCAAAAATATATCGATGCAATTCAAACAAAAAGACATTATTCAATTGATTCGCTTGATGAATATACAAAAAATGATGATGCAACTAATATGGAAGTTATCAAAATTTCTGTTATTGAAATAATAATTTTTATTCTTTCATCAGTTCCAAATTTAATTAAAGAATATATTGAAAAAAATAAATCTACTTTATTAATTGAATTATGTAAATTAATGTTATGTAATGAAAATTTTGGAATTAAATATGAAATAAGTCAAATTGTAAAAACATTAATTGAAAATGATATTCAAGACAAAAAAAATATTTTAGATGATATGATATTTGATAATGCTCTTTTAATTTTTGTTAATTATTTAGATATTCCTATTAATCAAAAATTTAAAAATGAAATAGTTTCAAATAAACAATTAGTAATTGAAATTCTTTGTCATGTTTTATATAAATATTCTACTAATTTACAATATTGGTTAAATCAAAATGATGTTTGTGGACATGTATTAAAGATTTTAAATGAAAATTCAAAAATATTAGATTTACATGTAATTAAATTTATTAAAGGTATTTTAATTTTTTGTGATTGGTATTTTATTAGTACTTTTTTTAATATTGAGATTTTTAAAAAATTAGAAGATATATTTAATATAAATAAAAAAAAAGAAAATTTAATATTTTCTGCAGTTTGTGAATTATTTGATTCTGCTAGATTTATTAAAGATGGTTTATTATTAGAACATTTTTATAATTTAGGTAAAGATCTTTTTATGAATGAAGAAAATAAAAAATATTTTGTAAATTTAAATAAAGCATATTTAGAAAAAGATAATCCTAAAAATGATAAACTTTCAATTTTTATAAGTAAACAAATAGATAATTTTGAATTAAATTATTTAGAACCAAGTATATTATCAATTGAAAATGATGATGATTACTATGATGAGAAAGATATCTTTTTAGAAAAAAAGAGAAAAATAGATAATTTAGAAGATATATTTGATGATGAGAAAAAGTAATTTAATAAAATATTAGTATTTGTTAATGAGTTTAAAGAAACTATTTTTTAAACGAATTATTGAATATAAATCTATAATTATAAATGAAAAATTAATTAATTAAAAAAAAAATATAATATAAAAAATCTTTTATATTAATTATTATAATCCATGAGTATTTTTTAAAAAGTTAATTTGTCCATTACAAATTTTATTATTTAATCTAATAATTAAACTTTCAGGTTGTTTTAAATGATAAAATTCTCCATCAACATTTAAATAAACTTTATTTAAATATTCAGTTTCTTCATCATTAGGTTCTGATTTAAATTTTAAAATAAAAGGACCTTTTCCTTGATATAATTTTTGAGCAAATCCACTTGTAAATCTTTCCATTGCTAATTTTAATCCACTTCCATAAGTAAAAAATTCAATTATTTTATCATCATATTTTTGTTCTGAATTATATTGATTTAATATTTCATTTTTATATTTTTTATAATCATCACCTTCTAAATCAATTATTTTAATTGCAATATGTGATGAATTACTCCATATATTTCTAGTACCTCCCATATAAAAATTTATATTTTGACAAATCATATCAACTGGATTATCTTTTAATACAACTTCTTTTATTTGTTTATCTAAAATTTCATTTTTATCTAAAACACCAAAAATTGCTTTTTTATTAGATTGTTCTAAAACATCAATACTACTATTTAATATAAAATTACTATCATTATTTATATTATAATTATTAGTATCATATTTATTATCAATATCATCAACAACATAAAAACCTTCTAAAACTTGATTTAAATATATATCATTTTTACAACATATATATCTTTTAAAAGCTTCCCAACAATAAACACATTTATTAATACATCTACTTGTACTTCTATTTCTTTCAAAATTAAATCCAATTTTAGCATCAAAACCAATAGACATATAATTAATAAATGATTTTTTAAATAAAAGTACTTTCTTATTTTCATTATCCATTTTAACACTTTCATTATTTGATATAATATCATTTATACTACCTTCAGGTTTAATTTTAACTATAACTTCCCATACATCAATTTTACATTCTTCTCCAATATAATAAGTATATAAAATTCTATGAAAATGTTTAATATTATTTCCAATTTGAACTGTATTTCCAAAACCAGTTGCATTACTTAAATCATTACCAGTTCCTAAAGGAATTAAACCAAATATACATCTATTTAAATCAATATTACTTTTATATAAATCATCTATTAATCTTAATGTTGTTCCATCACCTCCTCCTATTATGATTTTTATTTTATTATCTTTGTAATATGATAAATATTCATTTATGAAATTTTGACCTTTTTTAAAATCTTTTTTATTTATTATATTAAATACTATTATTGAAAATGTTGATGATTCATTAAATGGTGCTTTATAAAAAGATAATTGTAAATCATTTTCAAATGATTCTATTATTGATTCTTTTTCTTTTTTATTTTGAAAAGATATTATGTTATAATCTTCTATTGATTTAATTCTATATTTTTGACATAAATTTAATATTGAATACCCTTCTTGAGATCCTGAAAATGGATTTGTAAATATTATTAAAAGAGAACCATTTGTTGAGAAATGTTCTTTTAATGGTGATTGTAAAATATTAAAGTCAAAAGAGTTATTTGAATTATCATTTGGAATAGATGTTAATGATGTAGATATTATATCTTTTTCTAAAAATTTTTCATCCATAAACTAAATTAATAAATTAATCATCAAGTAAAAAAATATTTAGCAAAACATAAAATAATAAAAAAAATCATTAGAATATAAAAAATAGAAAATGTTGTAATTTATTCATGAAAAAGTTTTTATTAATGAAAATTCTTCTTTTATAAAAGATAATATGTTTAATTTAATTCCAATAATATTAAATTATCTTCTTACACATTTTTTACATATAATAATTAAAATTGAAATAATAATTAAAACCAAAGTTATCAAAATATAAAAATAATTAAATAAAAATAAAATAAAATAATGTGATAATAAAAAAATATAAATGAAACCAAAAAGATCAAATAGTACAAAGTTTTTATCACAAGAAGAACAATTATTATTAAATTTATATTTAATAGAATATAATGATATCTTTCAAAATATATATATTCAAACACCAAGAGAATTTATAAAAAATATTATTAAAAGAGTTGAATTAACTTTAAAAAAACAATTTAACGACATTCCAGAAAAGATTAGATTTAAAGTAGAAGATTATTTCTCAGAACAAATTTATGCAAAAGAATATAAATTAGCATCAATGGCAATTAAATTAATACAAAAAAGATTAAAAGATCCAAATCAAAATCCAAATATTTTTAATGGTAGAATATTAAATCATTGTAATCATGATAAAAAAAATAATTTTTATATTCATTCATGTGGAGAAATATTTTATACTTTTAAATATAAAAT
>JAEEGL015916978.1_pt1 | contig 15046 bp, 15 predicted proteins | sample 9134231 | NCBI WGS metagenome assembly JAEEGL01 (sample SAMN16246548, study PRJNA631951) | gut metagenome | biome: gut microbiome; feature: rumen; material: fiber-attached | host: Bos | place: Iran: Karaj | collected 2018-10 | reverse complement strand
GTTGCCGAAGCCGGAGAGGGCGATGCGCTTGCCTTCCATCTTGTCGCCATTTTGCTTCACCATGCGCTCGACATAGTAGATGGCGCCGAAGCCGGTAGCCTCGGGACGGATGAGAGAACCACCCCAGCCGTAGCTCTTGCCAGTGAGGGCACCGGTGCTGTGCTCGCGAGCGAGTTTCTTGTAAGCGCCATAGAGGTAACCAATTTCGCGGCCACCAACACCTACGTCGCCAGCAGGGCTGTCCTGATCGGGACCGATGTTGCGCCACAGTTCATACATGAAGGCTTGGCAGAAACGCATGATTTCAGCGTCGCTCTTTCCGACGGGGTCGAAATCGGAGCCACCCTTACCACCACCGAGAGGCAGGTTGGTGAGGCTGTTTTTGAAAATCTGCTCGAAGCCGAGGAATTTCAGCATAGAAACGTTGACAGCTTTGTGGAAGCGGAGACCGCCTTTGTATGCGCCGAGGGCAGCGTTGAACTGAACGCGGTAGCCGAGGTTGGTGCAAACTTCACCCTTGTCGTTTACCCAAGTCACGCGGAAAGTGAAGATACGGTCGGGCTCAACAATACGCTCGACGATCTTTGCAGCCTCAAATTCGGGGTGCTTGTTGTATTCTTCTTCGATGGTCTCCAAGACCTCGCGTACAGCCTGTAAGTACTCGTTTTCGCCCGGATGTTTGGCTTCCAGGTTAGCCATAATTTCGTTTACTTTCATGGTATTTAATTATTTATAATAAAATTATGTTTTGTTTTGAGACAACAAATGTACTACATTTTATTGATATAATTACTTTTTTTTTGAAATAATTATGTTAAATTATGTATAACACTGGTGTACAAAGCTTTGTATTCTATTTTTTACGTATTCCCGTTCTTCGATGAATGACATGTGAGCTACGCCGTCAAGAAGTAATAGTTCGGCTTTGTGTGGTAGTGTGGCTTGTGAGAGTCCAAGTTCTAGGGGAATACGGGGGTCGTTTTTGCCGTATATGAAGAGTACTGGCGATGCGAGGTTGCATAGGGTTTGGAGGCGTGAGGTTCGCACTTTCATGCCTCTTTGGGCGGCGATGATGCCCTCTTCGCGTGTTTCTAGGCATTGGTCGCGCAGTTCTTTGATGTCTGAGGCCAGGTATTCTCTTTTCGATTCGTCGAAGAGGTTGGTGATAAAGTCCACAATGAAGCCTGCCCTGTTTTGGTGAACCTGACGACACACCTCGTCGCGTTGTTGGCGTTTGTCCTCACTGTCTGACATGGCGTGTGAGTGGAGCAGAATCAATCCGTTGAGCATGTAGCTATAATGTGTTGCGAAGGCGAGAGCCACATAGCCGCCCAATGAATGGCCTGCCATAGTGCAGCGTTCTACGCCGGCGTCATCGAGTACGGCTTTTACGGCGTTGGCCATAAAGTCCATGGTGTGGACATCCGAGTAGGTGTCGCTGTAGCCATGGCCGGGCAGGTCGATGGTGATAACTCGCATGTGACGCATATACGACAGTGTCAGAGAACTCCAAACTGCCAAATTTTGGAGGAAACCATGCAGAAGAACAAGAGTCTCGGTGTTGCCGCGGCCCTCGTCGCGGTAATGTAACTCACGGTTTTCGAATGAGATAACTTTATGTCTCTCCATTGTGGATATATTTTTTAACGGCTACAAAAATACATTTTATTTTGAGTAGAATTATCGTAGTTGCCGAAAAGAAATCCGCAACCGATTGTTAATAAAAGCAAAAGAGGAGAAGTAACATATCTCCTCCTCTTTTGCTCTACCCCTCAAATAGAGGGGGCTGGGATTCCAGACTTGTTTTTATTGTAATGATATCTATCTAAACATGAGAATAATAGAGGCGGTGGCACTGTCTTGTTTTGTAAGGCTATTGCCGTATGGTGACACGGTGATGTTGTCGCTACTGACGCCGCGTTGTGTGAGTTGTTTTTTTATCTCGTCGCCGCGTGACTGTGAAAGGTTATAGCAGAATGTGTCGTCGCTGCCGTCAACATGTACGATTATTTCGAGAGTGAGGTTATTGTTGTTTTTCAAAAAATGAGCCAGGTTGTCGATCTCAATCAAAGAGGGTGACAGTAGGGTGGCGCGGTTGTTTTCGAATATAATGCCGTTGTTGACAATGTCTTGTGAGCTCGACGAGAGTTGTAAAAGCATGTTGGGGGTGTATGCCTTTGGTGTAATGACGTTATTGCTTTGAGGTGAGAAAGCTATGGCAGGAATGTAGAGTCCTTCGCAGCGAGGATATAGAATGTATTTTTTGTCGTTATAGAGAGAAGTACTCCATGCCTCTTGGCGATTAACGCTTTGGTTGTGGTTGATGCGGCGTTGGCTGTCGAGTTCGAAGATGTCGAATATTATGCCTACTTCGCCAGGTGCGATGGTGACTTTGGTCATGGAGCTGTTGAGCAAGTGATAGGCCGGGGCGTTGTAGCATCCGTAGTGACCGCCAGCGTTGCTGCAAATAATCAGAGTAGAGTTGTTGTTAGCGATGGACAAAGATATTTCATTTTTGCCGCTGTTAACCTCTTTGCCGTAATTGACAGGCTTAGCCCAGTGTGTCCAGTCTGATGTATTGTCGCGGGTTGTGTAGTATATGTCGCCATATCCCAGTCCGCCGCGTCCGTCGGTGATAAAATAGAGTGTTTTAAGGTCGTCGCTAACCACGGGGCTGCATTCCATATAGGGACTGTTGACATCGAAACCTAGATTGATGGCTTTGTCGGCCCATCCTTTGTTGGTGCGAGGAATGAAATAGATGTCAGAGGCCAAGGCCGTGTCGCCGTGGAAGTAGCTGCCAGAGGGTTGTAGGTTCTGACCTCCTGGACGGTCGGAAGCAATCAGAATGCCGCTGCCGTCGGGAACCATGAAGGCGTCGTAGTCATGGTAGGGACTGTTGATAGGAGAGGGGAGGGTTTCTGTTACCGTCCATCCGCTGTCGCTGACTTCAGCGACCATGATGTCGCCGTTGTGACCCAGAAGCATGCGGCTGTCGTTATCGAAGAGGCTGTATATTTCGACGTCGGCGTTGTTGATGTTGGTGAAAGAGATGTCGCCGCTGCTGCGCCAAACGACGTTTTTCTTTGTGGCGGTTTTGTGTGCCACCTGAATGTGGCTTTTGCCGGCAATGGTGCGATTATAGAAGAGGAGTTTGCCATTGGAGTGCATGACGGGGTGCATCATGTCGTAGGCAGGGCGTACTACGGTAGAGAGGGATAGGCGTTTGTCGATGGGTTTTTCCAGCGTTTGACGTAGTTCGGCGACTTCCTCTACGCAGTGGTCTTCGAAGCTCAGCGAGAAATAGTCGAGGCGTTCGGGGACTTTGTTCCACTGTTTTGAGGCGATGATGCCCTGAAGGGTGCGTTGCAGGGCCACGAAAGACTCTTTTTTGCCGGTGAGGTGGTATATTTTTGATGCCCATTGTTTGAATTCTTTTTCTTCAAAAGGCATCATTATGTTTATCGAGTCGAATTTCTCGGCTGCTTTCAGGGCGTCGTCCACAGCCATTTTGTAGGGGAAGTCGGGGTTCGTTTCGTGAAATTGTACTATAGGCGCCTTGTTACCCTCCTCGGTGTGCCAGTTGAAATATTTGAGGTATATGTCGTTGTAGCTAACGTCAAGTTTGAATTCGTCGAGGTATATGGCGACAGCTTCCATGTCGCGTCGTTCGGTAATGAGGTATTTAAGTTTTTCGATAGCCTGTTCTGCCAAGGGGCTTTCTGGGTTGTCGTTGGCAAAGTCGGCTAGTTGGCGCGGAGAGGTAATAGAGTTGAATTCCTGTTGCAGCAATCCGTCTATCAATTCTTGTACTTTGGCGTGTTGGTCGCTGCCGGGGTAGCGTGTTAGGAAGTCGCGGTAACCTTTAGGAGAGGGGTTAGCCATTAGTTTTTTGTATGCTATGGCGCTTTTGCGTTTAGTGGCCACGTTGCGCACTTGTGCGACATCGAGGTGGCCGGCCAACAGGGAGTCTACTTGTTCCTCGCGAGTAGTTTGGGCGATACGTTTTTCGGCGAGCATAGCCATGTTTTTAGCGGCCTCCTCACCCTCGAGGGTGGAGGGATAGCTGTTCAAAAATGAGTGGTATGATTCGAGGGTGTTGGCTTGTTGTGCGGCGTAATATTTTGTCTGCATGCGCTTGCTTTCAACCAGTTGAAGTGTGACAGGGTCGTTTTTGAAAGCTTTGGCGTAGCTGTCGAGGGTCGCGTCTGATGGATAGTTTGTACGGTCAAGGTGGCGGCGTGCCTGGCTGGCAATACGGTGTTTGGTTTGTCGTACAAGGACTATCGTTATTTTTTTCTTTATCAGGCGGCTGGCTTCTTTGTATTTTTCTCTGTCCTCCAGCACTTCGATATAACGTGTTTCGGCGGCTGTGATATAATTCATAGCCGTAGGATAGTCGAGCATCGGGTTGAGGGTGTCGGAATAGAAAAGAGCCATTTCCAGCATTGTGGCCACATTGGTGGGCTCTTTGAGGTATGATTTATACAATTTGTTGTATTGGCGGGAGTAATCATCTTTGTCTTGGCCGTCGTTTTGTGCCGACAGAGCAAAGGTAAGAGACAAAAACACCAATAATAATGTATATCGTTTCATTGATTATGTGATGGAACTCTTAAGATTCGTGTACTAAAAGGTTGTCGTTATTGTATGTAAGTACTAGAGGTTGATGGATGTCGGTTTAGGATTATGATTTGCTTTGAGTCAATAAAAAGATCAATAATACCATTGCAACATGGTATCAATCATAACATCAATTATTTGCTTACTTTAATAGTCTCGAGAATTGCCTGGAATTCCTTGTCGAAATTATCATATAGGTCCAAAGTCGTTTCTAGGCGTATTTCCAGCATAATGTTGCGGTCTTTTATGTAGACCATTTTAAATTCGTAGTCTTTTCCGTCTCCGTCATTGGTATAGGCGCCTAGGTATCCAATGCCGTCAAGGAAAGGGTATTCCTGCAGGGCTTGGAATCCTTGAGCCATGAAACGGCTGTAGGCCATATCGTATACTGTTCCGGTGTAATTTTTGCGGACGTAGATGCGCATGAAAGGGATGACGGTATCGCCGGCATTGTCAACGACATAGTCTTTGGAATATGAGTAGAGATAGACGTTGGTGTTGTCGTTTATTTTACTTGTTTCCAGATATTTCCAACCTCCATTGGGAAATGAGAAGCTAACTTTTGTTTCGGGGATTCTTATTTGAGCCGAAGCCATCATGACGGCGGCGAGCATGATGATGATTGTGAGGATTTTTTTTGTTTTCATTGAGGGAATAATTATTATCAACTCTCTGATAACGTTTTTTCGATAATTTTATTGTAGAAGTCGACAAGCCGCTTCGAAAGTGCGTTGTTGTCGTATTCTTTCATAGCCAAACTATGAGCGTTGGAGCCTATATGTTCCAAGAGTTGTGGTGTGTTTAGACAACGTTCTATTTGATGCAGGAATTCCTCTGGGGTGTTGGCTATGAGGATATCCTTTCCGTCCGTGTATTTTATGCCCTCGGCGCCTATTGTGGTTGATATCACGGGTTTGCCAATAGACATGGCCTCGATGATTTTAACTCTGATACCGCTGCCTGCCAGTAGTGGAACGATGTTGATTTGTTTTGAGGCCATAAATTCGAATGCGTCGGGTACTTCGCCAACCACGTGGACGCCATCCATCTTCAGCGTGAGGAGTGTTTCGGGCATTTTGCGTCCTGCAAGGTAGAGGTTCACTTGTGGTAGTTTGTTGTGTATGAGTGGCCATACCTTGTCTAGGAACCAGTTGACGCCGTCAAGGTTGGGCTGCCAGTCCATGGCGGCGATATGGAAAAGGCTGTAGGGTTCAACGTTAGTGTTTATGGCTGGCTTTGGGTCTATGCCGAAGGGTCTTACCATAATAGGGCGGCGGCATCCTTCGCGGCGGAAAGTGTCGGCGTCCAGGTCGGTGACGCACACTATGCCGTCAAAGTCGTTGACATGTTCCAGCTCATAGGCGCGAAGCGACAATGCCAGTTTCTTTATATACCAACGTTTCAGAGGGTTTGAGGTCGACAGTGCCAGTTTGCGCCATATCATATATTCCACATTGTGGGCTCTCATAACGATGGGAGTGTTGGTGTGGCTGCGTATAATGGGGACGTATGGTGCAAGGAAGATACTTTCGACTTGGATGATGTCGAAAGTATCTTTACTTAGCACGTCTATGATTTTGTTTGCAAAGGATTTGCTTTCAAAGCGTTTCACATTGTACGACTCACCGCAGAGTAGCGACACGGCGGCGTCCAGTGGGTGAATTGAGAGGTCTATGTATTCGGCTTCAAACCGTGTGGCGGAGCGGTAATCGTCGTCCATGGATTCATATCTGACGGGGTGTTTGTCGCTGAATACAGATAGGACCTTAACGTTGTGGCCGTCGGCAAGGAGGCCTTTGGTTATGCAGTGCATGCCCACGGTGCCGCCATCCACTGGCGGATAAGGGGGCTTGTAGCATATTTGTAGGACTTTCATGCCGTGGGGGTTGTTGTGGTGTTATTCCTCAGGTAAGGCTTTGAATCCGAGGCCCATAATTTCAGAGCTTTCTATAACGTTGACGAAAGCGTTGGGGTCGAGGTGGCGAAGGTTCGATTTCAGCTTGACAAGATCGCCGCGGTCTAGGGTGACATAAATCATCTTACGTTCGTGTCCTTGGTAGAGGCCTACGCCGGGGAAGCAAGTGCCGCCGCGTTTCAAGTCGTTGAGGATATAGTCTTTCACCAAGTCAATCTTGTCGGTGATGATGAAGACGGTTTTGAAAGTGGAAACACCTTCAACGATGACGTCGATGATTTTGCCTTCTATGTAAATGAGGAGTATGGAGTATATTGGGAGACGAATGTTGCCGATGACAAGAGTGGTGAGGGAGATGAGGCTATCTACGATGATGACCAAGGTGCCGAGCGATATTTTTGTGTATTTGTGGATTATCATCGAGATGATATCGCTACCGCCCGAAGTGGCGCCGGCGCGGAAAATGAGGCCGATGGCGACGCCGTAAACGATGCCAGATACAATGGTGTTGAGGAAGAAGTCGGGTGAGAAGAACACCTCCTTGCCGTTGTCTATAAAGGAGAGCATTGTGGAAGTGCCTTCGTTGGCGAATACGCCATCGTAGATAAGAGGAGCGTAGCCCCATGTGGTTTCCAGAATGTATGTGAAAATAGGGATAAGGACAACAGATACAATTGTTTTAACTCCGAAACGAGGGCCAAGGATGATGGTTCCTATTATGAGCAGAGGAATGTCCATGCAGATGCCTGCCAGGGATATTTTCCAACCCCACAGGGCGTTGAAAACGTTGGCGAGACCGTATACGCCGCCAGGTGCGAGGTGATAAGGGTTGACAAACATAACGTCGCCCACGGCAAAAACAGCGCTGCCCAAAGCGACAAGCAGATAGGCGATAATTTCTTCTTTTAGATTTACTTTCTTAGTGTTGCTCATATTCAAATTACTGTAATATAATTATTTGTATAGATTTTGATTTATTTTTTCGGTTTGCAAAGTTACGCTAAAAATATTAATAAATAGTAACATAGAAGAAAACTTTTGATGACATAGGGGCGTTCGAGCATAGTGAATCTTAACGAGGAATGGTTGTATAATAAAGAGAATCAAGTCAAATGGGTTATTATTTCAACAAACTGTTCCTAAGTCCTAAAGGTGACATGATTTTGTTATTTTAAACACGAGTTGCACCATTCTAGTGGTTTTATTTATAATATCTTCATTAAAGCATGCAAACGGATAAAAGATTTCTTTCGCCCTCTTGACTTTTCCTGAAATAGGTTCGCTCCATGTTGGTTGCGGGCCTCATCAGACAGAATAGGGATGGTTGTCAGCCGAGCTGACGCCACAGCAAAACTGAATTGGTTTACATTGTTTGCTTCATATTCCAAATCTGGTTTACACCATCACGGTTTGGGTTTACACTTTGTGTCACATTCACCTGTTCGTGTTTTCCTAAAATCACATGATTGTTTTTTGCAGGTTAAACTGATTTACTTGTCATATTTTGTTTGGACAAACTGAATTGTTTGCCAGACAAATGGGGGGGACAGTTTTTTTTGCCCATAGAGAGGGCAACCACTGGCTGTTGGAGCTAGGATGCGAATTGGGGATGTTTGGATTTCACTATCAAAGCAAATAAAGTGTGCTAATGATGTGGAAATTGAAGAGACAAGTCTATGTAATTGCGAGAAATTATGTATCTTTGCACTTGAATTCAAAGACCCAATGACGGCACAAAACAACATAGCAAAGTCACATTTTTCTAATGCTTTTTCCTCAAAAAGCTCAGATGGGAATCCTTGGTCGGATACCTATTTTTGTGCAAGATATAATAGAAAAACCACCTTCCCCTTCACCGGCAAGGAACGGGACCGTGAGACAGGCTTCTCATACTTCGGGGCGAGGTACTACGACAGCGACCTGACGGGGCTGTTCTTGAGTGTCGACCCGATGAGTGACAAATACCCGAGCCTTTCGCCGTATGCGTATTGTGCTTGGAGTCCGGTGAAGTTGGTGGATCCAGATGGATGCGATGAGTGGGAAATCAACCAACAGGGTAGGGTTGTAAACAGAATAGAAACAAATAAACATGACGCTTTTTTTATTGTGGACGAGAATGGAAACCGTATGATGGATGATAATTATATCATTAAGTATAAATCTATCATATTCGAATATGGTAGCGTATCGGAATTCCCACAGAACAAATACTTTCTACCGCCCTTAGGATTTGAAATAAAAAACAATTCCTCTGGCTCTGAACTGTTCAAGTTTCTTGCTGATAATACAAATGTAGAATTTGGACTTGTGACAACAAAAGAATCAGGATCTTATGTTATGACCAATCATAAAGGGAATGCCGTAGACGCTACAGGATTTGCAATGACTCTTGATAAGAAAGGAACAACGATCCTCTCCATCTCACACAATCATCCTTTTGGGTCTCCACCATCTGGATTTAAACCAAAAGATACTCATGGAGATAAGTATAGTTGTCAACGCTTATTTTCGTCGAATGGGAACAGAGTAAATTATTATGTGTATTCAAAGCAAACGCAGCAGTTCACCATGTATGATGGTGAAAAAATATATAAAAACTTTAACTTCAGCGCATTCTTATCGTGTCATAGGCCTTTCTTGTAAAAGAGCAGGAGGGTTGGCGTTGTAATCAATCTTTCATTTATATGAGTATATTCAGCATACCAATAATCCGAACCTTTCTTTATGCCTATCGGCGTAGTTTTATCCTTTTTTTTCTCATTATTATTATATGCAGCTGCCATGATACTGATCATTCGAATGTTGAATTGACAACCTTTTCAGAAGACGTGGTTTCATTGTTTATTGAATCGAATAAAGATGCTCCAATCGAAGAGTCAACTTGTTTTTATAACGTTGTATTTAAAGACAGCGTTATGTCGCTAGCCACATTCATTGATTCTTCTCACGAGTATTTTATTGGGAAAACTATAGTAAATGGTAGGGAAGTTGGATTATTTGGTGATGATAATTCTTTGTTTTGCCGAGATATGCAAAAAAACAATAGAATAAAAAAAATTAATTATGATTATCACTTTTATGATGATCGCCCTAGTTGGACTATTACAATATCAGATGATGCTATTTCTATATCTGGAATAAATTATGACAAAGTGCGCCTGACCAAATTCAGACATATCTGCAAAACATATTATCCATCAAAAAAAGTTTTATGGCAGCGAAATTCATTTAGATTGGATGACATCGAACTATAACCATCTAATAATGTTATGAATATTTATCGTTTGTTATTTACCATATCATTTTTCATATTTCTGGTAGGATGCTCGGATGCCTATGAAAAAAGAAGCACAACCAATGATACATCTATCCATTTATATGTTGATGATTACAGTGAATATGGAACAGAAATAATAGCATATTTCTGTGATAAGGAACTGAAAAATGCTGCAATTCTGATAAAAAATATAAATAATGAAACATTAATTAATTATATTTTCACGAATGACAGTATCATATCCAATGAGCTTCTTTTAATATATCAACAACCAATAACACCCGATAAAAAAATCAGTACAGATACATTGTATGATGAGCTATATGACTCTGTACACCATGTTGACTATATAATGGACTACGAAGGAAATATCATTTATAAAGATGATTCATCGCATAATATAACAAATTTTTACCAGACATTTATAAGAACTTTGGCTCCTTTTGTAAAAAGCAACCGATTGGAAAAAGATTGAATAATGTGAACAGGTCTTTATAGCCCATAAACAGGTAATCACACTCAACGTCGATCTTTCACACACAATACGTATTATTGATTCTTCATCATCAAAAAAACGATGCCATATCAGTGCACATATATACACCAAAACCCTTCCCCTTTCACCGGCAAGGAACGGGACCGCGAGACGGGCTTCTCCTACTTCGGAGCGAGGTACTACGACAGCGACTTGTCTGGATTGTTCCTGTCCGTCGACCCGATGGCGGACAAGTACCCGAACATTTCGCCGTATGCGTATTGCGCATGGAATCCAGTAAAGTTAGTGGATCCAAAAGGGAGAGAAATATGGATTGTGAGTAAAGCCGGAGCTCGTATAAAATATGAAAATGGGATGAGTTCTGAAGGATTTGATAATTTTACAGCAGAAACAATACTAGCTTTAAATAAATTATGTACAACCCAAGTTATAGGGAAAAAACTTGGCCAAATCTCAAAAATACAACAATTTGTAATAGATATTCGAGAAAATAACCAAGAAACTTTTTGGGCACCAAACCAGTATGAAAATGATTGCAACTATCTTCCGTCGAATCAAACAATTGATTTCGCTCCATATTTGGGAATCGAAGATATAAATACGGGAGAAATATTATCCCCAGCCAATTGTCTTGGGCATGAGTTTGGCCATATTATAAGCGCAATAGAAAACCCAGAGCTTTTTTTCGATAGACAATCCCAAAAAAGAACAGATGAATGGACCAATGAAGAAGAATTATATAATATCACAAATATAGAAAATAAAATATCATTGGAATGGAATGAATTAATAAGGGAAGGCCATAAAAATACTGATTGTGATGGAATCGAACATTATCGTGTAATACAAACAGATAGTTCCATAAGTGCAAATAAAACTGATTTATGATAAAATATTGTGTTCTCAGTTGTTTTTTGCTCATATCTGTCGCTATTTATGGGCAGGATTTGATGCATGACTGCATCGAAGGCAAAGTGATTGATTTCAACACAGGTGAGCCTATGATTGGCGTTATTGTCAAATCTTTAGAGCTCAATAAGTCATGCCGAACAGATTGGGATGGTAATTTTTTGTTTTGTTCTAATGACTCATTGGACTATTTCCATTTGTTTTTTTCTTACATCGGTTACAAAACACAGGAAATCACCATACCCCCAAAAAATAAAGACTCAGTCTTGACAATCAAACTTGAGCGAGACAGTACCATTGATTTGTCAAACATCTCCACGGTTCGTATTAGAATGAATAACTCGTTAATATCTAACATATTCTCCTTGTACGAGGAAGGGCTAATCACAAAAGGGCTACGAATTTATCGAGGTTCTCCCATGGCCGAAAACAATGCTTCTATGGGCATTATTTCAGAAAGAAAAGAAAATGACACATTACTAATTAAAGGCTTTGTTTTTGACAATAAAAACAGTGAACCCATTTCTGCAAAAATATTTCAAGTAAAGGAATTGGGCCCCAAAAAAGATTATTCGATTATTCAAGAGCCAAGTCACGAATACATAGTCATTAGTGAATTGGGAGTCTGTGACGAAAAAGGTTTTTTTTCCATACGTATAAATCGTGAAATGTATGACAATGTCATGTTAATAGCAATCTCCCAAGCGGAATATCAAACATCTGTTTATTATTTGGAGGTGGAGCTATAACACATAGGGATAATTTACTATGATGTTTTTTATGCAAAGTGAGAGCATGTCATTTTAGTCCTTGAATAGGAAAACTAAATTACAGTTACAAGAGCGGAAATTGGAAATTAAAACATAGTGATTTTTTTATACCTAAATAGACATCACATGGCAGTCAAACAGCAATATAACAGTTGTAAAATGAGTGATAATTTTTCGAATTTTTTCTCGCTATTGTATATGATTGTTTATTAAAGATATTAATAACCATGCAATAAACATACTATACGGATTTTTAATTCGTTATTGTTAAAAAACGATGTTTTCTCACCAATTATATACGCAATTTTCTCACTTCCCTTTCACCGGCAAGGAACGGGACGCTGAAACGGGGTACAACTACTTCGGGGCGAGGTACTACGACAGTGATTTGAGTGGGCTGTTTCTGAGCGTCGACCCGATGAGCGACAAGTATCCGAGCGTAAGTCCTTATGTCTACTGCGCTTGGAATCCCATTAAGTTGATTGATCCTGACGGAAGGAGAGTTAAGCCATTTGGTAATAGAGCTTTAACCGCAATAAAAAACACACTTCCTCTGGATGCAAGAAACTACGTAACTTTGAACGAAGAGGGTTATATTGACCTTGATAGGCTTGAACAGTATTCGGGAGATTGTTATAATTATAATTGTTTAAAGGAACTTGTTTCTTCAGAAGAATATAACATTGAGATTCATTTGAGTAACAGCTTCAGTTATAAGGATAGGAATGGTCAATTTGTAGAAAAAGATGAATCTAGCATAATGTATTATTTCCCGGCAGACGATCCTTACGCCTCAACTACAGGGCTTTACAATCTTTCCACAGGAGAAACAGGATTTTATGGGAAAACGTTATTCCCAGATGGAGAAGGATTGCAAAATTCTCCAAACGGAAATATTGTGATTCATCTTAATGAACGTCTATCGGACAAGGGCATTGCCGAGACTTATAGCCATGAGGCAAACGGCCACGCCCTATTATATGTACGCAGTAATGGTGATCGACAAAGAGCCAGCCATGATTATCAGGGATCAACAGATGCTAATACAGAGCTTAAAGAAATGATTAAATCTTCTACACGAGAAACCGTTCAATATAATCAAGAACCATGAAAAAAACAGCTTTAGCATTGCTACTCACATTTTTTGCATCGTTTTGTTTTTGCCAAGGTATTAAAATCTCTTTGGACACAGTACATTATGCAACATTTAATTCCTTTGAACAAAAAGACTATGTAATAATCAAAATAGAAAACAACTCTTATGATGATTACGTTTTCTGGATAGCGGAATGTATAGATAGGTTACAGTCGGATGAAACAAAAAAATTCAACTTCTTTTTCCACAATTGTGGAAAAAGAGAGTACAACCTGTTTCAATATTTCACAGATAATGCTAACGTAAACTATACGATGTATTATGTGGGATTCTCGTTTATTAAAATTATAACTTCAAATAATAATTTCTTGTTAGTTTCATCCATTGAAAATGTTAACAAATATTTGAATCGATTTGTATTTATGACTACCCGTGACTTCGAAGAAGGTTTTCCCCTTTTAAAAAACGATTGGTTATTTAAGTATGATATTCTTGTTTTGGACAACTTGGAGTCAATAAAAAATATTGAATAGACAAGATTAGTAAGATTAGATTACAAATCCAAAACAACGAACCACGTAACATCCCGCACGATGGTTTGATGCTTGACATCAGTTGTCCGATGCAATCCTGTTTATAAGAATTAGTTGTTCCGATTTTCTCTATAATAGTTGTATGGGAAATGATATGTACAAACATCATTAACAAACCTCCATTCAGGCGTTATTTCCATCATATAGTTGAATGTTAGGTTTTCTTTTATCCAATTACATAACGAATCAATAAAATCTGTCAAGAATACAATTCCATGATATTTTATAGCATTAACACTGTGATTACTGCCCTTTGAATCAATTACGATCTCAAAAAAAATAGATGCCTTTTGTTCCGAAGTGTCAATTAACACTTGACCTGCCAAGGCTGCTTTTTCGATAAAACAATCAACTTCTTTATAAAAGTCTTCATCACATGTTAAAACTTTAGCGTTTGACTGTGTAAAACCAATTTTTATTATAAAAAAATAAAAAAATAGTATTATTATTTTCTTGTTATTCATAAATCGATGACAATACTGTTTTGATTGCTTTGGCTACCGTATTTGAATTATCCTGAATATAAGATGCAGGAGATGGAGTATTCTCCTCAATGCTTCTGTTCTTGTAGAAAATAATCCTATTGTTCACTGCCTTTTTGAAATCTTCGTCAAATTGTTTTGAATTAATAATGTCTGGTTTAAAGTTGAAGTTTTCATCAACATAATCAGGGTTGTAAGTAATCCCATTATCCCATTCACTTATTGCAATACATCCTGAGTTTACTGATGTGGCTATTAAATATGATACTATGTCCGCTTCAGTTTCCCGTACTGATTTATCAAATTCATCATATTCTCCTATTTCTGATTGGTAAGCATGGAATAATTCCTGACAGATCACATGAATGTTATTTACAAATCCCACACTGTTTGTATTTGGATTGAAGAAACCGGATTTCTTTTCGTCATATTCATTCATTATTAGTACGTGATATACATTGCTTGATCTTTCTAGTTCTGAATAATAAAACCTGAAAAAAACGTTTTTTTTGGAGTATCTCGATTTTGTTTTTGTAAAGTACATTCTGTTCTTCTGTCAATTTACTCAAATCTATTTTTTCGCCTCTAGGGTCAATGTACTTTACCGGATTCCACGCACAGTAAGCATACGGCGAAATGCCAGGATATTTGTCGCTCATAGGGTCGACACTCAAAAACAATCCACTCAAATCGCTGTCGTAGTACCTTGCTCCGAAATAGGAGAACCCCGTTTCAGCGTCGCGCTCCTTGCCGGTGAAAGGGGAACATATGGATGGTCTGTAGTTTTGGCGGTTTTTCATGGATAGCTATTACAATAACAGAATGCTAATCATTATAGTATGTCACAATAGAATGTTAATCAGATAAAAAGAGGGTTTTATCTCT
>JAEEGL015732492.1_pt1 | contig 15046 bp, 14 predicted proteins | sample 9134231 | NCBI WGS metagenome assembly JAEEGL01 (sample SAMN16246548, study PRJNA631951) | gut metagenome | biome: gut microbiome; feature: rumen; material: fiber-attached | host: Bos | place: Iran: Karaj | collected 2018-10 | reverse complement strand
CTTTAAGAGTGTTTTTGATCAAAATCACTTCGATTATCTTTTAGTGGCTCACAATGAAGATGACAATATTGAGACATATTTGCTGCAAAAAAAGCGTAAAAACTTGCCTCTTTATTATGGAATTAAAGAAAATACAACGATTTTAGGTGTCCCTGTTTTAAGGCCATTATTATCATTTAGCAAAGCGGAATTGTTGCTTTATTGTGAAGTGCAAAATGTTCCTTATGCGATTGATAAAACCAATCTCGAAATCACCTTTGAAAGGAACAAAATTAGACATAATATTGTTAGTCGATTAAGCGTGGAAGATAGGCAAACTTACACCAATATCATTAAATCGAATAATATTGTTCTTGAACATATGCTTGAAGAGATTAAGAAGACTCCTGATTTGGTCAGTGTGGTTTCCAATTTTTATGATATTGAATTTGCTTATTATTTGAATGATAGACTAAAGGCGATTGGATACCTTAAAGGTATAACCTACAAACAAAGCATTGAAGTGATGAAGACTTTACATTCTGAAAAGCCTAATGTGCGCATTGATTTATCACAGGGTTTTTATATTGAAAAAGCTTATGATGAATTACATTTTGGAAGAGAAAAAGACTCAAAAGGTTTTTGCTTTACGATGGAGAAACCTTCACTTATGGATAATGATTTCTTCTATGCTGATTTTAGAGGCGACACTAAAAATAGAAACATCACTTCCGCTGATTATCCATTAACTATTAGGACTTATAAACCAGGAGATAAATACCAGATTAAAGATTACCTTGTTCAAGTTAGAAGATTATTTATTGATTGGAAACTTCCCGTGGATTTAAGAAAAAGATGGCCACTTATCGTTAATAAGGACGGGAAAATCATCTATATTCCCCGTTATCAAAAAGATTATATTCCTGATAATCTCTCAAATTTTTATGTTAAAGAGTCTTTTACTTTGAAATAAAGTAATTTTTCTTTATAATATTTTCAATCTCTGTTAGGAGGTATGTTATGGCAAATCAAGATGAACAACAACCAAGACCAAGACGTTTTTCTTGGAGTTATACATTTTCCTTTTTATTAATCGTAGGCATCATTGTCACGGTTATCGTTCTTTTATTTGGTGGAAATAAATCCACAGAATTAAATGAAGTTCAATTCCTCAACGCTTTAGGTAACGATAGAATTACGGAAATTACTGAAACACCATTGGAATCTGATCTCGTTGTTTTGAATGGTTATTATGTCCAACCTGGTAAAACTGCGAAAAAGAAATTTACCGCAAGATTAGATTATGAAACTTATTATAACAATCCAGTTCCACACATCTATCAAAGCGATGCTAATTTAAATGAATACTATTATCTATTCGATAATGCTTCTTATGATGTTTCTACAGATTTAGATGCCACAAAAGGTATTGTTCTTCATACCTTTATTTTAAATAAAGCTCAAATGGCTGCCGCTAGTGATAAGCCAACATTTGTCTTACATATTGCGAAGAATCCATATAGTGTCAGTTGGTGGGATCAATGGGGTCCAACCATCATTCTTGTGGGTGGCAGCGCCATTATCACCATCTTATTATTTATGAGATTATCTTCATCCATTAATGGATCGAATAATAAAGCCATGGATTTCAATCGTTCTCGTGCGAAGAGAATGACTAATTCTAAAGTCCGCTTCGACGATGTCGCTGGTGCGGATGAAGAAAAAGTGGAAATGGCTGAACTCGTTCAATACTTAAAAGAACCACGCAAATTTGCTAAGTTTGGTGCCAAATTACCCAAAGGTATTCTTTTAGTAGGTCCTCCCGGATGTGGTAAGACATTATTGGCTAAAGCTGTTGCGGGTGAAGCTGGCGTTCCATTCTATTACATTTCCGGTTCTGATTTTGTGGAGATGTTTGTCGGCGTTGGTGCTGGCCGTGTCCGTGATATGTTTAGAGTTGCGAAAGAAAACGCTCCTTGCTTAGTTTTTATTGATGAAATCGATGCTGTCGGTCGTCAAAGAGGTGCTGGCTTAGGTGGTGGCAACGACGAAAGAGAACAAACCCTCAACCAGTTACTGGTTGAAATGGATGGTTTCAGTGATAACTCTGGTATTATTGTTATCGCCGCGACAAATAGAGATGACGTCTTAGATCCGGCTTTATTAAGAGCGGGTCGTTTCGATAGAAAGATTACTGTTTCTATGCCCGATAGAGCGGGCCGTGAAGCAATCTTTAAAGTTCACGCTAGAAATAAGAAAGTTTCTCCAGAAGTGGATTATAGTTTCTTAGCCAAGAGAACCGTTGGCTTCTCTGGTGCCGATATTGAAAATATCATGAATGAAGCTGCCATTTTAGCGGTCCGTAGAAATAAAGAATGCATTACCATCGATGAAATCGATGAAGCTATCGACCGTCGTATTGCGGGTCCTGCTAAGAAATCACGTTCTTTAAGCGAACACGAAAGAAAAGTAGTGAGCTACCATGAAGCGGGCCACGCGATCATCGGACTTAGATGTCCACATAGTGATAAGGTTCAAAAAATCACCATTATTCCTCGTGGACACACTGGTGGTTATGTCTTAATGAATCCCGAAGATGATAGATTCTTATATACCAAGAAAGAATTAGAAGCTCGTATCATTGGATACATGGGTGGACGTTCTAGTGAAGAAATCTTCTTCGATGATGTTTCTTCTGGGGCTCAAAACGATATTGAAGTTGCGACTTCAATCGCTCGTATGATGGTTACTGAATTAGGTATGTCTCCATTAGGACCAATTCAATATGAGAGAGATACTGGCAGCGTCTTCTTAGGAAGAGATTATACAAATTCTCAAAAGAATTTCTCGGTGGAAACTGCCACTAAGATTGATGCGGAAATCCGCGCCATCATTGAATCTGCTCATAAAGAGGCAATTCGTATCATTAATGAAAACAAGGAAGACGTTATTTTGATTGCCGAAACCTTATTAGAACATGAACAAATCACCGCTGAAGAGATTGATTATTTATTAGAACACAGACATCTCAAGAGAGATGAAAAACCAGAGGGTGCCGTTGAGCCTCTCGAGTTTAATCCTGAAGAAAATAAAGGAGAATAATAGAGAGGCTTGCCTCTCTTTTTTCTATGTGGAAATTAGGTAATTTCGTAATTGATAGCAAAGTTGTTCTTGGCCCAATGGCAGGAATTACTTTTGATAGTTATCGAGTTTTTATGTCTCGATTTGGTTTTGGACTATCTGTTACCGAAATGGTTTCTGATATGGGACTTATCTATGGTAATGATGAAACTTCCACATACGTAACCTTTGATAAACATGATTTTTTAGTAGGCGTACAGTTATTTGGATGCGACCCAGAAAACATGAAAAAAGGCGCTGAAATTGCCTTAAAAATGAATAAGAACATCGATTTTATCGATGTGAATATGGGATGCCCAGTGAATAAAGTAGTGGATAATGGCAAAGGCTCCGCTTTAATGAAAAATCCCAAATTATGTGGTGATATTATCAGGGCCTTAAAAGAAGTTACTAATAAACCAGTGACCGCGAAAATTAGATTGGGTTGGGATAACAAATCTATTAATTTCTTAGAAGTAATTGATGAGTTAGAAAAAGCCGGAGTGGATATGATCGCCATTCACGCTAGAACCAAAAAAGAATTATATTCTGGTCAGCCACATTATGACTTAATAAAAGATTTGAGAAGTAGAGTGCGTGTTCCATTAGTGGTTTCAGGTAACATCTTTACTCTTGATGATGCGATTAATGCTTTAGAAATCACTGGGGCGGATGCCGTGATGGTGGCCCGTGGTGGAGTGGGCAATCCCTATCTTTTAAAACAGATTAATCACTATTTCGAAACAGGTGAAAGATTAGAGAATCCTTCTTTGAAGGAACAACTTCAATATTGCAAGGAATTAGGGGAGATGATTGCTAAAGACAAAGGCGAAGAAAGAGGAATGAGAATTTATCGTTCTATCGCTAGTAAGTTCTTTAATGGTTTCCCAAATTCCAAGAGGATTAAAGTTAGATTAACCACCGAATTAGTGGATCTGAAATCATTAAACGAAATATTAAGTGAATACGCAAAAGAGAACGATGTTGAATTTTGACTATAAAAATTCAAATTACTCATATATACTATATAAGGCAAAGCGAGGATTAATTTATGGATAACAAAGTTATACTTAACGATCAAGAACAAGCAAGAAGAGACAAATTAGACAAATACAGAGAACTCGGTGTCGATCCTTTTGGTAAAGCCTATAAGGTCAGTCATCATGTTTCTGATATTCGTAAACTTTGTAACAAAAAATCCGCGAAAGCTTTAGACAGAATGAATCTCATCGTTTCTGTCGCTGGACGTATTATGGCTATCCGTCGTATGGGTAAAGCCTCTTTCGTCAATTTACAAGACAAAACCGGAAATATTCAAGCTTATATTGGTATCGATGTTGTAGGTAAAAAATCCTATGATATTTTTAGACTCGCTGACTTAGGTGATATCGTCGGTTTAAAAGGTCGTGTTATGATGACTAGAACCGGTGAATTAACCATCCGCGTTGAGAAATACACTCACCTTACAAAATGTTTACATCCATTACCAGAGAAATTCCATGGTTTAACCGATGTGGAAGAAAGAAGTAGAAGAAGATATTTGGATCTCATTGTTAATGATGATGCCAAGAAGGTTGCTTTTGCTCGTCCACGTATTGTGAGAGAGATTCAAAAGTTCTTAGATGAAAATGATTTCGTGGAAGTCGAAACTTCTATCTTAAATCCTATCTTAGGTGGTGCCTCCGCTAGACCATTCATCACCCATCATAATACGCTAGATAAGGATTTTTATCTTAGAATTGCCACAGAATTGAACTTAAAACGCCTTATTGTGGGTGGTATGGAAAGAGTCTATGAAATCGGTAGATTATTCAGAAATGAAGGTATGGATGCAAGCCACAACCCTGAATTCACCTCTATCGAAATTTACCAAGCTTTCTCTGATTTAAGAGGTATTGGCAAATTAACCGAAAATATGATTAGAAAAGTAGCGAAGAATGTTACTGGTTCCGCAATCATTAACTATCAAGGAAAAGAGATTGATTTCAAATCCCCATTCAGATGGATTTCTATGAATGATTTGATTAAAGAAAAAACCGGTATAGATTTCTCAAAAATCAATTCTTTCGATGAAGCGAAAGCCCTCGCTGATAAATATGAAATTCACCTTGACAAATTTAAGAACACTGTAGGTTATGTAATGAATGAATTCTTTGAGGAATTATGCCAAGATGATTTAATTCAACCAACATTCGTTTATTCTTATCCAATAGAGGTCTCACCTTTAACCAAGAAAGGCAAAGATCCACGCTTCACTGAGAGATTTGAATTATTTGTGAATGGTCGTGAGCTCGCTAATGCATATAGCGAATTAAATGACCCGATTGATCAAAGACAAAGATTCATCGATCAACTTAAAGCCAAAGAACTCGGTGATGATGAAGCTAGTGAAATGGATGTCGACTTTGTCGAGGCTCTAGAATATGGTATGGCTCCTACTGGTGGTGTCGGCATGGGTATTGATAGATTAGTAATGCTCTTAACTGACCAGCCACAAATTAGAGAAGTTATATTGTTCCCCACGATGAGGGATAGATAAAAAAGGCACTTCGGTGCTTTTTTTCATACGCGCTTGAAATATTATATGTAGATATGTATAATACTTATGCTTTATTAAGCAAATACCCTCTGCTATTAAAAAATAATAGCCAGAAGACCAAAGGGAGGTAAGAAAATGCGCAAATACGAATTAATGTACATTTTAAAAGCCGACTTAGATGAAGCAGGTCGTGAAAAAGCCAAACAAGAATTAGCGGACCTTTTAACAAGCAATGGTGCTACCATTGGTAAGGTTGACGAATCCTTCGGTTTACGTGATCTCGCTTATCCAATTGATGACGAAGTCAAAGGTTACTATGTCGTCGTCAAATTCTCGGCCGAGCAAGCTGCACTTAACGAATTCAATCGTAAAGCCCGTCACAATGCAAATGTGTTAAGATTCTTTATCGTCGCCGATCAAGAATAAGGAGGATTATCATTTATATGATTAATCGTGTAATTATCGTGGGTCGTTTAGTAAGCAACCCAGAATTAAAACAAGGAAACAATACTGGAAATTCATTTTGTTCATTCACACTTGCTGTTGATGATGGTGTGAGATATCCTGACGGAAGCAAATCTACTAGTTTTTTCAATTGTAGAGCTTTCACGAATTCAGCAGACTATTTAGCTAAGAGATGTAAACAAGGTGATGTTATCGCCGTTGAAGGACGTTTAGCAGAACGTAAATTCACACGCAAGGACCAAACCAAAGGTTCTGTCGTCGAGATTTTATGTAATAATGTCCAAAAACTTAGAGAAAAAGGCATGAAATTTAGAGATGGAGATCCTGATGGTGATAGTGAACCAATGGATCCTATCAATGATGAAGTCCCATCTCAAGTTGACGATAGCAAAAATCTTGATAACTTAGACATGACTGAAGATGAACTTCCATTCTAATTAGAAAGGAAATTATATGGCATTTAGAAAAGTTAGACCACACAAGAAAGTGTGTGTATTCTGCAAATCAAAATCAAAATTCATCGATTATAAAGATATCGAAACATTAAAGACCATGATTACCCCTAACGCGAAGATTTCTCCACGTAGAGGCACTGGTACATGTGCAAAACATCAAAGAGAATTAGCCGTTGCTATTAAAAGAGCAAGATATATGGCTCTTCTCCCATATGTTGAAGACTAATATCTAAAATCAGAAAAAAGCCGTCCGTTTAGGATGGCTTTTTTAATTGACAATAAACACTTTTTTATATAAAATACCATTTGGTATTTTTTTTATGAAGAAAAGTTTTCTTTTTACTTTTATAGCCTTAACGAGTGTGAGTGTCTCTTTGTGCGCTATTGCTGCGGCGAACCAATCAAATAAAGTGTTTATGCCAGTAGAAGCGGCTAATTATTCGCTAACTTTAACAATTCCTAGTAGCAGCTCTGGATCAAAAACAATCACAACCCCCAAAGGCAATAAATTCAAATATTCTTATGAAAGAGATTATGACTCTGTTTACAACAATACTTCTATAAAAAGTATTACTGGCATCACATGTACATATTCTGGAAACGGAACTGCGGTAATATGTTTGAGTAATTCTTCTCATCCAACTATTGATAACTGTTCTAAGAAATCAACCATCAGCTCTGGATCTAAATATACGACTTCCGGATATCATTATTTCACAATTGTTGTTGATCCAGAATTATGGGTTGATATCAACATTTCCAAAGTTGTTGTGAATTATACTTGTTAACATAAAAATGCAAATAATAAGTCGTCCATTTTGGATGGCTTTTTTGTTATACTATCTTTATGACAAAAATACAAAAATACCTCTTCTCACAAGCCGATCAAAAGTATCGTGATTTCACTTTGCCTTTAATGCCTACTGTGGATGAAAAGACATTTATTGGTGTGAGACTTCCAGTCATTAAAAAATACGCTAAAGAATTAGATGAGGAAGCAAGAAAAGAGTTTATAAACTCTTTGCCACATCAATATCATGAAGAAAATATGCTACATGCTTCCATCTTATCTAATATTAAAGACTACGATGAATTCATTAGAAATGTTGACACCTTTCTTCCTTATGTTTCTAACTGGGGCGTGTGCGACACTCTTTGTAATAAACATCTCAATAAACATAAAGACAAACTAATCAAAGAAATATATAAATGGCTAAAGAGCCAAGAATTATATCGTGTTAGATACGCTGTTAAATGTTTGATGAATTATTATCTTGGCGAAGATTTTAAAGAAGAGCATATTCAAAGAGTCGCAGAAGTTAAATTAGATGATTATTATGTAAAGATGATGATTGCGTGGTATCTCGCGACTGGTTTAGCGAAGAATTATGATGATTTTATAAAACCTATCGAGAATCATGTATTTGATGTGTTCACTCATAATAAAGCTATTCAAAAAGCGGTGGAGTCATTTCGTGTGAGTGATGAACATAAGGCATACTTAAAAACTTTAAAAATATAATTAGTTATCAGCAAAATAATAATAAGTCGTCCATAAGGACGGCTTTTTGTTAGAATATAAATATGGAGACGTGGTTATGAAAAAGTTATGGTATCGCTTAAATCAAAAAGTATTAAAACTAGCGATGTGTTTTATGGATTGGTCAGAACCGGAATTATTAGAAGGGGAAGATGCAGTCTTAAGATTACCCGCTTTTATTAAAAATAAAGGGATTAACAAAGTTCTTGTTGTTACCGATAAAGGATTGATGAATCTTCATCTATTAGATCCAATGTTTGAAGAACTAAAAAAACAAGGAATGGAATATGTCATCTATAATGGTGTGCAACCAAATCCCACAATTCCGAATATTGAAGAATGCAAAGATATCTATATAAAAAATAACTGCCAAGGAATTATTGCCTTTGGTGGTGGTTCACCAATGGACTGCGCAAAAGCGGCAGCCGCGAGAGTGGTGAAACCTAAACAATCAGTGAGAAAGATGAGAGGCTATCTTAAAGTAGGAAAGAAATTACCTCCATTCTTTGCCGTCCCCACAACCGCGGGAACCGGTTCCGAAGTTACTCTTGCGGCAGTGGTGACTGATCCTGAAACTCATGAGAAAAATGCTATCGCTGATCCTTGCTTAAGACCAAGGTATGCAGTTTTAGATCCAAAACTAACTATTGGACTACCACCTCATATTACGTCCACAACTGGTATGGATGCTTTGACTCATGCTGTAGAAGCATATATTGGAAAGAGTAATGTTAAATCCACTCGTAAATATGCTGAAGATGCCACAGTTTTAATTCATAAGAACTTAGAAATTGCTTATAAAGATGGAAAAAATATTGAAGCTAGAAGCAATATGCTTAAAGCCTCATTCTATGCTGGTGCAGCGTTCACGCGTGCATTCGTGGGATATGTGCATGCAATTGCGCATAATTTGGGTGGCATGTATGGCACGCCTCATGGTTTAGCTAACGCTGTGATTCTTCCTTATGTTTTAGAGTGGTATGGTAAAGCTGCTTATAAACCATTAGCTAAGCTTGCTGATCTAATCGGCATCACTAAAGAAAACATGACTATTGATGAAAAAGGTATGGCTTTTATTAATGAAATAAAAAGAATGAATCAGGCGATGAATATCCCCGAGAAGTTTGATTTTATCAAAGAAGAAGATATCCCTCTTCTTGTTAAAAGAGCGCTTAAAGAAGGCAATCCTGGCTATCCAGTACCAAAGATTATGAATAGTAAAGATTGCGAAATGGTAATCCGCTCTATTATGAAGTAACTACTTTTTGTTATAATTCTTTTTATGAATTATATTTTAGAAACTGAAAGATTGATTTTAAGGGAAATGGGTGATTCTGATTTTGAAGCACTGAAGAAAGTCATTTCAGATCCCATTAATATGAAATATTATGATAAGCCATATGATGACCATGGTGTCCAAAGGTGGATTGATTGGTGCAAAGATAGTTATTTAAAAAATAACTTTGGTCTTTGGGCGGTTGTCTTAAAGGAAACCGGAGAGATGATTGGCGATTGTGGCATCTCTATTCAGATTATTGATGATGAACCAAAACCAGAAGTTGGTTATCACTTACGAAGAGATTATCATAGAAAAGGCATCGGCAAAGAAATGACTCGAGCAGTGAGAGATTATTTCTTTACTCATTTTGATTTTGATGAAGTATATTCATATATGAATAAAGATAATATTCCATCTAGGAAAACTGCGGAAGCTAATGGGATGAGATATCTTCATTTATATACCTCACATGGTGAAGTGTGTCGAGTGTATCGCATCACTCGTGAGGAGTGGAAACAATTAAAGAAATTATGATTATTAACGAAGGAACCAAGAAACAACTAGAAGATATCTATCAATCATTTTTAAATGATGAAAGAATTTTAAAGATGAAAGATATTCCTATGCATCGCGGATCTAATTGTTATATCCATTCTTTTAAGGTGGCTAAACTCGCTATCAAAAGAGCGTTGAGACATAAAAAAGGAAATCTTTTTACCATTCTTATTGCTTCAATCCTTCATGACTATTATCTCTATGACTGGAGAGAGGATCATTCTAAGATGAAACATCATTTGTCTAGTCATCCTTATACCGCAGCGGAAAATGCGGAAAAGGATTTTTCCATTCATGAGCCGATAAAAAAAGCCATTCAAAGTCATATGTGGCCAGTCAATATTAAAGACTTCCCAAAAACCAAGGAAGCCCGTATCGTCTCTTTGGCAGACAAGACTATTTATCTCAAAGAGATAGTGTGTTCTAAAGCCTATAAATCTAAAAGAGAAGAGATGTATTTGAAACAGATTTCTTACCTTTTCAACTCTTAAAACCACTAAAGGAATTATTTATAAATTTTTATTTATAAGGACAGCCATTTAATCTATAATAAGTAATACATATGGGAAAGCGTATTAAAAATATTAAAATTGCATCATTCGTTTTGATACTCATTGAAATAGTGATTATCGCCGCTTTTATCGTGTTTTATTTTACAAACATGTTTAATTTTAAAGAGCTCATTCAACCTCAATGGGTTTTATTGTGTTCCGCGATTCTCGTTTTTATTGACTGTTTATATGTTTGGGTTATTTCTATGTCCATTGCCTCACTCAGACATAAAACCGACTTACATGCTGCGGAAGTTATTGGCAGTGATGTTCAAGAAGCTTATAATTTCGCGATGATTGGTTTAGCGGTCACTGATAAAGATGACAATGTCTTATGGACTAATGATTTATTCAAAACTCGTCACATTGATATCATTGATACCAACATTTTAGAATGGCAACCCGACCTCGCCGAATTAAAGGATGTCAATGCGAATGGCAGTGAAAAAGAATGCAAAATAGTCTTTAATTCCCGTACATATCAGGTGAAATTGCTCCATGAAGCAGGTTTATGGATCTTCAAAGATACATCCGATTACGAAGAAATCTATCGTCTATATAAAGAACAAGCTCCGGTCGTTGGTTCTTTAGCCATCGATAATTATGACGATGTCGTTCGTGGTGATGATGACTTTAATGATATCGCCACTAAAGTGAAGAATTTAATTTTCCAATATTGTAATAAATATGGTGTCTTATTAAGACGTATCAAAAATGATAGTTATTCCATGCTTTGTAATTACAAAGACTTCTGCAAGATGCAAGAAGATCATTTCTCTATCATCGATACCGTAAGAAAAGAATGTGCGAACACTAATGTGCCATTAACTTTATCCATTGGTTTAGCGAGAGAATTCCCTGATGTCATTAAATTAAATGAACTAGCTGATAAAGCCCTAGAAATCGCTATGTCTCGTGGTGGTGACCAAGTCTGTATCGCTGTCTATGGCAGTGAAATGGAATTCTATGGTGGCAAGAGCGAAGCTCAAGAGAAGAGAAACCGTGTTAAAGACCGTGTCTTAGCGGATACTTTAATTACATTAATTAAAAACTCCTCCAACGTCCTCGTCATGGGTCATACGATGATGGACATGGACGCTATGGGCGCCTGTTTAGGTATCAAAGCCATCTGTAAATATTTAGACAAGAAATGCCGTATGGTCGCGGATTTAAAGAATACAGAAAATAAGACAAGATTAGCTTTCAACTCTTCTTTCTCCAAAGAAGAAATTGAAGATATCTTAGTCACACCTAATGCCGCGGAAGGTATGATTGGTCCTAACACATTATTAGTGGTTGTCGATGTCCATAAACCATATATGGTTATGGCTCCAAAACTATTAGAAAAAATATCCAAGGTTGTAGTTATCGACCATCATAGAAGAGCAGAAGATTTCATCGATCAACCTGTCTTTAACCATATTGATCCAGCAGCCAGTTCTACTTGTGAAATTATTGCTGAATTTATCAAATTCTGTTCTGTGAATCCGAGAATTGAACTACCTTCTATATATGCGACAATTATGCTCTCTGGTATCTTCCTTGATAGTAACCACTTCAAGAGCAAAGTTACCGGTTTAAGAACATTTGAAGCCTGCACTATTCTAAAAGAATATGGCGCCGATAACTCTATGGCGGATGACTTATTAAAAGATGATTATGAAGAATTTGAAGAAGTCACCGAACTCGTGAAAAACATTGAACACCCCGCTTATGGTGTTGTTGCTGTTTTTGCTCCTGAAGATAAGATTGTCGATATTGCGACTATTTCTAAAACTGCGAATTTATGTATGTCCTTTAAAGGCAATCATGCTTGCTTTGTCGTTGCCCATACAAGTAGTAAGAGTATTAAAGTCTCAGCACGTAGTGATGGCTCTATCAACGTGCAGTTATTAGCCGAAAAACTCGGTGGTGGTGGTCACTTCTCGATGGCGGGTATTACTTTTGATAATAACCGTATTGATGATGTTAAAGATTTAATCTATAACGTCATTCAAAAACATCTCAATGAAGCCACTGCAGATGCCAAGAGCCGTAAGTTTGATGCGGAGGTCGATTAGTTATGAAAGTTATTTTACTTAAAGATGTCAAAAAACTCGGTAAGAAAGATCAAACTGTCGACGTCAGTGATGGTTACGCCAATAACTATCTTTTCCCTAACAAGCTTGCTGTCCAAGTGACAAAAACCAGTACGCAAATTCTCGCTAACCAAAAGGAACAAGAAAAGCAATTATTTGAGCAAAACCAAGCAAATGCTCGTGAAATTGCCGAGAAATTAAAGAATATTACTTTAGTTTTTACTCTCAAAAGTGGTAGCGGTGGACGTTGTTTTGGTTCCGTTGCTTTAAAACAAATTGAAGAAAAATTATTAAACGAATATAACATTCAAATTGATAAGAGAAAATTTATTGATAAAGGCCCATTAGATGCTTTTGGTATCTATAGACTTAAAATAGAATTATTCAAAGGTGTAGTGGGTATTATTAATATCGATGTAAAGGAGGAGAACAAATAATGGCAGAATACAAACAAAAACAAAATAAAAAACCTGTCAAAAAAGCCAGAAGCGATCTTCCTTATAACGAACAAGCTGAACAAGCAGTATTAGGCAGTGCATTACTAAGTAATGACGCTTTAAATAATGTCATTTCTATGATTGTGGAAGATGACTTCTTTGAAGGAAGACATCAATTGATATTTAGAGCCATCAGTCAACTATTTGCTCGCAATATTAGTGTTGATACCTTAACAGTTGCCGAAGAGTTGCTCAATATGAAAGAGTTAGACAATATCGGTGGAGTGGAATATTTACAAGTATGCTGTGATTCGATGGTGGCGTTTGCTAACCTCGATTACTATATCAAAATCGTCAATGACCAATCATGTTTAAGAAAACTCTTAATCACCATGAGAAACATTGATAAGAAATATCATGAAGAAGAAATTGAAAACATCAATGACTTTATCGCTGATAGTGAAAAAGAGATTAAAGAAGCCACGGAAAGAAGAAGAATCTCTGATTTTAAAAAGACCGAAAATGTCGCTGTCGAAGTGGAAGGTATCATTAGAAATACCCGTGAACTTGCCGAAGGCGAAGTCACTGGTTTAAATACCGGTTTTGACGGTTTAAATAAAAAGACACAAGGTTTCCAAAGAGGTAACTTAATTATTATCGCCGCGAGACCTGCGGTTGGTAAAACAGCCTTAGCTTTAAACCTCGGTTATCGTGTTGCTTCTAGAAGCAATGTTCCCGTCGGCATCTTCTCATTAGAAATGTCTTCTGAATTATTAGTGAGACGTTTATTAGCGAGTGAATCCTTGGTCCCATTACTCAATCTTTCTACTGGTCGATTAACCGGTGAACAAAGATTGAAATTATCTGACGCGGTGAAACAAGTATCTGCCGCTCCGATTTTTATCGATGATACTCCTGGTAATAAATTAATGGATATTATCGCTAAGAGCCGTAAACTCCAAGCCCAACATCCAGATTTAGGTTTAATCATCGTTGACTATTTAGGTTTAGTGGAAACTTCAGGTGGTAAAGGTGATTCCCGCCAAGAAGAAGTCCGTAAGATTTCTCTTGCTTTAAAACAATTAGCCCTTGAATTAAAGATTCCTGTTATCGCTCTATCTCAATTATCCCGTTTAGTGGAAAGAGAAAAAAGAAAACCACAACTCTCCGACTTACGTGATAGTGGTTCTATTGAGCAGGACGCTGACGTCGTTATGCTTATGCATAGAGATGACTATAATAAGGATTCCAAATCTCCAGAAGGTAATAAACAACTTAAGGATTTAACTGAGGAAGAAAGAGAAAAACTTTCTTATGCTCAAAAACAAAAATATATTGCAGAACATATGGAAAACGATACTTCTTATGTTGAAGTTATCGTCGCCAAGAATAGAAATGGTCAAGTCGGTACCGTTCCATTATTCTTCATTAAATCTATCGGTCGATTTGATGACCCACCAAAAGAATGGGAACAACAGATGAGAGAAATCATCAATCAAATCGATACTGCGGATTAATATGCATTTTAATATTATTGCCAGCGGAAGCAAAGGCAATGCCACATTAGTCATATATAAGAAAACAACCATATTAATTGATATGGGTGTTTCTTTTGAAAGACTCAAAACTGGTTTAGCGGAAGTTAATTTAACTCCCGAAGATATTAATGCAGCGATATTTACCCATGATCATTCTGACCATATCAGTGGTGTGAGATTCTTATCTCCTACTTTGCTCTACGGTTTAAGTGGCACAATTTCTTCATCTTTATCTCATGAGATTAAAATTAAAAAACCATTCATAATTGGTGATATTGAAATCACCGCTTTTAGGACTAGTCATGATGCCAAAAATCCCTGTGGTTTCTTATTAAAAGCGGGCGATGAAACATTAGTGTATATGACTGATACGGGGTGTTTTTTAGAAGAGAGCTTATCTTTGATAAAAAATCCTACTTATCTCATCATTGAATCCAATCATGATATCAAGATGTTATTAGCCACGAATAGGCCATTTGAATTAAAGAATAGAATTCTTTCTGATGTCGG
>JAEEGL015530671.1_pt1 | contig 15046 bp, 14 predicted proteins | sample 9134231 | NCBI WGS metagenome assembly JAEEGL01 (sample SAMN16246548, study PRJNA631951) | gut metagenome | biome: gut microbiome; feature: rumen; material: fiber-attached | host: Bos | place: Iran: Karaj | collected 2018-10 | reverse complement strand
GGGCCACACCATCATCGACGCCGGCATCCGCAACCGCTACCACTGCCTCGTCGCCGGCGTCGAGAAAGCCGACGGCACCCTCCACACCCCCGACGTCCACTCCCCCTTCGAGGAAGGCGACATCCTGTGGGTCGTGGGCGAAAAAGAGGATGTGGAGAGGGTGATGAACGGGTAAGCAGATTATCTTTACGGCCGGTTACCGGCGTAGTGTTCTCTGATAAGATGGCCGGCCGTCTCGAAGAGCTTCTGCCGGGTATCCGGGTCCCGTAGCTTTTCAACGAGGCCGTCGATGGCGGGGTCGTCCAGGACAAAAGTGGGATGCTCTGGGTTGTACCCCTCCTCCAGCCGGCAGGCGGAGAGGCGTTCCCGCTCCCTTCGCTCCCGCTCGAGGATCCCGGCGATGTCCGTCCCCGCCAGCCAGTAGGAGTCGCGCAGCGCCTCGTCCTGGGAGAGGGCATCTTGCCGGCACTGGTCCAGGGCAGCACGCGCCTCCTCGTAGTTGTCAAAGACAGCGCAGAGGAAGGTCCTCCCCTCGAAGGTGTCACGGCTCCACAGTTCGTAATGGGTGTCGCCGCCGCTCCTGCCGTTCGCGGCGACCGGCTTTCTGCGAAAGATATCCTTGAGTTTCATGGCTTCGATCATGGCTGGTTAGTTCTTGATGACTTTCCCGCGCTTGTCGAGGATCACCTCCTCGTTCCCATACCCGATCTGTGCACTGACAAGGTCCTCGGACACCATGTCGATCAACCAGTAGTCGGGAGGAGTGAGGGGCTTCCCCGTGCGCAGGTCCAGGAGGCCCTCCCACGAGTCGACCAGGTAAACGGCGATGTCGTTCACCAGCTCGTAGTCGTCCGCCTCCTCGTCATTGTACCTTACCATGTACTTGAGCGGCCGGGTCCCGTCGATCACGAAGGGCTCGATGACGTTGCCCGAGTAGTCCACTAGCTGCTTGACGTGGTTCCGGATGCGGTATACGCCTTCCGCACCGTCCTTCCCCGTCGCGAAGGAGAGCCTTTCGGAGGGTTCCGTGGAGACCCGGTGGAACTCCCGGTCGTAGAGCCACTCCCCCTGGTCATCCCCGATGATGCGGTAGCCGTCCGCGTTGAGGTTCGTCACCCGCTTGAGGCCCCAGGGCATGATGAGTCCGCCATCCTTCCCGTAGACCGCAAAGATGTACCCGTCCGAGTCCTTGTCCCATCGGCCGACGGTGCAGGAGCCGTCCTTGAAGATGTAGTCGCGCCCCTGCTCGTAGGGGATCTCGAAGCCGATGACGACCTGGTTGTCACGGTCGATGAATCCCACCTTCCCGTTCTCCCCCAGGACGGCGCCGAGCCCCTCGGAGAACTGCCAGGCCCTGCCGTACTGGGCGGGGATGACGACCTTGCCGTCGTTGATGTTGAGGAAGCCGCGCCTGCCGTCCTGGTCGCAGAAGACCGTGAGGCTGTCGCGCTCGGGGACGCCCGAGACCCACTTCAGCTTCGGCGTGGTGTAGCGGCCGGTCTTCTTATTCCAAACGCGCACGCGCTCGTCAAAGAATCCCTCGACGACGACGTTCTCCGAGAGGCATTCGTCATCCCATTCGTTCCGTCCGCGGGTCTGCTCGTACCAGACCTTGACGATCAGGATGCCGACCACAAGCGCGGCCACCCCGATCAGCCCCAGTCCCACCTTCCAGGTGACACCCAGGATTTTCTTGAAATTTGCTTTCATGGTGAAAATGATTTGTTCGTTCACAGGAAAAGAGTCGCGTGCCCCGGGAAAATGACACCTGCTCGCCTTCTTTTTTAAGAATCAGCGTTATTCACACCCCGTTTCGGTTTCGTACGGGGTCTCCTTTCCCTCTGGTTTCTTTCCTTTTTGGACCCGGAAGGTGTCTTTTTTTACGGGAGCGTCACTCTTTGTAGGCAAACGACAGATTTGCCATGAAAAGGAAAGACTACACACCATCCCCGGTCGATACGTCCAAGACCGTTGTCCCCGAGGAACTCACCCGACTCTCTGAAAGAATAGCGGAGAACGCGCACGAGGTATGGGCGGCCGGCCGCATCGCTGACGGATGGACCTGGGGCCCGGTCCGTGACGACCGCCTGAAGCAGCATCCGTGCCTCGTCCCCTACAGGGATCTGTCCGAGCAGGAGAAGGAGTACGACCGGAGGACCTCCATGGAGACCCTACGGCTCATCCTCGCACTCGGCTTCGAGATCAGCGTGAAAGGATAATCGGGGCCGTGGCCGCCGTCCTTCATCTTCGGGAACGGGCCTGGCTTCCTCCGCCGGTGCGATTTGTGCCGGCGGAGGCTTGATATGTCCGTCCGGTTTCATATCTTTGCATAAGAAACCAATCCCAGGGAGAATGAATATCCGTGAGCGGGAAATAATCCTCCGTCTCCGTTCAGGGGACCCCCGTGTCCGCAACCGTCAGGTCGAGGATCTGTTCTACAGGAAAGGTGCGGAAGGGAGCCTCCAGCCGGAATTGAACAAGGTCATCAGCTTCTGCTTCCAGGGGCCCAAGTACGCGGGGTTGAAGGAGGAGCTCTACAACACTCTCGTGACGCTCGTGCTCAAGGATGTGGACAAGGCCTCCGACGAGACGATGCTCGGTATCGAGAAGACCTTGAAGGGGTATTTCTTCCAGATGGCCCGCAACTGCGCGAACAGGGAACGGAAGTACATCGACCGGTCCCTGGGCATCAATGACGTGGACGTGTCCCTGGACCGCGAAGGGCGCCGCCCCCTCGTCGGAGAGGATCCCTGGGAGGAGACGGAGGATGATCTCCTGTCCGTCCTCCTTTTCGGGGAGGACCACCCGGCCGAAGACCAGCCCCGCCGCAAGGTGATGGCCTTCATGCTCCTGGAACGTTATATGGCCGGGATAAAGGTGGAAGACTACCGCAAGATCCTCTATGCGATCGATATCGAGGAATGGCCCCACGACCGGATCGAGCGGGAACTCCAGATCAAAGACATAGACCAGACCCACCGGAGGGCGAAGCTCGCCCTCATCCGCGCCGCGCTCCCCGACATAAGGAAGCACTGCGCGGACTATTATGCCCATCATCGGGGCGATGTGTCCCCCGCGGAGGCGGACCTCCTGGACCGGTTCTTCGGAGGCGAGTCCAAGGTTCCGGGCAAGAAGGTGGCAGAAGCCTATTCAAACCTTCTCAAGGTGGTCAGGCGCGAAAAGAAGGACCTTCTCAAGGCGAAGAAACAGAGTATCAGGGAAGAGAAGGCGGCCCTGAAGGCCGAGAAGGAGAAGGGAAAGAAGAAGGCGAGGAGAAAGCGCCCGCCCAAGACCGATTCAGAATCAGAATAGAGACCCAATACCATGGAAGTAGACCACAGCCTCATTGACAAGTATCTGTCCGGCGCTACCTCTCCCGAGGAGACGGTCGCGGTCCTCGCCGCGGTCGCCGTCAACCCCGAGCTGGAGGAGTACGCCGTCTCGCAGATGCGCCTCGATTACGAGGAAGACCGGCTCAACGAGTACGGCAGTTACATCCCTGCCGGCAACATGGCGGCGGACGACGACAGCAACCTGTGCGATTTCCAATGCGAACTGTTCATCCTCCGGAGGGAGGGCGAGACGGTCGACGGAGAGGAGGCGATGCAGATGTCCCGGCGCAACTACTGGCTCCGCAACCTGGGGACGCCCCTGTACAACATGGGCCGCCTCCTGGAGTCCAGGGGCTTCCTCGTGAGCAGGATCTACGGAGCAGACCTCGGCAAAATCGAGGAATGCCTCGCGGACAAAGCCGTCATTGCAGTCGTGAACGGGGACGTGCTGGAACCCGGCCGCGGGAACGGCGCGGACAAGGGCCTCGATGATGACCCGAATCATGCCGTGGTCGTCCTGTCAGTCAGTGGCGGCACCGTCACCCTGTACAATCCCGCGAGCACCGAGGAGGAGACGGCCTGCCCGACGGACCGCTTCCTGAATGCCTGGCGCGAGTCCGGCAACTACATGGTGACGGCGCGCAGGAAGTCCTTCCCCCAGGAGTACGAGCCCCAGCCGGTGGACCTCTCCGGCATCAGCCTGGATCCCGACCTCAAGGAACTGACCGAGATGATTGCGGAGCACGTCCACGACATCTGGGCGGTGAAGCGTTTCAAGGAAGGGTATACCTACGGGCCGGTGCGCGACGACGAGAAGAAGCACAACCCGGACCTCGTTCCCTACTCCATGCTTCCCGAGAGTGAGAAGGAGTACGACCGGGAGATGGCCGTGAACGCCATTAAGCTGGTCAAGCGGCTCGGCTACCGCCTTGTGAACGTCAACCGGATGTACAAGTGCCCCCACTGCGGGGAAGTCATCGAACCCCACTTCTGCTACTGTCCGGCCTGCGGCAAGGAACTGGGTTGGGAGGCTTTCAGGTAGGCGGAATCATTAAAAATGCGATAAGATAAACTTAATTCCCCAACCTCAATCGTCCCACAACGCTCTTAAAATGCTCAAACGCAGCCTGGTTCCATTCAACTTCCTCGGGAGAAGAAACTACTTTTATCTTCTCTCCGCGTGTGGATGCTACGGTCATAGATTTTGATAAACTCCCTCCTTTACCCATGAGTAGTCCAGCTATTCCTCCGACAAACATAGCTCCACGTGCGACAACATTAGTAACATCGTTTATAGTTTGGGCATTCTGCTCAAAGAACGTCTTTTTGAAAACGACTTCTTTGACTCCTTTTTGAATATCAATCGCTTCCTGAATATCTCCTATTGAATAATAGAGAAACATGAGTAACAGAGTTCTTACCACCAAGACACGACGTGTCATCTTTGTCTCGTCATCCTTAATCTTGGCGATGAGAAGTTCTATTCGTGATTGTCTCACTTTGTAGTTCCTCTCCTCGGAAGCTTTCTTCAGTTGGTTCACAAATTGAATCAAACAGTCATAGCCTTTATCTTTTGAACACTCAAGACCGTCTATAAGGATCGACAAGCTATTAACGGATTCCTTGATGTCTGCCGAATTGAAGACTGAGAGAACCATCTCCGGTAGTTTTGAGCCACTTTGCGCATCAGCTTTATCAGGAAGTAACGTTACGCCCTCATCTTGTATTTCGTTTCCGGATTTGACCGCCAGGATAAGCTTTTCAATGGCCCTGTCCGGATCAATATAGTATCTTAGGAAATGGGTACGGATAAGATTGAGCCTCACCCCCACATGATAATCGCTATTGTCCAGGCGAAGTGGGATAATCCGCTTACCTTTCTCCAAGGCGCACTGGACCTCGTTGGCCGTATTTTCCGATGCATTCGAATGAACGGATGAGATGAACAAAAACACATCACTGGCGTCTATGGCTGGCAAAATCTGCTCAGGCCAACCAGTACCGGACATCATGTCCTTTTCATCGACCCAAAAGTCAATACCATTCTTCCTGAAGGCCTCCATGACCCTCGTGATCGCATTCTCGGGGATTATCTCCCCGGTGGCGCCATCCCGGTAATCCAGACTGGAATGGCTGATAAAAACCCTGTTACTCATGATGATGAGCAAATATATGAAACACTCGACAGATATCCAAGATTATCATCTATGGTTCACAATTGATGGTGTAGAAAACTGTTAGACAGAGATTACCCTTTTCTTTAAAGAAGTTCATCAAAAAGGGACATATGGATTCCATCTTATCTAATCTGTTATTTCAATCGTTTCATGAAAAAGAAAACAACACTGGAATGTAGATAGTAAGCATTTTTAATGATGTAAAAACAAGTTTTTTCTGCTATTTATTTGTAGATTTGCGAGAGGCGATCAGTTATCGCCACATGGTAATCAACAGCAGTGCACTAGAACTTGGACAAGAATAGTGCTTCTTGTTTTTTAGGAATTGTTTTGGAGAAGTATATGGACAATCTTCATGGTAGTCAGAAAGCATCTGCCATAATTGGGAAAACAGATTTCGAATTATCTGGTATAAAAACGGATTATATGCCTACACCGCTCGACCTTTCTGATGTGGAACTCCCCGATACCCTACTCGAACTCACCGAAGCCCTCGCAGAGAACACCCATGAGGTCTGGGCAAAGAACCGACTTGACGAGGGATGGGCCTATGGACCCGTCAGGGATGACGTGAATCTCCGACACCCGGGCCTCCGTCCCTACTCCAAACTCCCGGAGAGCGAAAAGGAGTACGATCGCGACACTGCGATGAATGCCATCAAACTGATTGTCAAACTTGGATATAAGATAGAAAAGCGATGAGAAACAGACGTAACACAGTTCCTCTCTTCATCGACAGGGCCCTGTCCAGGAGCATCGGACGGCAGGCGTTCATCATGGTAGCCCTACTGGTCATCGTCTTTTTGGTTTCATTCTTTTGCCTGCAGCTGGCCTATCCCGGGGACGTCGCCTGGAACCAGTTCTGCGCGGAACACGACTTCCACATCAAGTACTGGCTCCTCCCTCTCTATCTCCTGATAGACACCAATGCGCTGAACAACATCTACATGAACCTGGAGGGGGCTCATGTGGGGCTCCTTCTGTTCGCCACCCTGACCTACATTTGCGGGGTGCTGATCTTCAGCGGGGCGCTCATCGGCATCATCACCAACATGATCGGGCACCGGGTCGAGAACCATCGGGACGGCCTCATCCCCTACGTCAATTCCGGTCATTATCTTATTCTCGGGTATGACGAGATCGTTCCCTCGCTGATTACCGAGATCTTCGTGAAGTCCCCGAAATCGGACGTCGTCATCCTCTCGTCGATGGACGCCAAGGTCGTCCGCGAGAAGGTCCGCCGGTCCGTGGCGCGCGACAAGATGGACCAGATCTTCATCTCCTACGGGCACAAGATGGTGCGGGACTACTACAAGGACGTCCACCTGGAGAATGCCGTCGAGGTGTTCATCGTCGGGAACAGGACCCGTCCCGCCCATGACGCGGTCAACGTGGAGTGCGTGGACAACATCTGGTCCTATCTCAACGACAACGGGTTCAAGACATATCCCCGGAAGATCACCTGCGTCTTCGAGGACCTGGACACGTACGCGTCCTTCAAGACGACGGAGATCTTCTCAAAGCTGGGCGGCAAGGGCATCGAGTTCCTTCCATACAACTTCTACGAGGGCTGGGCCCGCCAGGTATTCTGCAAGCAGACCTATCGGGAAAAGAACCGCGCAGAAGCGCTCAGCTACCCTTCCGTATACGGCGGGGGGATCGGGCCTGACGACAGGAAACAGGCGCATCTGGTATTCGTCGGTACATCCTATTTCTCCGTCTCGTTCGCCATGGAGGCGGCCCATATGCTCCATTTCCCCAACTTCGAGGGGGACAAGTCACTCAAGACCCGGATTACCTTCATCGAACTGAATGCGGATGCCGAGTTGAGGGAGTTCGCTACACGGAACCGGCATTTCTTCGAAGTGCAGCCGTATTTGTATCGCGACATGGCTGTCAACGGAGGGAAACCAGTCCTTCGGGACAATCTCGTCTCGCCGCGACTGGAGCAGAAGGGCTTCCTGGACGTCGAGTTCGAGTTCGTCAAGGGAGACATCTACTCGAAGGAAGTCCAGGACCTCGTCGCGCAGTGGGCCACGGACGGCGGCCAGTACCTGTCGCTCTTCCTGGCGATGGCCGACCAGCGCAAGAACTTCATGCTGGGGATGAACCTTCCGGACGAGGTCTATGACAACGACGTCCCGTTGTTCATCCGGCAGAACAGGGCGGACGACTTCGTGACGAACCTCCGTCTCGCCGACGACAAGGATGTCGACTACTGCTTCGTCAAGGACGACGGCGAGGACGGGCATCTCGAGAAGAAGGCGCGGAAGGGCCGGTATGCCCACATCTACCCCTTCGGGATGGACGATATGGCCTACTGCACCGACGAGGAGGCGCTTCGACGGGCAAGGCTGATCAATTACCTCTATTGCAACCTCGACGGAAACCGCTTCCCGGATGTCGCCACCCTCGACACGATCCCGCTGGAGGCCATCCGGAAGGATGCTGAGGCCTACTGGCGTGAGCTCAGCGTGGCTTACAAGTGGTCGAATCTCTACGCTGCCTACAGCATCCCCTGCAAGCTCGCCTCCCTGAGGACCATGCGCGGTCTCGCTGCTGATGACGCGAGCCGCGACCTGGACGAGCTGTCTCCCAAGGAGGCCGGACACATCGCCGCTGTCGAGCACAACCGCTGGAACGTCGAGAAACTGCTCATGGGATACCGTAAGGCCCGTCCCGAGGAGGACAAGTACGTCCATCCGGAGTTCACACAGGATTTCAAGCCGAACAAGAAGCAGCTCTTCATCCACCACGACATCCGTCCCTTCGACGCCCTCGACGACATCAAGGACCTCGACTATGAGTTCTCCAGATACATCCCCTGGATCCTGAAGACTGAGCGGCGTATCTCTCAAGAGGGTGGTACCAAGTGATATTGAGCCATGAAGGTTGTCCGCATTTTTCTGGGAGGCAGCATTGTTCTGCTGCAGGGCGATGGCGAAAGGAAAGGTTATCGTCCCACGGTTGTCGACCCGTTGATCAGCTCGCTGAATTCCCGCAAGACCGCGAAGGAACTGTATGTGGTCAAGACCTTCGCGGACCTGGAGCATGAAGCGAAGCCGGGCGGACAGCAACGCCTGTTCAACTACTACCTGACCCAAGAGACGGATATCGCCGTTTTCATCCTGGAGAACGAAATTGGTTCTCATTCCTCCGAGGAGCTGGAACTGGCTTTGGAGAACCGTCACAAGTGGGGGCACCCGCTGGTGTATATCTACGGGAAAGACGTTGACAAGGATAGTCTGCTGATCAAGCAGCTGAAGCACCGCGATCTGTACTTCGAACCCTTCTATGATTCGCTTGACCTCCAGAAGAAGATCCGGCATGACCTGGACAATCATCCCCGGTTCCAGCGTCGGGTATTCCCCCGAAAGGAATCCACAGAGACGCCACCTAAGAAATCCTTCCTTCTTCGTATCATCACCATCGTGGCCTTATCTCTTTTTGCACTGCTGGCACTAGGGGCAGTGATGATGGGGTACTATGTCAAGACTACCACATTTCCTGTCCAAAAACGGCTTTCTCCAGCTAAAGAAAGTGGTATCATATACGATGTAAGTGGCGAGATCCTATCCATCCCGGATACAAAATATGACCTGTATCTGGATTGCTCGTTAATTGATCCCAGATTCTGGTCATGGACGAAAGATGAGTTCACGACTGCGCTTGCCGCTATTTCTCTTAAGAGAAAGGAGTATTTTGAAGACTTGATTGAGAAAGGAATCAATGCTAATAATCAGTATCTTCATCTTTGCTCGAATATTGAAAGCAACCTATTGCGCCAACTCCAATATGCTTCTTCGTTCGCATCCAGTCGTGCCTTGATCGTTGAACTGGCCTCGGCATCCCGTCACCCGTTCGGGACACTGGCACATAGGACAATTGGGACGGTAAGGAATGAATATTCCGGTTATGGATTGGAATACAGTTATCGTGATCTTTTGCTCGGAAAGGATGGTTACGAAACCGTTCTCTATACAAAGTCAGGGAGAATGGATACTTTTTGGGCACGCACTGGTCTTGATTATCTGTATACTAAGAATCATTCCTGTCTTCTGCCGGAAGATGGGTTGGACATACACACAACCTTGAATATACGTACACAATCCGTCGCCGACAGTGTCCTCAGGAAGGCAGTCAATCCCGATCGCGCGATCCAGGGAGCCTGTCTCATTCTGATGGATGTTCATAGAGGAGCAATCCGGGGCATAGTCAACCTGAACCGGAATCGAGAAGGAGAGATGAGAGAGATATGGAATGTGTCCATCGCCTATCTTCTGAATCCCGGAAGCCTGTTCGATCCCGTGGTCCTTGCCTCCCAGCTAGGTTCAAAGACGATATCCGAGGAAGATGCAAAGGACATATTATCCGGTCGGAAGCACCTTGCTGATTTTCCTGTTGATGCCGCCTCTTTCTTGAAAAGCCTTGATAGATTCCACCTGTCAGGCAGCAATGAACCTTTTGACCTTGTCGGGTGGGCGGCGCCTCGCATTCCTGAAGATTCTCCCCTGTCAGTTGGTGGGGGGCGGATTTCTTATAACCTGTTAACCACACCGCTGCATTTGCTGTCTTTTTACAACACCATTGCCAGCCACGGTGTTTATAATCCACCCTACTTTGTGAGATATGTCGGTGATTATGATGACGAGGACAATAATCATCAAGGGGTTTCTGTTATGGCCGGTTATTCTGACAAAGTCGCGGACTTTTTGAAGTCCTCCGCAAATCATCATGGATATCATAACGGAAGGCTGCATCTTGTCGGGCAATCCTCCATGAACCGGATTCCATCGGGTGGCAAAATGGAATACCAGTCGTCTTTCGTCGGATTCTTCCCGGAAGAAAACCCTAAGTACAGTATCGCGTGCATGTTATATACAGAGTCCACGCGATCAGCGTCCAACTATGACGACCTTCCTAAAAAGGTTGTCTGTGAATTCATAGAGAGTTTGGAAAGGCTCAAGTCAACGAAATAGTCCACCGGTATTGGTATGAGCGACAAGAAATACGACATCTTCATCAGCTATCGAAGGAATGGCGGATTCGAGACGGCAAAGCATCTCTATGATTTGCTGACTCATGACGGGTATAACGTCAGTTTCGACATTGATACGCTGAGAAGCGGGGAATTCCCGGAAGCGCTCCTGACGAGAATCGACCAGTGTAAGGATTTCATCCTGATCCTGAACCGGACCGCGCTGGATCGGTGCCTGGACGAGTCTTCTGACAAGAAGAATGACTGGTTAAGGAATGAGCTGGCCTATGCGATTCAGACAAGGAAGAACATCATTCCTGTTTTTGCATCGGATTTCGCCTTTCCGGAAAGCCTCCCTGAAGATATCTCTAAGCTCAAATCAATCAATGGCATCCATTACAACGAGCAGTATTTCGATGCCATGTATGGACGCTTGAAGCAGTTTCTCAAGTCCCGCCCGGTTCATAAGATCCGCCGTGTTTTATTCTTCGCCGCATCAGTCGCCTGTTTGGCAGGCATCTTCGGCTATTCCATGCTCCACCCTCGTGCCGGAGGGAAGACGGCCGATCTTTCCGGGCAAGTCTTGATGAATGCCCGGTTGTTGGACAGCGTCTTTGTCAGGACCGATTCATCCATCGCCAAAGTAATTGATTATGACTCCTATATGGGAATTGATAGGGAATATGAAATCGGCCCTTTCTACGAAAAATTCCACTATATCGATACATTCATAAATGGGGTATACGCCATAAGACCTTTTGGGCAGTATGTAGGCGACTATTATCTGCACGACAGTATCACCGTCGACGATCCGGGGTTCTTGATGCTTGGCGAAGATGATTTCACAAATGAGCATTTTCCCATCCTGGATGTTTCTCTGGTCAACAACTCATCGCAGACAATCCTTGTCGATGAACTGCTCATCGAAGTGGAGGACAGTCATGCGGACAGCAATCCGTTTGTCATCCTCCGCGAAACTGAAGGGCGACTCACGCTGGAGGATCGCGGCTGGAATCCATGGGAGAGCGCATCACTCCGCTTCACCTTATTGCCAGAGGGGCAACCTTTTGACGGGACCTATCGGTTCAACGTACCTATTTTCTCCACAGACATCGATCCCGAATCGCCAGGTACCATTACCATTCCCTTGTATGATTATTTCGTACAATCCGGCATCGATTTCGACAGGATCAGCACCTGTTCTATCGTATATAAACAGGAAGGGACTGACATTCCTTTTTGGGATAGTTTTACAAAGGACGAGTCGGCGTTGGACTCGCTGCAGCGCATCCTTTCTCCCGTAAAACTTAAAACAGAACTGTACGATGTAATGGATGACAACGGAGATTTCGTGACCTTCACCCATTATGAAGATCCCTACCTGATGCTATACGGCGAATTGACATTTGACAACGGATCGACTTACAAGGTCGGCGGTCATGTACGCTTCATGACCGACGAAGGCTGGGGTGCGGTAACGGCCTACTGCTCCAGGGTCTTTGACGTGAAACTGAAGACGAGTGGCCGGAACTATAGCATCAAGTATCCTGTTTCTCATTATTTGAGAGCAGGAGATGTCGATCGCATCGCTATCCAGATAGACGCCGACCGGACATCGTATCATACGCTGAGAGTCCGTCTGCACAATGTCAACCAGATTGACATTCAGACAGATCCGATTGACCTTCTGATCTTCAAATACAACTACCCCGACGATAGTTATCCGGAAGACGATAACTGACAGCCTTTACTCCCCCGCCCCCATCGGCCAGAAAGCCAAAGAGTTTTCTTCCTTGGACAGGTCTGCTTTACCAGCGTGAAACGAACCTTCTTCCAGACGAAGATAGTCCACAGAGCGGATGGCGGATGACTGAATGGCTTCGCCGATCGAATTGTAGTTCGCAGGAATGGTCTTCTTGCCGTTGATGCTTGTCACAACGTCTCCGACGGCCAGTTTCGGTGTCATGCTGCCGATGGTGACCAGACCACCGTATGGATACTTTCCTTCCGACACCCCGCGATAGTATCTGGCTGCACCGCGTGAGACCGGTTCCAAAGCCGGGTAAGCCGCGGAGAATTCCTTCATTGATATTCAACCAATTTTTTACTATTTTTGTTCATCGGTCCTGACCGACGGACCGACACTTAAACCAACAGACCACAGATTATGTCACCTTCTGAATTCATGCATCCCGAGGACGCTGCCGCCCTGAGGCAGCTCGAGAGCATCCCGGGGTTCCCCGCATTCGTGAAGAGCTTCCTTTCACTGGGCCTGGAGACGCTCGAGTACGGGATCAACATGGCCTCCGCCGTCCGGCTCTCCGAAAGGCAGCTGCCGGAGATTTACGACCATCTCCCGCCCATCTGCGAGAAGCTGGGCATCGAGGTTCCAGAGTTCTACCTTTCGATGGACCCGGTCCCCAACGCCTGGACGTTCGGCGACAGCCGCATCTTCATCACCGTCACCAGCGGACTCCTGGACATGATGGACGGCGAAGAACTGGACGCTGTCCTTGCGCATGAGTGCGGGCACATCCTTTGCCATCACGTCCTTTATCACTCCGTGGCCGGTTACATCCTCCGGGGGGTCGATTCGCTTGGCCTGCTCGGTAAGATGACGATTCCTCTCCAGCTGGCCTTCCTCTACTGGCAGCGGAAGAGCGAGCTCTCCTGCGACCGGGCCGGAGCCATCGTCACGTCACCGGAGGCGGTCGCCCGCGTGATGGCCCGCCTCGCCGCCGGCCCCAAGAAGCTGACGGAGAAGATCAGCATGGACGAATGGGCCCTGCAGGCGGACAAGTACGACGAGATATGGAACAGCAACACCTGGAACAAGGCCCTGCAGATATACGCTATCTCCAGGAGCAGCCACCCCTTCTCGGCCGTGCGCGTCCGCGAGATCCTGAAATGGGGCCAGTCCCAGGAGTACAAGAATATCCAGGCGGCCCTCAAGGCCGGCAACTCAGCCGCCCGCTGCCCGAAATGCCATCAGATCGTGGACGAGGGCTGGACCTTCTGCAAGCACTGTGGACAAAAACTGAAATAACATGAGCACCTTTTTCGACGAGAACGGCATCCTGAACCTGGATGAGACCGTGATGGAGATGACCTCCTTCAAGAATATCATGGCGGACGGCATCGTCACCGACAGCGAGCTGGCGGAGCAGGTCCAGCTGGTAAACGACCAGCTGCGTGAAGTGGAGCGCGCCTGCACCCCCAGCCAGCTCGTGCTCATCAAGGACCTGCTGGCCGAGATGGGCGTCCTCTACGCCGTCTATCATTTCAAGGAACTGCAAACGCTGAAATAACATGGGAACCTTCACTACTCGCAAGTTCATCAACGGAGACCCTTCCCTCATCCCGGGAATCGCCTCCCGGATCGAATCCGCATTCACCGTCGAGGGGTTCACGGTCTTGAACCAGTCGCTCCTCAGCGGCTCGGCCGAAGTCTCCATCACGAAAGGAGGCCTCTTCAGGGCCGTCCTGGGCATGAAGACCGCCCTCAAGATATCCCTCCGGCAGTATGGCGAAGGAATCGCGTTCGAGGCCGGGATCGGCATCTTCGGCCAGCATGTCGTGCCCATGGCCGTTGCTATGCTGTTCTTCTGGCCGCTGGTCCTCGCCCAGCTCTGGGCCCTGGTCCAGCAGTCCCGGCTCGATGACAAGGCGCTGTCCATCGCAGAGGAATACGTCAAGGAGATGGGCGCTTCCTCGCAGGCGGGCACCGGAGCGAAGAGATTCTGCACCAGCTGCGGGCGGGAGATGCCGGCGGATGCCACCTTCTGCCCTTCATGCGGGGCAAAGCAGTAAAAAAGACAAACCTACAATTCCACCGTCTCGTAGAACGTCAGCCCGGAGATATACTCCCCGCTGACGGAGACTTTGTGTTCGGGGGCGTCCGGGAAGAAGAGGACGCGGATGGCGTCGTCGCCTTTGCCCAGGAGAACGCCGCCCTGGATGTCCCAGAGGCAGGTTTCGACTTCGGTGTTGTCTATGACGAAGAGCTGCGGGTCCTCGGGGTCCTGGCGGAGAGAGACGGGGGCGACGACCATCCGGGAGGCGAAGAAGGCCGCAGTGCGGTCCTTGATCTCGTCATAGACGGGATAGTCGACCAGGCCGTCCTCGCCGATGAAAAGGTTGTGGCGCTCGCCCCGGAAGGCGTTGAGTTCGGAGGAAACGCCGTAGCGCTTCAGGACGCGGTGAATGACGCCGGCGCCGTACATCTCCCGGAAGGGATGGCGGTCCTCCTCGGGGACCAGGGCAGAGACGATGCTTTCGTACACCGACCGCAGCCAGTCGAACATATCCTCCGGCTCGTCTTTCTCCTCTTCGTCATAGCCGACGGCGTCGAAGGGATAGCCGGCTCCGTACGGGACGACCGGATCCTCCCGGCTCTGGAAGGAGATGACGGGGATCTTGGCGTTGTGCAGGATGGCCGTGTCTGGGATGGCCCCCCAAAGGTTCGCCGCGGCCCGGATGTCGAAGCCCCGGAGCAGGGCCTGGCGGATGACGATGGTCGTATCTTCCTCTTCCTGGATGATTTCCGGCATGTTCTCCTC
>JAEEGL015373241.1_pt1 | contig 15046 bp, 13 predicted proteins | sample 9134231 | NCBI WGS metagenome assembly JAEEGL01 (sample SAMN16246548, study PRJNA631951) | gut metagenome | biome: gut microbiome; feature: rumen; material: fiber-attached | host: Bos | place: Iran: Karaj | collected 2018-10 | reverse complement strand
CCTAATAATAGAATAACAAATGAGCCTTACGAATTAGATTTTGAAGGGGAACATGTTATTTATAATAAATCTGTTCCAGACAAAGAAATCTTTTTCGATTTTTCAATGAGGTAATTGCCTCTCTAAAAGAGAAGCGTTTTTGTTGTTTTTATTGTAAATATTAGACCCAAAATTGAGATATAAGATCAAAGATGGAGACATAAGAATTCTTATAACTTATATCTTATATCTAATAACAATAACTACTCTAGATTTTGCTTTATTTAAGGTTAATGCATATTCTTGACACTTTTGATATTGGTAAATATAATTAAAAGACAAGGTATGCTTTTCTAATAAGATAATAAGGTTTAGATAATATGAAAAGAATGATTGCAAAATTAATGCTCGTTTTTGCTTTGGTATTTGCTTTTTGTACCGAAGTTGATGCAGCTAAACGAACAGTAAAAGAATGGACTTTCATGATTTTCATGAATGGCGACAATAATCTCGATCAAAGTGCCGTTAAAGATTTAAAAGAAATACGTGCAAACGGTGGCTCCAATGAATTGATGAATATTGTTGTTATGGTAGACCGCGAAAAAGGTCCAGCAGTTACTTATTATGTTGAAGGTGGCAAACTCGAAATAATCACCAAACATGGCGAAATAGACATGGGTGATTATAAGGTTTATACAAATTTTATAAAATCTTCAATAAAGAAATATCCTGCAAAGAATTACTGCTCTATTATCTGGAACCATGGTACCGGCTGGAAAGCAATAAAAAATGCTCAGGGTATGGTTAGGGGTATATCTTATGATGACCAGTCTGGCAATCATATAACTACAGCTCAATTAGGTTTTGCATTAAAAGATATCAAACAAGCTTTGGGTAAAAAACTTGATTTGCTTTGTTTTGATGCTTGTCTTATGCAAATGGCTGAAGTTGCTTATACAGCCAGAGAAGGTGCTGATTATATTGTTGGTTCTGAAGAAACAGAACCAGGAGATGGCTATCCTTACAAAGAAATATTTGCTGGAATCAAAAAGGGTATGACTCCTATTGATGTAGCAAAGCTTATTACAAAAGCCTATACAGATTCTTATGACGATGGCAGTGCTGGCTATCATGCAAGCACTCAGTCTGTCGTTGTTTCTTCAGCTTACGAAAACTTTAAAGACGCTTTGAATGGTTATGCAAAAAGCTTGATGTCTTCTGATTCTGGGAAACAGATAGCCAAAGTATTGAGTGAAGTTCAAGTATTTGGTTACCCTGAAAATATTGATTTGAAACATTTTATTACTCTTTCAAAATCTAAAATTAAAAATCCAACAGTAAAAAATGCCGCTGATAAGCTTTTAAATGCTTTAGAAAAACTTGTTCCAATGGCAGGAAGAAGTGGCTACGGGGTTAACTTTGCGTATGGCTTGGCTATTTATTTCCCGAAAGAATCCCATAAATTCAGCAAAGAATATTTCCATTTGCCATTTGCAAAAGGAACAATGTGGGCATCTTTGATTCAGGATTATTACAAAAAATCAGTAATTGTTCCCATTATGGAAGAAGTTGCTCAGAATAGAGTTACAAAGCTTAAAGAATACGTCTCTAAAGCCAACGAAAATAATAGAGATATTAGCTTGGAACTAATAGCGAAATTGAATTTTTTGTGTTTCTCAGAACAAAAATGTGATGAAAAGACCCAAAAGAGAGTTAAGGCTCTATTGTTAGAACTGAAGAATAAATAATTTCTAACATGAATAGAAATAAGATTGAATACAAGCTCGTTAGAGCTTGTATTTTTGATTTAGACGATATTATATCTTTTGAGAAAAATGTTTTGAATGATTCCTCTGAATACTCATCTAGAAGAAGCTTAAGAAACTTTATCAAATCATTAAATACTAATTTTTTATTAATAGAGTCTTCCGATCAAATATGCGGTTATGGCTTAGTTGTTTTAAGACATTTTAAGAATAAGCCTTCTGCAAGAATACTTAAAATAGCTGTTAAAACTGGTTATAGAAGAAAAGGTTTAGCAGCTTTACTCCTTAATGAATTAGAAAAATTTGCTGTTAGAAACTCAATGACTGGAATTTTTGCTGAAGTTAGAGAAAGTAATAAAGCATCTTTACAGCTATTTCATAAACTTGGTTACCAGGAAACAAAGACATTGTTTGGCTATTATAGCTGCTTAGACAATAGTTATGAGCTAGAAAACGGAATAAAGCTTTATAAGCACTTGGTAGCCAAAAGGCAAAGCCTTTTGGCAAAGGATTAGGGTTATAGAGTGTTGGGAGGAGGGGTTGTTCATCCCCTTTATCAAAGGGGAAAGGCTGCTTTAGCAGCCTAGGGGATTTTTGAGTAGTTTATTAAGCAGTAGAAAGTTAAGTCCGAAGACTTGTCGTTGGTGAAAAATCTCCCTGTCAGCCACTATGTGTCTGACGTCCCTCTTTAACAAAGAGGGTATTTGGGGACAATAATTACCAAAAACAATGAAAACCTATATTAGTCTTCTTCAAAGTCTATTAGCTTAGGTACTATTTTGTTTTTCAGTTTTGTTTTTATATCGTCTTCTTGAGCTTCGTCTTTTTTCTTTTCTTCTTCTTTATATCTTGATTGCCAGCTTTCACCATTGATATAAGGCAATAATGTTGAGTAAAGAGGTTGGTCTATTTCTGTTAGATCAAAAAGACTGAAAATACCTTCTAAGTCACTTTTTGCATTGTAGTTTTCAAATGTTTTTGGAATAGGTATAAAATCACTTTTTCTAATAAAACTCTTAATTCTGCCAGACCTGATTTCTTCGTTCCCTATTGATTCTTTAAGGTTCTTATGAAATTCGGTATAAATATTGATTAAAAGATTTGTTTCGTATTTCTGTTTATTTTCGTAATTTTCCAGGAAGTTTTCTAAATCTTTGAAACTACTTCTTATTTCAGCTATATATTTGACTTTTAGAGAAATACTATGATTGTGTTGTTTAATAAACTTTATTTGTTTTTCACAGTAATCTATGGCTAAATCAAGTTGTTCTACAATTTCTGCCATATAATCACTCTGTTTATCTGCAATGTTTAATATTTCATTATTGTTCTTTTTTAAAGAAACTCCAAAACTAGTAAGATTGTTAGGTTTAGTATTAATTTTTCTTAGATATTTAAGATGATTTTGTATTTTAGATACTATCTTTTTGTAATTACTGCTAATCAAAGTGTATTTGCTTATTTCATCTGACAAATTATCAATTATCTTATTTATTTCTTCTGGAGTTTCTGATATTTCATCAGTTAATTTCTTTTCTGTTTCAAGTAAATAAAATGAAAAAGCTTGAAGTTTTAATTTTAAAAATTCTGGGAAAATGTAATAAGCAGCATTTATGGAAAAAGGCGACTGTCTATTTATGTTCAGCAGAGTTTCCGCATTTCGTTTTTGTTGGCTTTCGGCTTTGTCTGTATTGTTTATGGCGTTTCCTATGCAAAATGCTCTATAGTTAATGTTATAAGTGTTTTGTAATTCTTCGAGACAGCTTTTTAAACCGTTAAGTTTGGTTCCACTATGGCTTTCAACCCAAGATTTATCTTCCTCTTTTTGTTTTGGTTTGGCTGAATCTAATTTATTTCTTTTTGATTTTTCCTGATAATCATCTAAAAAAAACGTCTCAGAGACTGTTTCTGCTTTATTTAAATCAGCAGTCTCTGAGGATATTATAGTATTTTGCTTTAAAGAAGTAGTTTCTTGGGCAAAACAGGTATTAGAACAATATGTTAATGTAATCAGTAAAGTTGCGGAGGTTAATAATCTATTCATAGAATAGAATTATACTATATTTTTTCCTTAATGAGAATCAGTAGCTCTTCCACCTTTATAGTTATTTTTTAATGATGAAGAATTGTAATAATTCATACTTGGGAAAGATGAAGCATTACTTGCAGAGGATTCTCTTGCACCCATATTCCCATACCAGGTATAGGTTTTGTTTATAGGATTCAAAATGGCATATAATTCGGCTTTACCATCGCCGTCAGCGTCAACATAGATTTTGTCTGAAACTCCATCCAGGTCTAAATCATATTCCCACTGATCAATTCTGCCATCAAAGTTTCTGTCGTATTGATAATCATTGAAATGACCGTCAAAATTTCTATCGGTAGCCCAATAGTCAGGATTACCATCACCATTTCTGTCTGTAATTATTAAATCAATTATTCCATCACCGTTTCTGTCAAATTGTCCAATATTTTTGTGGGCTTTGGCAGTATAGGTGTAGGAAGTGTCGGGATTCATAGAAGCAATGTCAGGTGCATGTTCCCAGCCTTCCAATGCTGCTTTTAATTGATTGCTGCCAACTATCATTGCTATGGTAGCTATTATGGCACTAACGTAGATTCCAATTTTCCTGTTTAACATAACAAACCTCCGTGTGGTAACAAGAAAAAGTATGCAAAATCTAATCTTTAGCAAGAAGTTTTTTATTAAAAAATAAGGAAATAGAATAGACCTATAAAGAAAATTACTGATGAATAGAAGGTTACAGAAGCATTCTGTTGTTTAAAATTGAATATAGCTAGGAAAATCAGGTAAATACCAATAAAAGGTATAAGATTATTGATTGATACTAGCAAAATAAGCATATAACCTAAGATTTTTGCCCAAACATCTTTATTTGAAAACAAAAATTCATTTGCTCTTTTTACAAAGATTATCATCATAAGGCTGCCAGCTAAAAGCATAATTGTCTTCCATAGACTATCTGACAAAAAGATAATTTTGCTGAATATGGCAATATGCTCTGAGTTACTTATTAGAGATGATAATAAAGATGAATTACTTTTCAAATAAAAGATAGTTATAAGTAAGGGTATAAGACCGGCTAAAACTGATTTTGTTAAGTCTTTAAAGTTTGTTTTGTATAAAATAGGAGATGACTTTTTTCTGTATATTATAGCAAATGGGAGTATTAGTGGTAGAGTTAGGCACCAGGACCATATTCCCGTATTTGTATCAGGAATAACAGAATTGAAAAATTGATTGTTATTGTTTTCTATTAGAATAAAACTTAAGAAAAGCAAAATACAGTTCAACATCGAATGATTTTCTGTATTTAAAGCTTCTTTATCTTGTCTGAAAGCAATAAAAGCTTGAGCTTTTATGTAACACAAACAAGACATAATTATAAAAAGTAATAATGAATATAAATTTAAAAAGCTTATATTTTTTAAAGGAAGTAATATGCTGATTAGTAATATTGCGACCATTTTCCCAACAAAAGTAGAATGTTGTTGAAGTATCGTTGTGTCATATTTTGCAAAAATAGCTGAAATAGAAATTGTTATCCAAACAGAGGCCAATGTAAATATTGTTGTAAGGAAGACTGCTTTCAGGGTTATATCAAAGTCAAACGAGAGTATTTGGAAAGTTGCTATAGTAGCTGGAATAAATATAATTAAAGCAATTATTACCCAAAATTTATATTTCTTTTTTATTATATCTGCAGGAGTGATTGGCATTGCTTCTAAAAGCGATATTGCTTTGCCTTCGTAACCTATAATGTTTATTGGACCGAACAAAGAAAAATAAACAATTGAACCAAAAATAAAATTCATTATTGAATCTACTGTAGTAAAGCTAAATACTTTTTTTAAAAAGTATATTTCAACAGCAATAATTGAAATAGGCATTAATATGGCATTAACCAGGAGGTTTAAATCGCTTTTCATCATAAGTATGTCTTTTCTTATCAGACCAGAGAAGACGTGCGTTTTATTATTTGTATTAGCTGTTGCTTTTGATGAATGAACATAAGAGAACCAGTTGTTTTTTACTGCTATATGAAAAAGTATTGTTAAAAAACAGACTATTATAAGCCACAATACAGTTATTTTTGCAAAATCTGTACAAAATGGCGTTGAGTATAAAATAGGTGTGGCCATCCATTTTATTGGTAATAGTAAATCACCAAAAATTCCGTGAAGATAATCAATTGTGTCTATAACCATCGGAACATGGCTTGGATTAAAATTCGATAGTAATAAAAATGGAATTAAGGTTAATATTGCACTTATATAGCCAAAAATAGAGAAAAAGTTGTTTATTGTTGAGGTTTTAAAAAATCTAGTAAGGCATATGGTTAGTAGATTTATTAAAAGCCCAATAAGAAAGCTTATTTCAAAGTATAAAAGGAAAGCAGCTAAAAACGATTTAAAAGTGAAGGCTTTATAGCATGAAATACCTATTAAGGCAGGTAATAAAAAGAGAATTCCAAAATAATCTGTGATAAAGCGCTCAAATAGTTTGGTTATTATTAATATTGTTGTTGGAATAGGGAGCGTAGAGAGATAGCGAAAATCTGAACTCATTTGTCCTGTGTTTAAAGTGTGTCCAGAAACTAAATCACCAGTAAAGACTATAAAAATGCCATATAATATAAGAGTACCTATTCCCCATTCTGCTATTATATTGGCAAATGGTAGCTTAAAAATACCTTCTAGAACATCTGATGCAGCAGAAGCAGTAGCGATAATCGTTATTAGCGCTGCTAATCCGAAACCTATAATCTTACTTATTCCTGCTTTGCTTATAATTGTGTTGTATAAAAGCCTTAGTCTTATATAGAATAAAGCTTTAATTTGCTTTATGGTATCCATCTTTTTCTGTATCTTTCCATGTAATATGCTTCTTGTTCTAGAGGTATTTCAAAGTCTTTGTCTTTGTTTCTCCAACTCGCCCAGCCGCATTGTAAACTCCAATTCAAGAACCAGCCAGTATCATCAACCCATTTGTCTTCTTTAAAGTATTTTTCTGTAAATTTAGGCCAGTAATCTCCAATTTGAATAGGGTAAAGACAGTTTCTTCTGTATTGGTAGGTATGTATAAGTTCATGACCGCTGTGATTCCCATCATGGTTGGTTACAAAAGTGTTTGCTGTGCTGTAGGCCAAAGCGTTAGATCCGTATAGATTGCCGTTTTTCTTGGATTTCCTTTCAAAAACGAAGGTGCCATATTTTAAAGATTGCTTATAATCAAATTTTGAACCTTCTGATAAATGAAAAAGTGGGGCCATAACGCCATTTATCCCAAATTTAAATTTTACATCATTCCCTTCATTTATCAGCCATACTGGACCCATATCCATTTTGAAAACAAATTTGTCGTAGCCAGCAGATTCGCATAATGAGGCCCCAAGATTAAACATGATTTTGGTTTCCCATGCATACCAGGCAGATTTTTCTTCTGTTTTGGCAGCTCTTTTTAGGCTTTCTTGCATTATATATCCGCCAAATATTGATTGAATAATGGCTTTTTTTATGGAAGTTCCTTCGTAATGGGCTCTTAAAGCAGCCATTCCTGCTGGAATAGCTATATTGGTTATATACAATCTTTTTTGATCAAACTTAGCATAGGCTTTTGGGAGATTATAAATAAAAAACAAGCATATTAGTTTGATGATACAACCAAAGACAAATATCTTTTTTATTATTTTTTTTAACACGAACTTATTACCCCATTCGGGTAATAATTCGACAAAAAAATAAAGATTTGTAATGATTTGAATTAAATATCGAGCTAGGATTTTAAAGTTTATTAAACTTTATATAAAATTTTAACTTTTGCTTTCCAAATAGTTGATTGACTTCCTGGAATGTATCCCAAATCCATACTTTGCAGAATATATTTTGAAGCAAAGGGCGAAATTCTTCTCATAAACTGGTTTAATGAAGAAAAATCGCGGCAGGATATATCGTAGATTATTTCTTGATATCCGTTAGTGGGTTCGCCTTCATCAATGTTACTAACAGCTATTTCAGGCATTTCTTCAGTTAAATCATTAATGAATTCATTGATTCCTGTAATTGCTTTGGCATCGTTTTTTTCACTTGCTATGTTATATGTAAGCGTAAGCTTTAAATTATTGTTGGAATTTTCTTCTACTGCGACATCTGAGTTGTTTATTGTTTTTAGAAGTGAAATTATTTTATTTGGATCAAACTGATCTCGAGCCTTTAAAGTTAATGTTAAAGAACTTTTGTTGCCTGATTTGTTCTGGTAATCAGAGTTTTCTAAATAGGTGATATTCTGGCTGCATTCGTCAGAAAGGAGTTTTTCTAATATGTCAAAAGTTCTTTCTGAAGCATTAGTTTCAATTCCTTTGTAAATTCCAGGTATCCATTGCGGAGTAGAGGGTTGTGTGGAAACTGTTTTTAGTTTTTTTATGAAATCTTCTATTTTGTTATTGCCGTTGTCTTTTTCTTTGGCAATAGTTATGTGATACCAGGCAGGGAGATAATCTTTATGGCGGCCAGCGATTACCGCTAACATAAAATGCCCACCAGAATGGGAAGAATCTCTTTGAAAAACTTTATCAACTTCTTCTTTGGCTTTATCATAGTTCTTTTTAGAAAAATGACGATTTGCCAATTTCATGTGAACTAAAATATGTCGTTTATCTTCTTCTGATAAACTTATTGGAGTTGGGTCGATAAATCTGCTTTTTGGGGGTTCTGCCGTTAAATCATCTAGTTTGCTTGAAGAACCGCCACCTTTGCTATTAGTATACTCTTTTGCTTTTTCTTTTAGATCATTTATATTGATATTTTTTGCATAAATTGGTGAAAGCAATAAGGAGAGTATGCATGTAAAAATTATTTTTTTATTCATAACAAAACTCTCCTTATAAAGCAGAAATTATCTATTTTTGAAAATTCTGTTAAAAAGCTACATTAAGCAATATTTTCTTTTATTGCTTCAATTGCTTCGTCTTCTGAAGGATAGCTTTCACAGAGTGTCAAAACACCAGTCATTTTTAATGCGGTTTCGGTAAGAGAAGTTAAACCACAAATGGCTGCTTCGCCTTCACTGTAGTCAATAATCTGAACCAATATATCCAGAATCATTGATAAGCCTGTAGAGTTAATTACAGGTGTTCCTGCCAGATTGAAAACAAAGTAGATGTTTCCCTTGTCGATAAGATCAACACATTTCTGACGTAATACTTGGCCTCCTGCATCATCGAGGTATCCGTGCGTCTTAACGACTACTATATTATCCCTAATTGTTATTTCTGTATTAAAATCACTCATAATTTGGATTATAGAAAGTCTATTGAGTTAGTGTCAAGTTTTTAGTAAAATCCAATTATAATTTATTTAAGTCAAGTTCTAACAGATTAAAATGATAAGATTCGACAGTCTAAAAAAAACTTATAAAAATAAAAACCACGAAGTTGTAAAGGCTCTCAATGGTTTTTCATTAGAGATATCAGATAACGAAGTTTTTGCATTGGCTGGTATAAATGGTGCTGGAAAAACGACTGCTTTAAAAGCTTTATTCAATCTTATCAAACTTGATGAAGGAAAAGTTGAAATTAATTTTAAAGACAATACGAAACCTGAAATTGGTTTTGCTCCTGAAATTCCTGATTTTCCCGAATACCTTTGTGTTAAAGAGGTTCTAGAAACTTCTTGTAGGTTGGCAGGGGTTAAACCAACTTTAGACTTATTAAACAAAGTTTATGGATTATTTGAACTTGATAATATAAAAGATAAACAGGTTTCAACTTTATCTAAAGGAAATCGCCAGCGTTTGTCTCTTGCATCTGCTGTTGTTTATGAGCCAGAGATTGTTGTTTTTGACGAACCCACCAGCGGTTTGGACCCTTTAGGTAGAAAACTGATTAAATCAGCAATTAAGCAGTTGAAGTCTGATGGGCATACTATTTTATTTACTACTCATATGTTGGCTGATTTACCGGAATTATGCGATAAAATGGCTGTAGCTCATAATGGAAAAATCATTTTCTCTGGGAAAGTATCTGATTTTTCTAAGGATTTTAGTCTGGAAGCATTAGAAAAAAGTTTCGCCAGTCTTATTGAACTGGAGGATAAAAATGTTTAAACAGACTTATGAGTTAGCAAGACTGGTTATTATTTCTTCTTTGAGAAGAAATATTATATTGGCCTCTTTTTTGATTATGCTTCCATTGATATTGGCTGCCTGGCTTTTTGAAATATCAAACACTGGTTTTCAATCAGGATTCATATTAGATGCAGGTAGCGGTTTGATGACTTTGTTTGCTGTTTTATTATTGGGGGTATTGGGGTTTGAGCATTTATTTTGGGTTAACGAGCAACCTACACCCTGGTTTCTATTCAGTAGAATAAGGTCTAGAATTATATTCCCTTTAGGAAAATTCTGTGGCATTAGCTTGGTTCTAATTTCAGTTTTAATTGTTTTTGCGCTTTTATTGTCACTACTTATCTATTTAACTTCAGGGAGTTTTATTCTATCTCCTTTTAGAGTTGCTTTTATTGTTTGGGCAGAATACTCTGTTTTTCTTTCTGTTTTTATTTTCTTTTCAACTTTTTTAAGCCGTTTAATGACTGTGGGAATGATAATTCCTTTTGTTTTCATTGCTAATTCAGCATCTTTTCTTAAAACATTTTTCCCGAACTGGCTTGGAGAGTTATTATTGATTGTTATTCCCGATGCAGGAATATTTGAGGCAGTAATTGAAACAGAAGAAATTTTTTCTTTATTCTTGGTTTTAGCCTACTCTATTTTTATTAGTTTGTTCTATATAACATTAGCTGGTTTTGTGTTGAGGAAGAAAGATTTATGAGCGCAAAAAAGCTTTTGTTATTAGCTATTATCTTCTTATCGATTAGTTTCATACTTTTGCATTTTTCTCCAAAACCTGATTGGGTTAAAAATAATAACGAAACTAACCTGATTCGTATTATTCCAGAAAGATTAAGAGCTTTTTTAGCGGCAAGATTATGGGAAAAGGCTGATCATATTATGCATAAAGGACCTGTGGTTTCAGGACAAAAATTTATGGCTGGTTCTTATGCGGGAAATACAGATATTATTCCCTATCTGGAAATGGTTATTCTGCTTTATCCAGAAGAAACAGCTCCTTATAGATTGTTAGCAGGAAACTATGCTTATCATCTAGGCATGAAGAATAAGGCCGTTGAAATCTTAGAAAAAGCTTTTTTAAATTGTAAAGAATCTGTCTTCCTTCATGAACTATATGCTTCTGCCGCTTTTATTCACTTATTTAATACAGTTTCAGCGGAATCTGATAAAAGAAAAAAAGACTTGGAAACAGCTAAAATATATATAGATAAAGCTATAGATAATTATAAAGATTCTGATCGTTTGCCTGACCCGGTTTTTAAAAAAGAAAATTATTATACTGTCAAAGCTAGAATATTATGGGAATTAAGAGAACCAGAATCTGCATTAAAGGCTTGGCAAATGAATGGAATTAATTTAGAAGAAAGTCACGACAAATTATCTGAAGTTTTGATGAAATATAAACAGACAGGTGTTGTCGAACCTTTAAAAACTATAGAATCAGAACAGCTTTATTCAAAGGAAGAAAGCTTAAATATTAATAAACAAGCTCATACAGCTCATAAACATGATGATTCTTTTTGTAATGATGAGCATTGTTCTAAACATGAAAAAAGCCTGCTTCAGACTTTAAAAGGACTTTGTCTTAAAGCAGGCTTGGTTTCTTTTTTTATTCTTGGATTGTACTTTCTCTGTTCAGAATCTTGCGGAATTGGCTCTTTCTTAATTCGATTCTCTGCTGGAAAGTAAGTCCATCGTATTTATCTTTAAGCTGCTGTTCAAGTTTTGAAGCTTTAGTAGATTCTTTCTTGGCTTCTTTTGCTGCATCTTTTGTTTCTACTTTTGCTTCTACTTTTGGTTCAGCTTTTTGTTCTTTTACTTTTACTGTTTTATTGTCTTGAACTGGTTTTTCAGCTACTTTTGGAGTTTCTACTGGAGATTCAACTTTGATCTTAGTACCTACGTTATCTCCAACAATAATACCTAGAAGACTGAAGGTTTCATAACGGCTGACTTTTTCTTTACCCTTGAAGCTACTATCAGAATAACCCATTTTAATACCAGCTTTTGCAATGTGTTTGAGAGCTGATTCAACCTGACTGTCAGGTTTAACATCAATGTAATTTACTCTGATATTGTATTCTTTATGTGGATAAGCATCTGACATTACTGCACCAAGTTGGGCTAAAGTATTTCTTGTAAGTGCTTCATCTGGATTAACAGAATCACTAATAGCTTTTACACTGCTTAACATTTCTGTTTTGCCAGCTTTAGTTAACATACTGTTACAAATTTCAACCATATCATGGTTTTTAATGCTCTTTGGCAGATTTAATTCGTGATTTAAATCTACGGTCTTGAAAGCACCAGCATTGATAAGCTTTTTAACAGTATCAGCCATTGGGTTAGTTGGAGTAATATCATTAAAGAACTTAGTTACATCAGGTTCTATATAAACGGTCTGAGTCTTGGGTTTACTAGTTGGTTTTTCTGCTTTCGGAGCAGTTTTAGTTTTCTGTGAAACAAATTCTGAACTTACTGGAGTCATTTCAAGTTCATACAGATTTTTTAAGAAATTCAAGGCTTCTCTGACGCTGAGTTTTTTGTTGGGTTTGAAATTGTTTCTGCTCATGCCTTTGAAAACACCTTTTTCAATAGCATAATTCATCATTTCACTATATTTTTCATCAGGAGTATAGTCTCTGAAAGCTCTTTTTTTCATATTTTCAGGAATGTTTATCATTCCTTTGCTTTGAGCATACATCATAGCTCTTAATATTGTTTCGGCTGCCTTTTGTCTTGATAAGCTGCTCATAGGAGATGATGTAACTGTTATTCCAAGAGCTTCAAGATTGTGGGTATTAAAGGATTCTACTATACCTTTGTTGGCCAATATAAGATTAAGACCTCTATAAAAAGCTATTTCAGCAATATTGCTCTTAAGAGTTTTTTCACTTAGTCTTTCAGAATCAAATAAACCAATTCTCTGGGAGAATTCTACTTCAGAAGCATATTTTCTTTCAACAGCATAGAGTGATGATATGTTTGATAAGGCTGAAACAGAAATAGCGGCCATTAATAATCCGGCGATAAATTCTTTTTTACAGATAAGCATTCTTATGCCCTCCAGGTAGTCTGAGTTTCCAACAATCTCATCGACAGTTATATAAAAAGAATTAACCAATTTTTATAATTTTTTTTGTAAAACTAATTAAATAAAAAATTATCTAAAAAAATGAAGCTGTGATATTATTCTCTTTTGAAAAATAAACAGTTAATAACGCCCTAATCCCTAAATAGATAACCGGAGGTATAATATGGCTTTAATGCTTTATAATTCAATGTCAAGAATGAAAGAAATCTTTAAACCTCGTGAAGAAGGCTATGTTGGAATGTATGTCTGCGGTCCGACAGTTTATGGTCCACCTCATCTTGGTCATGCAAAAAGCTATATTACCTTTGACGTTTTAGCTAAACATTTACGAAATTCAGGCTACAAAGTCAGATACGTTCAGAATATTACAGATGTCGGCCATTTAACTGATGACGGCGACAACGGTGAAGACAAGATTCAGCGTCAGGCCCGCATCGATAAGGTTCACCCATGGGAAATAGTTGATAAATGGACAAGACAGTATATGAACGATATGGAAAAACTTCGTCTTGCTCACCCTAGCTTTTATGTCAGAGCTAGTCAGCATATTCCTGAACAGATAGAAGCAATACAGGGGCTTATCGAAAAAGGTCACGCCTATGTTACAGAAAACGGCAATGTCTATTTTGATGTTGAATCTTTCCCTCAATACGGTAAACTTTCTGGCAGAAAGCTAGACGAACAAAAAGAAGCTGTTCGTGTTGAAGAACGCTCTGATAAACGTAATCCTAGAGATTTTGCTCTTTGGAAAAAGGCTGAAGCAGGTCACATACTTAAATGGAACTCTCCATGGGGCGAAGGCTATCCTGGCTGGCATATTGAATGTTCTGTTATGTCTAACAAATATCTCGGTCAGACTTTCGATATTCACGGTGGCGGCTTAGAAAACAAGTTCCCTCACCATGAATGTGAAATAGCTCAGTCTGAAGCATTATACGGCGTTCCGTTCTGCCGCTACTGGGTTCATAATAATATGGTTACCGTAGACGGCGTAAAGATGGGCAAATCATTGGGCAACTTCAAGACCTGTGAAGATTTGCTTTCTAAGCATTCTCCAGAAGCTATCAGAGCTTTCATTCTCAGCACTCATTATCGTTCACCTAGCAACTATACTGAAGAAGCTATATCTGCAACTCAAAGCGGAATTAACCGCTTAGCTCAGATACAGAATGAGCTTATTGAACTTATCGACAAAAATGTCGGAGCTAGTGTGGCTGATGGTGAAGCAATAAAGTTAGCTGATGAAGTAAGTGAAAAGATTAAAGAATGCCTTGATGACGATTTGGATACTCCAGGCGCTATTGCAAACATTTATTCTTTTGTTACCAATATAAATCGTTTTATTGGTTCTAGCTCAATTTCTTCAGATGCAGCAAAAAAAGTTTACTCTGTTATAAAATTATGGGCAGGAGACATTTTAGGCATTCTTCCTGAAGCCAAAAAAGATGATTCTGGCTTAGATATTGCACCAATTATGGATATGATTATTGAGCTTCGCAAAGAAATGAAGGCTCAGAAGAAATATGATGTAGCTGATGCAATCAGAGATAAGCTTAAGGCAGCCGGAATCATTCTTGAAGATACCAAAGAAGGTGTTCGCTGGAAAAAAGCTTGATTTAAGAGCATAGAGCGAAGAGCAGATGACTCTTCTATCTTCTATCTTATATCTTATATCTTCTATCTTATAATCATGGATGTTAATAAATCAATATTAAAAGGTTCAGATATATTCAGCATCAAACAGACTTGGGATGCTAAAGAAGCAGCCAAATTACCGGCAAGGACTCTTGCTTATATTGGTGATGCTGTTTATGAACTTTCTTTAAGATTGAATCATGTAGCTATTGGCATTGATGGTGCTGGAAAACTGCATGATTCTTTAGTTGGTATAGTCAATTCCCCATCTCAGGCTAAGGTTTTTGATAGTATTTTCCCAGAACTACCAGAAGACGAAATGAAAATGGTTAAAACCTGGAGAAATTCTAAAATTCCTGTTAGATATGGTTCTGGAACAAGATTGGAATATGCTAAAGCAACAGCTTTGGAAGCATGGGT
>JAEEGL014518100.1_pt1 | contig 15046 bp, 17 predicted proteins | sample 9134231 | NCBI WGS metagenome assembly JAEEGL01 (sample SAMN16246548, study PRJNA631951) | gut metagenome | biome: gut microbiome; feature: rumen; material: fiber-attached | host: Bos | place: Iran: Karaj | collected 2018-10 | reverse complement strand
GTCATGGGTACCCGTGCCGGTGACATCGACGGTGGTGCCGTGACGTTCATCGAGAAGAAATTGGGCTTGGATGCCGACGGCATGAGCAACCTGCTGAACAAGAAGAGCGGTGTGGCCGGTCTGACAGGTGGCAGCAGCGACATGCGCGATGTCGAGAGTGCCGCTAAGGCTGGCGACCCGAAGGCTAAGTTGGCTCAGGACATGTATTTCTATCGCATCAAGAAGTATATTGGTGCCTATGCAGCTGCCATGGGCGGCCTCGACGTGGTGGTCTTCACTGCCGGTGTCGGCGAGAACCAGGTGAGCATGCGTTCTGAGGTTTGCAAGAACATGGAGTTCCTGGGCATCAAGTTCGACGAGGAGAAGAACAAAGCCCGTGGTGAGGAAGTTGTCATTTCTGCCGATGACTCCAAGGTAAAGGTGGTGGTCATTCCTACCGATGAGGAACTGATGATTGCCACTGACACAATGAACCTGCTATGACGCAAGAAGAGAAAAGCAGATTAGAGGAACGGATCGTAGATGTGTTGAAGACCGTCTACGATCCTGAAATTCCTGTCAACGTCTATGACCTTGGCATGATCTACAAGATTGATGTGAAGGACGATGACACGGTTGAGCTGGACATGACATTCACGGCCCCTAACTGTCCGGCTGCCGACTATATATTAGAAGATGTACGCACGAAGGTGGAGTCTGTAGAGGGCATCGCCTCCGCAACAGTCAACCTGGTGTTCGAGCCTGCCTGGGACCAAAGCATGATGAGCGAGGAGGCCAGAGTCGAACTGGGGTTCGACTGAAGAATGCTTAATGCTTAATTAATTCATAAGGGATGAAGAACATCTATTTCCTGAGCGATGCCCACCTGGGGTCACTGGCCGTTCCTCACCAGCGGATGCAGGAGCGCCGGTTGGTCAGGTTTCTGGACAGCATCAAGGACAAGGCCGCTGCCGTCTATCTGCTGGGGGACATGTTTGACTTCTGGTACGAATACAAGCATGTGGTACCCAAAGGCTTTACGCGGTTCCTTGGCAAACTGTCGGAACTGACTGACATGGGTGTCGAGGTGCACTACTTCACGGGAAACCACGACATCTGGGCGTATGAGTACCTGGCGAAGGAGTGTGGCGTCATCCTGCACAAGCAACAGGAGACGACCGAGCTGTACGGCCATGAGTTCTTCCTGGCACACGGCGATGGCTTGGGCGACCCTGACAAGTCGTTCAAACTGATTCGTGCCGTGTTTCACAACCGTATCTGCCAATGGCTGTTCTCTGCGCTGCATCCCCGCTGGGGCATCTCCTTCGGACTGCAGTGGGCCCGCTACAGCTACATCAAGCACAAGGAGAACGATGAACCGGTGTATATGGGTGAAGACCGTGAACACCTGGTGTTGTTTGCTAAGAAATACATCGAAGAGCATCCCGACATCGACTATTTCATCTTTGGCCACCGGCACATTGAACTAGACATCAAACTGGCCCGCCACACGCGAATGCTCATCCTGGGCGACTGGATCAGTCAGTTCACCTACGCCGTCTATGACGGTGAACACCTGTTCCTCGAAGAATACGTGGAGGGCGAGAGTCAACCATAATTTATTAACCCCTAAAAATACAAAAATGAAGAAAAGACTGATCACAATGGCCTTCGCGGCTGTTACCTCGCTGACCGTGCTGGCAGGAGGACTGATGACCAACACCAACTACCACATTGCCTTCGACCGCATGATGGCGCGTGGTGCTTCCTTCGACATCGATGCCGCTTTCTCCAATCCGGCCGGTCTGGCCTGGGGACGTGATGGCTGGCAACTCTCACTCAACTTCCAGAAACCTTGGCAGAACCGTGACATTAAACTTGACAACGCTGCAGGAAGTACGAAATTTGAAGGTGTAGCCTCTGCACCTATCGTACCAGCCTTATTTGCCACCTATAAAAAGGACAAGTGGGCCGTCTCTGCCATGCTCGGCATTGTTGGCAGCGGTGGTTTTGTGGAATACGACAATGGTGTACCCATGTTCAACGTACTACTGCAAAGCACGTTGGGATCCAACGGCATTCAGCCGGGAACCTACAAACTGGATTCTGAAATGAAAGGCAAGCAGTACATCTACGGTGCACAATTCAACTTTACATACAAGATTCTCGACTGCCTCTCCGCTGCTGTAGGCGTGCGTGCCAACTACTACGACGGCTACTACCGTGGGCATGTAAAAGCCAATGGACATCCACAATTTGGTGAACTGGCTGCTCTGCTGCTCGATGTTGATCAGAAAGGATGGGGATTTACGCCTATCGTCAGCGTCAATTACCATAAGGGACCGCTGACGTTGGCTGCCCGCTATGAGTTCCGCACCAAGATTAATCCAAAAAACGACACCAACGTACTCGATGCAGGATTAGGCCCCAACCTGATGGCCTATATGCTTGCTAACGACCCCAATGCCCAAGCCAAACTGGCTGCACTCCAGCAGAATCTCGGTGCATACACAGCCCCTTATCAGGACGGAGTGCGCACACGTTACGACATGCCCGCACTGCTCTCTGTTGCCGCTGGTTATGAGTTCACGCCGAAGTTGCGTGCCACGGTGGAATACCACTTCTTCGATGACAAGAACGCCAAGATGGCCAACGACCGTCAAAAGGAGCTCACTCACGGCACCCACGAGATACTGGCCGGTGTGGAGTACGACATCAACGACAAGTTCACCGTGAGCTGCGGTGGACAGCGTACAGACTACGGACTTTCTGACGGTTACCAGCAGAACACGTCGTTTGCATGTGACAGCTATAGCATTGGCATGGGCGGTGCCTGGAACATCAACGAGAAGATACGCCTGAATGCCGGCTACTTCATCAGCATATACAGCGACTACGAAAAGCAAGCAAGCTACGGCAAGGAAACCTATTCACGTACCAACAACGTAATCGGTATCGGCTTAGACTATAAATTCTAACAATCAGTAGTGGTAGCGGGCAGTTACAGGACGTTGCTGAAGGAGTCATTCAAATCGAATGAAACGGAAGAATGGCTCGACATCTGGTTTACGCGACCGATTGGGCTGGCCATTGCCCTGATGTGTGGGCGGTTGGGCATCACCCCCAACGCCATCACCTTGGTAGGCATCGCCCTCGGTGCTGCTGCGGGGTGGATGTTCCACTATACCGACTTGTGGCACAATGTTGCAGGTGTTACCCTGCTGATGACAGCCAACTTCTGTGACTCAGCCGATGGTCAGTTGGCACGGCTCACCAATCAGAAAACACTGCTGGGGCGCATGCTCGACGGCTTTGCCAGCGACGTGTGGTTCTTCTGTGCCTATCTGGCCATCGTCTTCCGCCTGTGGGACACCCCGATACCTTTTACTGATGCGGCTTGGCAATGGTGGGGCTTTCTGCTCTGTGCCGTTGCCGGCCTGCACTGCCACAGCACGCAGTGTGCGCTGGCCGACTATTACCGCAACATCCACCTCTGGTTTCTGAAGGGCGACAGCGGCAGCGAATTGGACAGCTACGCCAAGGAGCAGGCCATCTACGACCGGCTGAAGACCCAGGGGTGGACGTTCGAGCGACTCTACCATTTCTTCTATAAAGGCTACTGCAGGAAACAGGAGAGGCTGACGCCCAGGTGCCAGCAGATGCTGACAATGGTGAGGAAAGAGGGGGCGGAGGGGGAGCTTCGACCAGAAGGTCGAAGAAATGCACGGAATGCCGTTGGCCCGTCCGTTGGCCCGTTTGCGGCGCAGGATGCCATTGCTCATTTCCTCGACGTCAGCCGAGGATTGATGCCGCTCACTAACATCCTGACGCACAACACGCGTGCTTTCGCACTTTTTTTTGCGGTTTTAGTCAATATTCCCTGGCTTTATCCGTTATTTGAAATAGTAGTATTGCAGCCACTGTACTGGTGGATGCGCTATAGGCATGAACTGTTGTGTAGTTCATTAACAAGAAGCTATGAAAACAACTGACATACAGGCTGCTGAAGGCAGATTAGGTATTCTTATCGTTGGCTGCGGAGCCGTAGCCACTACGATGATGACGGGTGTGCTGATGGCCCGCAAGGGACTAACCACGCTGATAGGGTCGATGACACAGATGGACAAGATACGTGTAGGACGGGGAGCCGACAGGCAATACCTGCCCTATCGGGACATTGTGCCGCTGGCCTGCCTTGATGACATCGTGTTCGGCACATGGGACGTCTATCCGCAGAATGCTTTCCAGGCCGCCATGTATGCTGGAGTGCTCAACGAAAAGGACATCCTCCCCGTCCGCCAGGAACTGGAACAGATTGTTCCCATGCCGGCAGCTTTCGACAAGGACTATGCAAAACGCCTGGACGGGACTAACATCAAGGTGCCCTCTCCGTCAGGAGAAGACCATCGCCCCCTCCCCACCCGCTGGCAGATGGTGGAGATGCTGCGTGCCGACATCCGCCGCTTCCGCGAGGAGAAGGCGTGCAGCCGCATCGTCGTACTGTGGGCAGCCTCCACGGAAATCTACGTGCCCGTCGATGAACGCTACCACTACCGGCTGGCCGACCTCGAAGCCGCCATGAAAGCTGACGACCGCCAGCACGTGGCACCGTCAATGTGCTACGCCTACGCAGCACTTGTCGAGGGCTGTCCGTTCATCATGGGCGCCCCCAACACCACAGTGGATATTCCTGCTATGTGGCAGTTGGCTGAACAGCAGCACATGCCCATCAGCGGCAAGGACTTCAAGACTGGTCAGACACTGGTGAAGAGCGGCTTTGCCCCCGTCATCGGCACACGCTGCCTGGGCCTCGACGGATGGTTTTCCACCAATATCCTCGGCAACCGCGACGGTCTCGTACTCGATGAGCCGGAGAACTTCCACACCAAGGAGGTCTCCAAGCTCTCTACGTTAGAGACTATCCTCAAGGCCGACAGTCAGCCCGAGCTTTATGGTGACTACTACCATAAGGTTCGCATCAACTACTATCCGCCGCGCAACGACAACAAGGAGTCGTGGGACAACATTGACATTCGCGGTTGGATGGGCTACCCCATGCAGATTAAGATCAACTTCCTCTGCCGCGACAGCATTCTGGCAGCCCCCGTTGCCCTCGACCTCTGCCTGCTCAGCGACCTTGCCGCCCGCGCCGGCCGCTATGGCATCCAGCGTTGGCTCAGCTTCTTCCTCAAGTCGCCCATGCACGACTACACGCAGGGCGAAGAGCCTGTCAACCATCTCTTTCAACAATACACCCTGCTGAAAAATGCCATCCGTGAAATGGGGGGCTACGAGGCAGACGAAGAGATTGACTAACCCAACGACCCATCTAATTGTGGTTGATGATGAAGAAGAGTACGTTTATCACAGCATTGACAATCCTGATGTGGTGGCTATCTTTGCCACACGTGTTCGGTGAGACGTTCAATCCTGATAGTGCCCGTATGGAAGTGGAACGCCTCCATAGGCTCAAGGACTCGCTCTATAACAAGGCTTCGGCAGAGGCGCAGGCCAAGTATAATGCTGCGTTTGGCAATGACCAACTGCAGGAGGAGAACCGCTTTGTGAGTTGTTCGCGTATATATATTATAATAATGTGTGCGATACTGTTGACGGTGGCCGTCGTGCTGGTGGTGCGCCAACGCCGACTGATAGCCCTGCAGAAGAAACGCCTCAACGAGGATACCAAGACCCTTGAGGAGCTACAGTTGCAGTACGGGCGGCAGCAACAGAAAGTTGCCGAAGTTCATGAGCTGTCGGAGCAGGACAAGCAGTTCCTCACCAAGACGATGACTATCATTACCAATCAGATAGAATCCAACAGTGTCAATGTGGATGAGCTGGCCAGTGAATTGGCCATGAGCACCTCGCAGTTCCGCCGGCGACTCTCGGCCATTACCGGCGAGACCCCACAGGGCTATATCACTAACATCCGCATGCAGAAGGCTCGCCACCTGCTGGACACCACTCCTGATAAATCCATACTCGAAGTAGCCCAGAATTGCGGCTACGACGACCAGTCCTCGTTCACCCGTGCCTTCAAGCGCTTCTTTGGAGTAACCCCAAGCGATTATCTGACCAGAGTTATGCTCATCCTTCTGCTCTTTACTGCCACCAGCGCTGTTGGAGCCGTGCCGGCCAATCAGTCTGATGGCAAACCGACTGTCAGCCGACAGGAGGCCGTTCGTCTCTATGAGGCCAGTGGCAGGTACTATGAAGAGCAGCTATACGATAGTGCCGTCATCGTTGGCGAACAGGCACTGCCCATGCTTCGTCAGCTGGGTATGACTGACGAGGTGGCCGACGAGCTTAGCATACTCGCTGTGTGTACCTCGCGACAGTCAGACTATAATAAGGCCCTGCGCTATGCCAAAGAGTGCAACGCCATGGATCGGGCCAGCGGCGACAAGGAGATGATTTCCTCGTCACTCAACACAATCGGTGCCATCTATGTCGATGCCAAGCAGCCGCAGGAGGGACTGAAGTACATACTTGAGGCGCTCCATTTAGCCGAAGAGATCAACCATCGTGCCCGAATTGCCATGTATTGTGGGGCTGCAGCCGAGACAGAGTTCACCATGAATCACTTTGACGCTGCTCAGCGCTATATCGAGCGGGCCATACAGTTGGAAAGCGAGGACGGAAGGGAGATGAAACTGCGTGTGCGCCTGTCGCAGAAGGCGGCCATCCTGTTAGGCATGAAACAGTATCAAGAGGCATTGGCCATCTTCGACACCATCATTCCATACTTTCGTCATGAGGGAAACCGCCAGTCGCTGGCCATCTCGCTCAACAAGGTGGGTCACACGCTGCTCTCCATGAGTCGCGAGGATGGATGTGACGAAGCCGAGAAGCACCGTTTGGAGCGGCAAGCCGTGCCCTATCTGCGCGAAGCCGTCAGCATTTGTCATGAGATGGGCAATCCCTATAACGAGATGCACGCCCGTGACGGATTGTATCAGGCACTGTGGACCATCAATCCCGATAGTGCGCGTCTGGAACTTGAACGCTTTGACCTGCTGAAGGACTCGCTCTACAACCATGGTGCTGCCGACTTGCTGGCTCGCTACAATGCCGAGTTTGGCAACACCCGCCTGACTGACGAGAACACCAAAACCCGCCGTTCTCGCGCAATCATTATTATAATATGTATAACATTGCTGGCTGTGGCCGTTGTAATGGTCATGATGCAGCGCCGCCGCTCTGCACTTCAGCGCCGCCGACTCAACGAAGTTGCCATGACGCTCGACGAGTTGCGCCAGCGGTACGAGAACGCACGTGCCGACAAGCAACAGGAACTCTCTGCCCACGACAAGGACTTCCTTACCCGCACCATGAACATCATAGCCGAGCAGATAGAGACCAACAGCGTCAACGTTGATGCTCTGGCATCGCAGATGGCCTTGAGCACCACCCAATTCCGCTACCGTCTGAAGACGATTACTGGCGAGACCCCACAGGGCTACATCACCAATATCCGTATGCAGAAAGCTCGTCGCCTGCTCGACAACAACGCTCCCCAAACCACTATTTTAGACATTGCCTTGAGTTGTGGCTACGAAGATCAAGGTGCTTTCACCCGAGCCTTTAAGCGATTTTATGGTATCACTCCCAGCGAATATCTAAGCCGAAATGAGCAAAAAGGTTTGAAAAACGTTAATTGAATACATCACAAGAGTAGAAAGAAGGTTCAAATTCCGTTAAAATGGCGCATTTTGGAAGATTCTGCACAACTTTCCGCGTTTTCTGCTGAAGGTTGTGCAACATTTTTGCCGTAACTTTGCAACGTCAAAAAACAAAATGTAATGGATAAGATGACACCGAACGACATACAACACCGCAGGCATCAGGCAGCCAACTGTTATACTGAGGAACAGGCAAGACTCCTGCTCGCCATGCGCGATATGGTAAGATGGGAGGTGGAGCGGCAATTAAAAGAGAGATTAGAATCAAAAGAAAAAGAATAATATATCAACCAATCAAAATATATAAATTAAACATTAAAACTTAAGCATTATGAAACATTCAGTAAAAATTTCCGTGATGGCAGTAATTGCCATGTTCGCAGTAAGCACAACAGCTGACGCACAGTTTGGTAGTCTTTTGAAAAAGGCCAAGCAGGCTGCCGAAAAGGTTACTGGTAATGACGATACCAGCAAGAACAAGAAAGAGATTCCTGAGCAGATTGCAAAACTGAAGGCTCAGATTCCCCAGAAGGGTGAGACTCCTAATGCTCTTTTCTCTTGGGACGGTGTAGGCGTTGCTTCTTGGGATGGTTCTAAGAACGAACTGACGATTATTGCTGACAAGGGAGGTTTGAAGACTGGTACTGTGCTGACGGTTGACCCCAGCTCAGGTAAGGTGACCGATGCCAGCGGCAAGGACATGGGTTCCATTAGCGAGACAACCATTGTATCGCCAAGTCTGGGTACGCTGACTCTGGATCCTGTTGTAGGTAATTACACCCTGTCTGTTAACCCCAAGGTTGAGAGTATGAATGCACTCCGCTCATACAATGTCATTATGGCAAATACCAAGCAGAAGATGTTCAGCACCAACTATCGTCTGGGTCTTGACACTGGCCAGAAGTCGGGTAAGGGTTATACCATGTTCGTTAACACCGACAAGGCCGTGAAATATACTTTCGCCAAGCATAACTGCATCGTGTCTGACCAGTATGTCGGTGCTGCACTCCCCATCTATGTTGCCAGCCTGATGATGACTCAGGAGGAGTATAACAGAGAGAATGTCAAGAACCTGCTTGGCTTCGACCCCGATCAGCAGTACACCACCAAGCAGCTGAAGGACATGATTCGTTGGAAGGATGACGCCACAGAGGCTCAGATCAAGAAGATTGAAGAGGGCAAGACCTATGGTGATGACCGTGTAAGAGGTGCCAAGATTGGTGCTATTGGTTTGAAGGGCGAGTGGAAGCGTACCACATGGACAGAGAATTCCGGCAAGTGGAACGAGCATAAGTATTTCGAGGACATCATTGAGTACTGGGTGGTTTATGAGCTGGAGAACGGCAAGAACAAGGTTGCTTTCTATACGCTTGACAAGAACCGCAACGACAAGGGTCTGACCGAGCGTGGCAAGTGCACAGGCTTCCATGATATCAGCGACTGGGTACGTCAGTAATTACCCAAAAGATTATAATACCATTCTTATATCTTCAGAGAGTAGCATCCGTTTGCTACTCTCTTTTTTTTCTACCCAGCATTTTACTTTCTCTTTTTTCGCGGGTCATATTATCAGAAACGAACAAAAGGATGACTGACGACAAAGCGATAATAAAGGCAATGCGGAAGAACCCGGAGGAGGGATTCCGCCTGCTGATGGCAAGTTACAAGGAGCCGGTATATTGGCACATCCGCCGACTGGTGGTGAGCCACGCTGATGCACAGGATGCTGCGCAGGAGGCGTTCGTCAGAATTTTCCGCAACTATTGCCAATATAGCGAAGAGAACTCTCTGCGGGCCTGGATATTCCGCATCGCCACCAACGAAGCCCTGCGGCTTTTGGGCAGACAGAAGAACGCTACGATGCTCTCGCTCGACGAAGTGACTGCCGACATGCTGAGCACCAAGGCCGACGAATATTACGACAGCAGCGACGTGTTGGCCGCACGGCTGCAACAGGCCATCCTCCACCTGCCCGCCAAGCAACAGCTGGCTTTCAACCTTCGCTACTACGATGAACTGTCATACGACGAGATAGCAGAGGTGGCTGGGTCGTCAGCAGCCAGTGCCAAGATGAACTACCACCTGGCCAAGGAGAAGATAATAGAATATATGAACAAAAACGACTAAGATATGGAGAATACTTTTGATTTCAATCAGGTAGGCAAACGGATGCCATACAAGGTGCCCGACGCCTTTTTTGACAAGATGATGGAAGGCCTCCCCAACCCCTCCGAAGGAGGGGCAAACCTGCGGTTTCAAAAGCCCCTCCTTCGGGGGGGGTGGGGGAGGCTCCTCCTGGCCGCCGCCGCTGCTGTCGCCCTATTCTTTGTCGTACAGCCCCTGCTTCCCAAGAGTAGTACCGATGATTTTGAGAATGTGGAACTGGCCTTCAACAACCTCTCGACAGACGACCAGGACTTCTTACTTGAGATCTATGAAGAAGACGATTTTATGAACGATTCTAATGATATTTAACCCACAAAAACCAAATGAAGATGAAAAAAAAGATTTCCTTTGCAATCTGCGCCATCATGATGGCCGTTTGCAGCACTGCCGCACAGGCACAGGACAACAATGGTAAGAAACAGCGCATGAGCCGCGAACAGCTGGCCGAGGCCCAGGCCAACCACATCGCCCGCAAACTGACCCTTGACGATGCTACCACGCAAAAGTTCGTCAAGACCTTCAGCGACTACCAGAAAGAAGTGTGGGCGCTGGGGCCAAAAGCTAAAGGCAAGAAGAAGAACGAAATGACCGACGCTGAGGTGGAGAAAGCCATCAAGGACCGTTTTGAACACAGCGAAAAGCTGCTCAAGATTCGTGAGAAGTACTATAAGGAGTACAGCAAGTTCCTGACACAGAAGCAGATTCAGCGCGTCTATGACTTGGAGAAGAAAACCATGAAGCGTCTCGGTCAACGCGGACAAATGGGAAAGCGCGGACAAATGGGAAAACGCGGCAAGATGGGCAAACGTCCCCAAATGAGCAAACGTCCCCAAATGAGCAAACGCCACCACCGCCATCCGCAACAGCCTCAGTTCTCTTGAACTGAGGCTTGCTGCATGGGGGATATTACCTGGCTCTGTACATCAACACAGTAAAGACAATCGTCACGCCAAACACCACACTGAGAATAATTACAACTGGCAGGATACTGTCGTGATGATTCATCGCTAATGAAAAGACGGCGATGAACAGCATGATGAGAAGTATCAGCAGTGCGAAAATCCTCATCAGAAGTACGCCAAGTCGCTTCTGACGGGGATTTCCCTCCCCCTCAACAAAAGGAAGATTTACACCACCAAAAGGCAGATAGATGCTGAAGGCGCATAAGAGGGCTGCAAGCGTCATGACGACAAGGGGAATGACGTGATGTGTAGGCGAACCATAGGCATCAGGCTTTCCTGATGGGCCAAAGTGAGTGGGAACAATATCTGGTGCCTGACTGATTAACCAGATAATGATGCCCCATACGGCTACTGTCAAGGCCAAAAAGACGCTGTCGAATATGATGTCTTTTGACGTTCGTACTACATTTAACTTTATCTTGCTCATGCTATTTTGCTGTTTCTTGTGATTGCTGTTTCTTCTTGGGCAGACGCTTGGCCTTGCGCAGAGCCTCGGTGATAATCCACTGCAACTGGCCATTGGTGCTGCGGAACTCATCCGCAGCCCAAGCCTCTATTGCGTTCATTGTCTCAGCATCTACGCGAAGGATGAAACTCTTGGTATTCTTCTCTGCCATTTGATTAATTGCCAATTGTTTAGTGGTTCAGGGTACCAGTATTCACCACCGGCTGCGCAGAGTCGTCGCCACAAAGCACTACGAGCAGGTTAGACACCATGGCGGCCTTCTTGTCGTCATCGAGGTCAACAATATTCTCGTCAGATAGCTTGTCGAGTGCCATCTTCACCATCGACACGGCACCCTCTACAATCTTCTCACGAGCGGTGATAATAGCCGAAGCCTGCTGACGACGCAGCATCACAGCGGCAATCTCTGGGGCATAGGCCAAGTAGTTGATGCGGGCCTCCACGACTTCAATGCCAGCCAGTGCCAGACGCTCATTCAGTTTCTGCTCAAGCTGATCGTTAATTTCCTCACCCCCACCGCGCAGTGTGAGAGCACCTCCAGACTTTCCTGAAGGAGTGATTGTCTCCCCTCCTTCGGAGGATGTAGGGGCAGTCTCATCATCGTAGGCATACTGTCCGGCCACCTGACGGAGGGCAGCGTCACTCTGCACTCGCACAAAACGCTCCAAGGCGTTCATGATGCTGCGCACATCGGAACCGATCTGACCCTGTGCCGGATTGGCCATCGTCTGCGAGTCCACCTCAAACAATGCCTTATATGTATCTTGTAGTTTCCATACCAGCACAAGGCCAATCATCACGGGGTTACCCGTCTTGTCGTTCACTTTGATAGGCTCTGCGTCCAGATTTCGGGCACGCAGTGACACCTTCTTCGTTCCGTAGAACGGGTTAATCCAATAGAAACCTACCTGCGAAAAGGTACCGCTATATTTGCCGAACCACGTTGTGACCTTGGCTTCATTGGGTTCCAGCATCATCAGGCCGCACCACAAGACAATGTCAACCAGCAACATCAACAGGCTAACACCTAACAGCCAGCCACCGAACGCCCCGTTATTGCTGTCGAGTTCGATAATGCTAAACACGATTCCAACGATTGAGAGAATCAGTACAGCGAGATTTACGAACAGCATCAGAAAGCCATTCATTACCATTCCATTGAATGTAAATTCCTTGTTTTCCATCATGATAAGTATTAATGAGTTGATTATTTGTGATATCAATTTGATATCGCAAAGATATACACTATTTTCCATTTAGCAATGAAAAGCCGCCAAACTTTAATATTTTTTACACATTGATGGTCACTTATTCGTACCTTTGCAGACGTAGTTGCATTTGGGAGTTGAATCTTCAATCGAAAATTATGTGATGTTAGCTATTGCTAAATTAAAAATAATGTGTACCTTTGCACACACTTAGGTGCCATTATGATGAAGAAGATTACTGAACAGCCATCGCACTTCGACCATTTGGAGCGAATGACGGTGGGAGAACTGCTGCAACACATCAATGAAGAGGATTGCAGGGTGGCTGATGTCGTGCACCAGGCCATTCCACAGATTGAGGCGCTGGTGACTGCCATTGAGAAGCGGATGAAGCGCGGCGGACGGCTGTTTTATATCGGTGCAGGAACCAGCGGACGCCTGGGCGTGCTGGATGCCAGCGAACTGCCCCCGACATTCGGCGTGCCGGAAACGTGGGTGATGGGAATCATTGCCGGCGGTGACAAGGCACTGCGCCACGCCGTGGAACGGGCGGAAGACATTTCCGAACAGGGATGGAAAGACCTGCAGGTCCATCAGCCAACGGCCAACGATACGGTGCTGGGCATTGCGGCCTCCGGCACGACACCCTACGTGGTGGGCGCCATCCGACTGGCCCGCCAGAACGGCCTGCTGACGGGCTGCATCACCAGCAATCCCAATACCCCACTGGCCAGCGAGGCAGAATATCCCATCGAGACCATCGTTGGGCCGGAATTTGTGACGGGCTCCAGCCGCATGAAGAGCGGCACGGCCCAGAAAATGGTGCTTAATATGATTTCCACCTCGCTGATGATTCGCATGGGACGTGTGCGGGGCAACCGCATGGTAAACATGCAGCTGACCAACCAGAAACTGATTGACCGCGGCACGCGCATGCTGCAGGATTCGTTGGGACTGAGCTACGAGGAAGCCCGCGAACGACTGTTGGAAGCCGGAAGCGTGAGCAGCTGTCTATAATAATGCTTAATGAATAATGCTTAATGCATAATGCATAATGCTTAATGAATAATGCTTAATGCTTAATGTAGGACGGACGATCGTAACATTATTGACGACAGTGGCACTGGCCGTCAGCGCACAGGAGCGGGTGGTCATGCCACCGCCGCTGAAGGCAGGCGACACCATTGCCATCATTTCCCCTTCGAGCACCCCCGACTCCATGATTGTTCTCAAGGGCTGTGCTACGTTACGTGAATGGGGCTACGTACCTGTGGTGGGTCCCCATGTACGGAGCAACTGGCACGGTTTTGCGGGTACTGCCGACGAACGGGCTTCCGACCTGCTGTGGGCATTGCGTGACTCGACAGTACGTGCCATCATGTGCAGCCGTGGCGGCGACGGTGCCGTACAGGTGCTGCAGCGCATCCCCTTGTCGGAGTTTCGCCGCCATCCCAAGTGGATCATGGGCTTCAGCGATGCAACAGCCCTGCACAGCGCAGCAGTTGCTGCCGGTGTGATGAGCATTCACAGTTCCATGTTAGAAGGCATTTCTATGCGTGGTGAGCGAGACTCCGTCAACAACATTCTGCGCCGCCTATGGCAGGGACAGCTCCCCGACTATCAGGTGCCTGCCCATCCCCTCAACCAACCCGGCGAGGCCGTGGGCATGCTGGTGGGTGGCAACATGTCGGTATTCTGTGGCTTGGCGGGTTCCGACTATGACTTTCTGAACCGCGTTGACGAAGGCCTCATCCTTTTCATAGAAGACACGTCAGAGCCGATGTCGAAGGTTGACCGCATGCTGCATCAGATAGAAATCCGCGGCATCCTGTCTCGCCTGAAAGGCGTCATCGTCGGCCACTTCTCCAAATACAAAAGTCCGGAGAGCGGTTTTGCCGATATGTACGACATGCTGCACGAATACCTGAAAGCATACGACATCCCTGTCTGCTACGACTTCCCCGTCGGTCATCACAGCGGCAAGAACTACCCCATGGTAGAAGGCTGTCAGGTACAGCTGACGGTCAGCCCCGACAGTACGCGCATCCGCTTTCTTTATTAAACCTATTATCGATATTACCAATTTTTCGCTAGATGTCTTTGATATTGCCATCAAATATCACACCTACATCAGCCACTTCCAAACAGGTACCACAGTTATTCCCTCTTCTGTGCCCTCTTCATCATACGTAATCAGCAGGCATTTCCAGTCCTCGTGCGCTTTGGCATATTTCGCCAATGGCGGCACTTCTCTGTTGTAGGTTGACTCCTCCTTGATGCTATACGATACCTGGATGGCCAGTTTCTCGTCTGGTACTATGAAGTCTATCTCCTTCTCCGCGTTCAGATAATACACATTCTCCTTACCGTATCGTCTGAATAATTCCACCGCAACCATATTCTCCAGCAACGATGTCTCTGAGTTCATCAAGAACAGATTCAGCAATCCGTTGTCTATAAAATAATACTTCTTTTGCGTCTCCTTTTCAGTCAGCTTACCCACCTCGTTCTCCATAGGTAGTATCAGCCAACTGTCAGCGGCATAACCCGCATAGTCTATCGTGGTAGGCACACTGATGG